>Ga0068862_100004489_pt1 | contig 11763 bp, 10 predicted proteins | sample KBSSwiS52_FD_66598 | JGI IMG/M metagenome (GOLD analysis project Ga0068862, IMG submission 66598) | Switchgrass rhizosphere microbial communities from Kellogg Biological Station, Michigan, USA - KBS Switchgrass S5-2 | ecosystem: Host-associated > Plants > Roots > Rhizosphere > Soil ... | reverse complement strand
GCGACATGGGATATGGTGCTAACGCCGGTATTTCGCGGCCAACTGGCACGTCAGGGCGTCTGTCTGTACCGCAATATCGAGGACTGCTACTACAACTCGCATTTTCTCGATCTGGTGCGCGGCTATTGGGGCGCCAAATACGCCGAGCCAGAAACTTATCTTTTCAATATTCAGGGTCCGTGCCCGGTCGGCGGTCCGCCACATTTAGATGGCACGGTATTCCGCGGCATGACCATGGAAAACACGCCGCTCTGGCTGTTGTTGTCGATGACGAAATCGGGTTTGTTCCGCCAATGGCAGGCGAAGAAAGGGCAGGTCATCACGTGGTACTACAAGGGAAAAATCGGCGGTGGCTTTAACTGCTGGCCCGATGGTCCCCATGGCTCACCGATGCAGATCAACGCACCGATGTGGGGTCGTGCCGTAGTCGTCGAGAATGAAATGATGCTGCACCACGGTCAGGCGTGCGGTCCGGTCGCGATGCGCAAACCGGCTGGCCTCGACATCATCTCTAAATTCGGTATCGATCCGAATACCGAAGATGGCTGGCAAATCACCAATGGCGATCAGGTGATCCAGCGTATTCCAGCCGAGGAAATGCGTTTCCTCGTGCATTGGGGCGCGCGGGTGTACATGGATTATCAGGAACTCAAAGTGACGCTTGATCACTCCGACAACATTACCGCGGAAACGGCCATCAACATGCTGATTGCCGATCTGCGCGCGCGTGGTGTGCAGTTCGACGAGCCCAGTGATCCGATGAATGATCAGCAGTTTATTCGCGTGCTCGCCCGGACCTACGATCACGGTTTGCCGGACGCTATTCCGCCGGATGCTACCGACGAACAAGCTGCGGCTTGATCGATAAAGGCACGTCAAATGACGTGCCTTTTTTTATACCGCTAATTTCAAAAAAATAATTAATGTGAATGCGTTGCTGCATAGTAACTCTGCCGCAATTTTCTGATTTGAATCAACTCGTGAGCCTTGCTCCGCAGCATTTTTTTCAACGTGCTAGGCTCCGCATCAACTGTTGCATTAAGGATGATAAAAAAATGCAAAGCGAAAAAAATTCATTTTTCGAACGTTATGGTCCCTGGGCGCTGATTGCCGGAGCTTCAGAAGGTATCGGTAAAAGTTTTGCCGAACAGCTTGCCGCACGCGGTCTCAATTTAATTTTGCTGTCGCGCAATGTTGAAGCGTTAACCGCGCTCGCACACGATTTGCAAACACGTTATCGCACTGAAGTGCAGTGCCATGCGGTCGATTTGACCGGTGATGATCTCGAATCTCGCATCGATAAAGTTATTGAAAATATCGATCTCGGTCTGATGATTTACAACGCGGGCGGTTCGTCGATGGTCGCGGATTTATTTCTCGATTGTCCGCTGAGTGATTTGCGTCGCACGGTACGATTGAATTGTCACGGCCCGCTGATTCTCGCCCACAAAATCGGACAGCATTTACGTCAACGCGGACACGGCGGCATCATGTTGATATCGGCGCTCAGCGCATTCGGCGGCACTGCTTATGTCGCCAATTATTGTGCCACCAAATCGTACGAATTAGTGCTTGCACAGGGGCTGTGGGCCGAGTTGCGCGGTTACGGTGTCGATGTCGTCGGCGTTGCGGTGGGGGCCACCATCACGCCCGCTGCGGTGCGTGCCGGAATGGGTTTCGCCACGCAGCAAAACACACAAGACAGCAATCCGCTGGTGCAGGCGATGACTTCTGACGCCGTTGCCAGCGAAGCGCTCGCTGCACTGTCGAAAGGACCGTTGTTTATTCCCGGTGAACACAACCGCATGGGCGTAGAACAACTGCAACAAATTCCGCTGGAGACAGCCATCGAATATCGAAGTGCTGGCACAGCATCGCAACTCGGCAAGCAATGGCCGGTTCTATAAATCCATAACGAGGAATTGCAATGACTTCATCAGATTCTCGTCGGCTGCTCGGCCGCACTGCAGTCATCACTGGCGCTGGCGACGGCATTGGCCGCGCGATTGCGCGGCGCTATGCCCGTGAAGGCGCGAACATTGTTATTGCCGAATTTAATGCGGAAACGGGCCAGCAGGCGGCGGAAGAAATGGCAACGAAATTCGGTGTGAAAGCCGAGTTTGTGCAAACTGATGTGTGCAAAAAAGATCAAGTTGAACAAATGATGACGCTTGCCAGTGAGAAATTCGGCGGTGTCGATATTCTCGTCAACAACGCGTGGGCCGGCGGTAAAATCGGCCGCCTGGAAAATAAAACCGATGAGCAAATGCAATTCGGTTTGACGATGGGATTCTGGTCGGGTTTGTGGACGATGCGCGCTGCATTTCCGCATATGAAAGCGCAGCGCTGGGGTCGCATCATCAATATCTGCACGCTAAACGGTGTCAACGCGCATATGGGCATCGCCGAATATAACGTTGGCAAGGAAGCATTGCGTGCATACAGCCGCACCGCTGCACGCGAGTGGGCGCCGCATCAGATTTGCGTGAATGTGATTTGCCCGGCGGCAGCGACGAGCAGCTTTAAACAATTTCAGAAAATGGCACCCGATGTCGCTGCGGCTTCCTCCGCTGCGAATCCAATGGGGCGTATGGGCGATCCCGATAACGATATTGCCGGCGTTGCATTTTTCCTCGCCAGCGATGATGCGCGCTACATGACGGGCAATACATTATTCGTCGATGGTGGCTCGCATATTAACGGCGTGGCCTGGGTGCCGGAATTTCCCGATTGATAAAGCTGCCTGTTCGCTAGCGCTGAAATTTCAGTGGTATCGAATTGCACAAAAATTACATGATCGATGCGATCACATCGCGCGTGCGACGAATCAATGTGCGCAGATCGGTAAACGATGAGCTATCGGCTTCGTGCATGCCGACCACGATGCGCGAAATCGGCAGTGCCAGATAGCGGCGCATGATGTCTCGATCGAGCGATGCGCGAAATTGCCAGCTGCCGGGCCACACGGTGAATTCGATCGCGTTGCGTGCGCGACCAGCGGCATCGGCGGCGCGATGCGCATCCTCGATGCGCAGCGCCATGTCATCCGGCGAAATGACGTACGGATAAAAGCCGTCGCCGATTTTGCCGGCGCGTTTCGCCGCTGCTTCGGTGCTGCCGCCGATGATGATCGGAATGCCGTCTTGCTGGATTGGTCTGACATCGGAAAATACGCGATGAAAACGCACGAACTCGCCATCGAACAATGCCGGTGCCTGTGTCCACAGTGCACGCATCGCGGCGATGTATTCATCCATGCGCACACCGCGCTTGGCGAACGGTACATTCAACGCCGCATATTCTTCTTCCTGCCAGCCAAGACCCACACCCAGCATCATGCGTCCATTCGATAATTGATCGATAGTGGCGAGACGCTTCGCAAGTTGCACCGGACTGTGTTGCGGCAGCACCATCACACAGGTGCCGAGGCGCACTGTTTTTGACAGCGCAGCGGCGAAACTCAACCATTCGAGTGGATCGGGCATGATGGTATCGGCGGTAGCTGGTGAGCGGCCGTCGCTGGAATACGGGTAATTCGGCTTATAGTTTTCGGCAACCAGCACATGCTCGACGCCCCAGATCGACTCGATGCCTTCCTCTTCAACGGTACCAATAAATTCTGCGACCCAGTCCGGATTACAGGTGATGTTCTTGACGAACAAAGGCAGGACACCGATTTTCATACGAAGCCTCGCAACAGAGTCAGATCATTGATGAATTACTTCGTTTCAGCCACTGGTTCAGCGCACGCGAATTTTCGCTTTATTTTTATCGCACCCGAATTTTCGGATTAGGCGCGCCGCGTCGCATTGTTTCGAGAAATTTATCGAGCGGCGCGGGCGCAGCGACTTCCGGTAAATCGGTCGGTGGATTCATCCAGAATTCTTTCCACGATGGCCATAAATCCTGCCATGAACCGTCGTACGGTTCGCGACCAGGCCAGCGCATTTTCTTGTCGCCGATCGGCGGTTTGTTCAAATCGGTTGCGTACCAGTAACACGGTAGCCGGCGGCGAAAAAACCAACGGCCGTCGATGCGTTCATATTCATCCCAATACAGCATTTGCATGATCACCCACTCGGGGCCGGTCTCATGCTCGTTTTTCGAATACACGACACCGATCGCATGATCGGGATCTTTAAATTCGATGATATGGCCGCCGATGTGATGCGACGTGCCGGTAAATTGCAGACGAAACGTCTCATCGGCCCAGGCCTTCATATGCTGCCGTCCGCTTTTTTCTCTGCTGATGCGAATATCAGGTGCAAATAAATTCACATGCGCATCTATATCGCGCATGTCGAGTGACAGCGCATATTTCGCCGGCAGCATGCGGATTTCTTCGATCGATTCAAGACGATCGATACGTGCGAGCAGGCTCTGCATATCGGTATTTTTTGAATCCATGATGCTTTCTCTACTTACATGTCGGCGAGCGACGATGACAGGCTCAATTCACAAGTTTTACCGCCGTCGGCGACCAATGTGGCACCGGTGACGAACGATGCTTCGTCGGAAGCGAGAAACAAAATAGCGTTGGCGATTTCATCAGGTTGTGAAATACGACCCATTGGAATGCCTTGCGCAACGCTCGCACGCGCCGCTTCTGGCACCGCGTGTCGAAAAGTGGGAGTGTCGATTGCGCCCGGTGCGACGGCATTGACGCGGACATTATTGCGCGCGCCTTCGAGTGCGGCGACACGAGTGAAATGAATAACGCCCGCTTTAGCGGCCGCATAACCCGCGGTGCCTGGCGAGGCGAGCACGCCCGATACCGACGAGACATTCACGATCGATCCGGATTTTTGTTTGCACATGATTGGCAGCGCTGCGCGCGTACCGAAGAAAGTGCCATCGAGTGTGACTTTGAAGTTTGCATGCCAGTCGTCGGTGCTGGTATCGGCGATCATGCCGCCCCGCATCGACACCGCGTTATTGATCAGAATATCGAGACGGCCATATTTTTTTGCGGTGTCGTTAATCGCGCGCGTGAGCTGTTGCTCGTCGCCGACATCGATGGCGATCGCTTCGGCGCGACCATTGTGCGCTGTGATATCCGTGACGACGGCTTGCAGCGTTTCCAAGTTACGACTGCACAGCACCACAATCGCGCCCTCTTCGGCAAAGCGCCGCGCCGTGGCTTCACCGACACCGCTGCTGGCGCCGGTGACGATAGCAACTTTGCCGTTTAATCGTTTGCTCATAGTGGCCTCGCTACTGATTTATGGTTTTAATCGATTCGAGATGGGTGCTGCATAATACCGCAATGGATTGTCGTCGGATTTTCCGTCTCATGCATCGAAGAATTATCACCGCTGGACAAAATTATTCCGATTAATACAAAGTAAGGTGGTTGTGACGCAGCTGCGAACAACTTCATCAAATCATAATGACAGGATAACCAGGGTATGCCTTCGTCGACCAAAGTCGAACGTATGACACCGCGCAGCGCCGCGACGCGCGCTAAATTAATCGCGGTGGCGGAGCGCTTGTTCGCGGCGAAAGGGGTAGAGGCCGTGTCGCTGAATGAAATTAACCGTGCGGCCGGGCAGCGCAACAGCAATGCCTGTCAGTATCATTTCGGCAACAAGGAAGGATTGATTCAGGCGCTGCTCGATAAGCATGTGCTGCCGATTATGGCGCACCGCAATGAATTGCTCGATCGCCTCGAAACGCAATCTACTTATGATATTCGCGAAGCAGTGCAGGTATTTATTCGACCGGTGACGGCAAAGTTATACGATCCGGATGGCGGTAAGGAATTTATTCGCATCAACGCGCAAATGCTGGTGCCACAAGCATTGCTACTACAGCGGCGCACTGCCAATTCATTGCGCTTGCAGGTCGTCGATCGGTTGACGCGTGTGCTGCGGCAACCACTCGCGCAGTTGGGGCTGCCGCACGCGATCGAATATCAGCGGTTGCTATTGGCGGCGCTGCTGCTGTTTCATGGTCTGGCCGATCACTCACAAATGCTCGATCAAGTCAGACAGGACGACCTGGCGGTGGATACCGATTTATTTCTCAATATGCTCGAAGACGCGATTGTCGATCTGCTTTCGCAGCCGCCTTCCGCGACCACGTTGATGCGAGCACGCGCATTGACGAGTGATTCGACAGCGCAGTCCTAAGCGGGGGCAGATCAAGCGGCGAGCGACTGATTTGGCGTCTCCCCCATTCTCATGCAAACGCAGTATGGATAAATGGTAGGGCGCATAGTTTAATAGCCCGATTTTAATGCGAGCGCAGCACGTGAGCTGCGCCAATCATTTCCCGAACATTCCAGCGCGAGAGATATAACAATGCAGTGGGATCATTCTGTTGAAGTATTGGTGATCGGCTCCGGCAATGCCGGTTTGACCGCGGCTGTTTCGCTGTATGAAATGGGCGTTAAAGACGTGCTGGTCGTCGAGAAAGCAGCGAAATACGGTGGCACCAGTTCGTATTCGGGCGGTGGCATCTGGATTCCCTGTAATCATTATGCGCAAGAGGCGGGCGCCCAGGATTCATTCGAGGAAGCGCGCACGTATCTGCATAACACGCTGCCGATGGATCAAACCGATCCAGCGATGATCGATCTGTATCTGAAAACAGCGCCGGAAATGTTGAAATTCCTGCACGATCGCACCCGTGTCCGTTACGAATCGCTCGAACATTATCCCGATTATTTTTCCGACCGCGCTGGCAGCAAGCCCGGCCATCGTTCGCTGGAGCCGGCACCGTTCATGATCGATGAACTCGGCGATGAAGCGGACGCATTGATGCTCGGTCATCCTATGATGCGTTTGTTTGGCAAAATCACCATTTCGCAAAAAGAAGCCCGGCTGCTGATTGGCCAAATGCCCGGCTGGAAATCGCTGATTGCCAAAATGTTGCTCGACTATGCCACCGACTTCCCGTGGCGTTTGAAGAGCACGCTGGGTCGTCGTCTGGCCTGCGGGGCCGCCGGCGTCGCCCGTCTGCGCAAATCGATGCTCGATCGCAAACTGCCGCTATGGCTCAACACCAAACTGGTCGAATTAATTCAAGAAAATGATCGCGTGATTGGTGCAGTGGTCGAGCGCAATGGTCAGCGCATGAATATTCGCGCGGAAAAAGCCGTGATTCTGGCCGCTGGCGGTTTCGAAAAAAATCAGGCGGCGCGCGAAAAATATTTGCCGCAGCCGACCGATGCACGCTGGAGTGCGGGTGTCGATGCGAATCAGGGCGATGCGATCTGGGCGGGGCAGAAGGTAGGTGCCGCGACCCGGCGTATGGACGGCGCGTGGTGGTGTACCACGTTCGTGATTCCGGGTGAGCCGGTGCCGTATCTCGCCATTATGGAAAAATCACTGCCGGGCAATTGTGTCGTCAATATCAACGGCAAACGCATTGGCAATGAATCGCAGAACTACATGTCATACATGATCGAGGCGTTTCACCGCCACACACCGCAATCGCCATCATCGCCGGCCTATATGATTTTCGATGCAAATTATCGTCGGAATTATTTTGTGGGCCCATTGATGAATTCGACATTCCGGCCCGACTGGACACTGCCTGCGTCGTACGAAAAATCCGGCTTTTATGCGAAGGCAAATACCGTTGCCGAGCTCGCGCGCAAAATTGGTGTAGATGTCGCGGGCTTGGAGCAAACCGTGGCGAATATGAACGAGTACGCGAAAACCGGTCAGGATCTCGAATTCCAGCGCGGTGATGCGCACTACGATCGCTACTACGGCGATCCGCGAGTGACGCCGAATCCCTGCCTTGCACCGATTGCCGAAGCGCCGTTTTATGCAGTGCGTACCGATCTCGGCGATTTTGGCACCAACGGTGGTTTGGTCACCGATGAAAATGCGCAGGTTCGCAATACCGAGGGCGCGCCCATTCCCGGGTTGTATGCCGTCGGTAACACCGCTGCGGGTCTGCTCGTGACTTATCCTGGTCCTGGTTCGACCTTGGGCCCAGCAATGGCATTTGCGTATCTCGCAGCGAAACATATTTCTGCTTGATCTCTAACGTTCTCGCTATGGCGCGCCGGTACCGATGATTTCGGTGCGGGCGCGTTTGCATTCGCATCGTGATGGTGCACTCCCTCGACAGCGTGCTCCACGCGATGCCACCTTTATTCTCTCCGCCCTATAAAAACAACTGTTTCGCGTGGCACTGCTATTGCTTGATTGCGGTACGTTTTCTCGATTGAGGTAATTCCCGTGGCATTGTTCGATTTCGCGCGAGCGCGATCTAGCGCTGCAGATGATGGTTTTCAGCAAGCGTTGCAAGAAATGAATTTGACGTTTCGCCTGCAAGACAGCCCGGCCAATCATCATCTCAATGTTTTTTTGGCGGCGCTGCAAACACGCATCGGCACTAGCATTGCCGCAGCGGTGGATATTGCCGCGCACGCACCGGAGTTGGTGCAGATCGCCGGCGACACCGAGCGCGGTGGCAGCGAACTCGCTGAATCTTCCGCATTGATCGCCAGTGCGAGCGAAGAGGTCACCACCACGCTTGAAAAAGAGTTGGTACCGCGCGCGACCGAGCTGGTCGAATTATCGAATACCGTCGCCGCTGCGATTCGGCATTGCGAAGAGGAAGGCCGCGTCGTGTTGCAGCAGGTCGAAGCAATCAACGACAGCGAGATCGCGCTGACCGGCGCTATTCGGCGCCTCGAAGATCAGCTCGGAGAAGTCGTCGAAGTGATCGGCGTGATCGCGAATATTTCCAAACAAATTAATTTGCTCGCGCTGAACGCCGCTATCGAGGCGGCACGCGCCGGTGCACAGGGTCGCGGCTTTGCCGTCGTCGCGGACGAAGTACGCAAGCTTGCTCATCACACCACCGACGCAACCGATCGGGTCTATGGCATCGTCGAAAATTTTCGTGGCGATGTCGCCAATCTCGGCCAAGCCAGCGCGGTGATGGGCCAAGTCGTAGCGGCCGGTCGCACCGGCATGAACAGTGTCGGTGCGGAATTGAGCAGCGTCTCGCGAGCGATGCAGCAGCTCGATCAGAAAGTCGATGTGATTGCCGCCAGCACTGAACAAATTGGCGAAGCGGTGCGCACCGTCAACAGCGACGTGCATCGTGTGGCGCAGGTGGCGACTGAATTACTCAGCAAGGCAGCGCAGGTACGGACCCATGGCGAAGCGGTACGCGCCGACAGCGATCGCCTGCTCGAAGGACTCGGCGGTTTCCATATCGATCTCCACAACGCTGCGCAGCAGGCGGTCGAGCAGCTTGCCGCACGCGCGGAACTGGCCGGCTCGATCGATCGCGCGGAAACTGTTTTGCAGCGTGCGTTAGCCACGGACCCGCGTTTCGAATTGCTGTATCTGGTCGGTGCCGACGGGCGCCAGGTCAGCGAAAACATCGCGGCGGCGGATGTGCAGCAAACCGGCAGCGGCAGTCGCCGCGGCATGGACTGGTCGCGGCGGCCGTGGTTTAGCGCGGTGGTGGAGCGGCTGCGCAGTTATGTGTCGCCGGTGTATCGCTCCACGGCGACCGATGCGTTCTGCTTCACGGTATCGGCGCCGATCGTCGGGGCCGATGGCCGTTTGCTCCGCGTGCTGGGTGCGGATCTGCGACTCTCAGCACTGCTTCAATAGTTTTCAACGCAATTCCACATTGCACGTTGCGAAGGCGGGCGATAATAATCGCGCGCTTGTCTTCGCATGGCTGCCATTTGGATGATTCGTAAACCCATTCCCACCAATATCGTCACCGGCTTTTTAGGTAGCGGCAAAACCACCGCCATTCTCGATTTGTTGCAGCGTAAACCTGCGGTTGAAAAATGGGCGGTGCTGGTCAATGAATTCGGCGAAATTGGCGTCGATGGCGCCATTCTCGCCAACCATGGCGCTGAGATCCGCGAAGTGGCCGGTGGTTGCATGTGCTGCGCCGCAGGCGTGCCGATGCAGGTCGCGTTGAATACGCTGATCGCCAAAGCGAAACCGGATCGATTGCTGATCGAGCCCACCGGTCTCGGCCATCCGCGCCAAATTATCGAAACGCTGACTGGCGATTATTATCGCGATGTATTGAATTTGCGCGCGGTGATCACTCTGATCGATCCGCGTAAATTGCAGCAATCGCGCTATCGCGAGCACACGATTTATCGCGAACAATTGCAGGTCGCCGATGTGCTGGTCGCGAATAAGGCCGATTTATGCGATAGCGCGGATGAAAATTATTTTCGCGATTTTGTCGCTCGCAGCGAACCTGCGCCACAAGCATCGGGTTGGATTGCGCATGGTCAGCTCGATTTGAACTGGCTCGATCTGCCGCATCGACACCACGCGACATCGCCGCTACTGTTGCGCTCGCCAGCGTCAGCCATGGATTTTTTATCGCCGCAGCTGTCTATCGAATTGTCCCAAATCGAATTGCCACAAGGTGAACTAGCGGCGCGGCGCGAGCGGATCGCCGACGGTTTCTACAGCTGCGGCTGGGTGTTTGCGGCGTCGGTACAATTCGATTTTCAACGATTATTTATCTGGGCTAGCGGTATGCAGGTCACGCGCTTGAAGGCCATCTTGCGCACCGATCGCGGTAACTATTTTTTAAATGCGGAGGATGGTGTGCTATCGGTCAATGACGCGGGCACTCACGCGGACAATATTCTCGAAATTATTCACGACAGCACCATCGATGCCGGTCGCATCGAGTGCGAGTTGTTATCGATGCAGTGCGATTCGACAGGGAATATCCGTTCACAATGACGACTTCTGAATCCCGCGCGCGCGCGACCGAATGGGCCAGCTATTTACGGCGTTTTTCGCCATTGGCCGGCGTGTTGCTATTTGCGATTGCATTATTCGTGGTGCATCGACAAATCGAACAATATCGCTGGGACGAAATTAAGCAGGCATTGTTCTCGCTCTCGCCGCTGAGCGTGACCATCGCGTTCTCGATCATGCTGTTGAGCTATTTGATTCTGGGTTTATACGATTGGCTCGGTCTCGAATATTGCAATCAGCGGCTGCCTTATCGCAAAGTCGCGCTCGCTTCGTTTCTTGGTTATGCACTCAGCAATAACGTCGGCTATGCGGTGTTGTCGGGCGGCTCCATTCGCTATCGGCTGTATACCGCGTGGGGTTTGCCCGGCGCCGCTATCGCACAATTGCTGCTGTTTCTATCGGCGACGTATTTCATCTCGGTGTTGTTTCTGCTGGTGTGCGCCTATCTCGTGGTGCCCGCCGATATCGTGCTCACGCGTAATTTGCCGAAAGCCACGATCGAGCTGCTGGTGGCCGGTGCGGCATTGCTGATGCTCGGATGGTGGTATGCGGTGTTGTGGCGGCGCGGCACGTTGCGTATTAAACAGTTTACGTTGACGCTGCCGACACCCTGGCTCGCATTGCGACAAACATTGGTTGGCAGCATCGATTTATTGTTGTCGGCAATGGTTCTGTATGTGCTGCTCATTCACCATAGCGAAATATCGCTGTCGGCATTTCTCACGCTATTTCTCTTGGCGCAGCTTATCGGTGTGGTCAGTCAGGTGCCGGGCGGCATCGGTATTTTCGAGGGCAGTTTTTTATTTCTGCTGCAGGGACAGTTGCCAACCGCGCATGTGCTCGCCGCGTTAATGGCATTCCGCGCGATTTATTATTTCGCACCGCTGGCGCTGGCCTCGGTCATTTTGATGGTCTACGAATTTCGCCATATTTCACTGTTGCATTCGCCGCCGTTGCGCAGGGTTTTCAGCGCCATCGAAACCAGCATTCCGCAGGTGTTTTCGATCGTGCTGTTATTCGCCGGCGCCGTGTTGTTATTTTC
>Ga0068862_100004488_pt1 | contig 11764 bp, 10 predicted proteins | sample KBSSwiS52_FD_66598 | JGI IMG/M metagenome (GOLD analysis project Ga0068862, IMG submission 66598) | Switchgrass rhizosphere microbial communities from Kellogg Biological Station, Michigan, USA - KBS Switchgrass S5-2 | ecosystem: Host-associated > Plants > Roots > Rhizosphere > Soil ... | reverse complement strand
AAGCGTTCGATGTTGTCTTCGCGTACGCCCTTGTCGAAGAGCTCCAGCTCGCACTCCGGGTTGATGTCCCAGGCCATGTCGGCCAGCACATCGACCTTCGGCTGCCCGAGCGTGGACATCGACGCGCCGACTTGCCGGTTGAAATTGGCCAGCTCGAAGTGATCGAGATCGGCGATGTGGAACTTGCCGATTCCCAGCCGCGCCAGCGTCGTCAGATAGAACCCGCCGACACCGCCCATGCCGGCGATCGCGACACGCTTGTTTCTGAGGCTCTCCTGCTCGCCTTCCGTCAGCCAGCCGATGTTGCGATCAAAGGCAGTCGAGTAGTCGAACCTCGGACTGGTGACTCGGCTGGCAACGCGTGCGCGGAGAGCATGCAGGGCCATGTGTCGTCTCAGGCGGCGTAAATCGGCCGCGCCATGTCGGTTACCGTGTGGTGGTAGTCGTCCACTTGCGGGAAGTCGAGCGCATCGGCAACCACCGTCACGTTTGCGAGCGTCTGCTTCACCATCTCGATCAGGTGAGCGTACTTGGAGCTCGGACGGCGCGAGTCGAAGCGAAGCAGGTCGATCTGCGTGTTGTATCGCGGATCGAAATACGCGGGAATCGTGGTGCCCTCGTGCTCCAGGAACGCGCCGCCAAGCCGGCGGAGAATCGCCGAACACGAGTGGGCCACGTTCGCCGTCGTGATCCCGAGCGCGCCACCCAGCATCTGAGACAGTCCGTAGGTCGCGAGCGCCATCATCAAGCCTTCGGCGCTGCCGCGACGCTCTTTCTGAATGGCCCACCCGCCAAGCTCGGCGAACCGCAGGCCCTCGCGCTCGGCGCGCGTCATCTCCGATTGCACCGCACCGGTCACCTTGTCGCGCCAGACCGGATCCTTGACCAGCGGGCAGTGACGCGACCGCAAGTCGTCGAACGTCGCGCCGCGGTCGTGAAGCAGAAACAGCGCACAGGAGCGGATGTGGCCGGCCCCGTCCGTCATGAGAATGTGCCAGCTCTTGTCGTCCTCCGGCGTGCGGTGCCGGCCATCCACCGTGAGCTCGTGACGCTTGACGTTGCCTTCCTCGAGGTAGATCGCGCCGCGAAGCTGCTGCATGTCGCGAATCAACTGTTTCCGTTGAAACGCGTCCGCGGTGACGTTGTTGAACGCATCGGTGGTGAGTTGCGGAGGCGCCACCAGCACCAGATGGTGTTCCAGGGCCGCCATGCTGCTTTCAATCAGTCGGAGCATGAACTCTCCTCCACCCTAGTGTCCGGAACCCTGCTGGGAAAGAGTTCGTCGACGCATTTCGGGTCGCCATTCGAGGGTCGCCTGTCGTTCATCACGTTCATGAGCCAGGGCTCCAAGAGACGTGCCGCAGGCAGTTATCGATATCGACGCTCGCCCGCTGACCGATGCCACATAACAAAGTCCTTCAAACAGAGCAGCTTACCGATGTCGCGCCACCGGGCTGTCGCCGGCCAGACCACCGTCCACCCGTTGTCGTCAAGTGCAGCACTCCACGTAAAACTTCACGTCGCTCACAGCTTTGTAAGCGGCGGGCTTGACCCCCCGCCGCCGAATCTCGCGAACGCGTCGAGGGTGGAACTCTGGAACTCGTACCAACCAACTCTCCCGCCCTGAGGTCCTGAACTCGCTGGGAGAGTTCATTGATCGTTGGTGGGTCGCCTCAAATAGATTGCGTGTGGAGCTACCGCCCCGCGCTCCAATACGCATGCCGAAATGACGGCGGCCGCGACTGAGAAGTCAAACCTTTCTCTTACAAGCTGTTACAGTTAATCTTGGGAGCCGCAAACGCCCGAACCACCGGGGGCCTAACCGCGTAATCGAGCAATAAATGCACGGTCAGTGTGACGGGTTCACACTCTTTCTCGTGTTTGCGCGGTAATCCTAAGGAGTCCCCGCGAACTTGTCCAGAAAATTCCGCGCAAAACTTTACGGATCAGCTGCTTAGCGCTAATCGCGTTGGAGGCTTTTTCGAAGCAGGTGGCGGACCACGAGGAAGGGCGGCATCTTCAGCCAGTGCGAGCGGACGTACAAAGCAAAGACAGAGGCGGAGGCAGAATGCCCGGTCGTCCCCATCATGGCGCCGTCAACCAGCACGTCCATCAGGCGACGGACCGGGGCAGGCGGAGCCCAGGTCCGCATCGCGGCCGTGACGGCGTCCGGCACCGGCGTTCCGAACCATCGGTGCGAGTAACGGAGCGCGTAATAGAGCGGCCTGGCCAGATCCATTGCCGGCGTCTCTTCGACGAGACGCTTCCAGAATCGCTCATCACGGCCGAACCATCGCAGCAACTGATCGAGGTCGACGAGATCGCGGATGGCTCCCGCAATCTCGCCGTCGTGAAACAGGTGTGCAGCCGCGTGCAGCACGATGTGGGCGGGCGCGAGCACACGCACGCCGTCGCCGAGCGTCTCGGCCTGTTGGAGCAGGCGATCGGGAGCAGGCTTGAGACGACTGGTCCGCGGCAGGATCCCGTGGTGCACGTCGACGACCGAGCGGCGATCGCGGTGGACCATCGGCGGAAGTTCGTGCATCCACTCGCGGTAGTACCGGTTGTCGTAGGCATTGAGCTCGGGGAACTCCCAGCCATTGTCCTGAAGGATCTGTTCGACACGTCCGAGGTCCGCTCGCGGTACGAGGATATCGATGTCGGCGACGCGCCGGCCACGGCCAGGCGGCAGACCGGCGGCGATGTATCCGGCCCCTTTCAGCAACACCCACATCTGACCGGTGTCGAGGAATGCCCGGCGCAGACGATCGATCTCCCAACGCACCGCGCGCTCGTAGCCGGTCGTGAGCGCGTCGACGGTCACGAGTCGATCGCGCAACCATTCGGGCGGCGCCGCGGGAACGTGGCCGGCGCGCACCTGTTCCACAAGCCAACCGAGCAGCCGCGCGCGCTGGGCAGCATCCAGCGCGCGGCTGAACGCCTCTGGAGACAGCCGATCGATTGTCGTCGGGTCGCGGAGGACGCGCGCGAGCACTTCGTAGTCGGGCGCGACGTTCACGTGGGGCATGCAGGAGGGTCAGCTCGACGCGAGCGACTCCAGTCGGATCAACACGTCGTCGAGGTCGCTGTATTCTAGTGTGTAGCAGTCGCACTGGCGGACCAGATCCGCCACACACGCGAACCCCTTCGTTCCGAGGTGATTGTAGTTGAACGACTGATCGGTCATCCGGAGAAGCGCGTGGGCTTTCGGCAGCGGCTCGAGCGTCGTCGGCCGGCCCGTGACCCATCGCGGCAAAATCACCCAGGCCGGACGCGCGTCCTCGAGCCCGCGTCGAACGCTCTGCACCGGCGGTTTCATGTGCACGAAGCGTGCGCCCTCGATGTCGACGCCCTGCGGTCCAAAGACGACGTCGGCGCCGCGGCCGCGGATGATTTCGATCGACGCATTCTTCAGCGAGACGGGCCTTGGCAGCGGAGTCAGCCGCCCCGTGTCGGGATCGATCAACGCGAACTCGTCCGAGAACAGCCGCCATCCGTTCAAGGCCAGTGCGGCGCACAACGTGCTTTTGCCGGCGCCAGACTCGGCGGAGAGAATCAGCGCCCGTCCGCCTCGCTCGACGACGGCCGCGTGCACGGCGACCCAACGCGGCGCCTGGTTGCCGACGCACCAGTTCAGGCTCCACTCGAATCCGGCGCCCGCGAGCTTTCCTGGCAGCGGCAGGAACGGGCGCTCACCGTTGACCACCAGATTCGCCTGGGGACGGACCCATCGCCGCACACCGCGGCTGGAGACTACAGCGATGTCGAAGTGCCCGCCCTCTCCCGCCGCCACCTGAAAATCTCCGTACAGGTGGTGGAGGTACTCGTGAACGCCGTTCAAGTCGGAGCGGACTCGAACCAGGAAGGGACCGATGGCTACCTGGACACCCGAGGTCGCCAGGCAGGCCAACGGCGACGATGGCGACGGCATCTCACAAGGATATCGGCCGGACGAGGCCCGCGCGATCCATGAAGCCGAGCGTGTCGCGCGTCACCGCCGCGAGCTGGTCGTCCGGCGCTCGATTCAACGCTGCCGCCAGCGCGGGAATCAGTTGTTTCAGCGTAGGGGCCGTACCGTCCGCGATGAGCGACCAGAGGGTGTGCGCGGCCGCTGTGACCAGGTACACGTCACCTGATTGAGGATGGAAAACAACCCAGTCTTCAGAGTCTTCGTAGTGCGTCCAGACGAGGTCGACGGCTGAACGCCAGCGCAGGTCGTCTGTCAGCGATTCGCGCACCCGGACACGCCCAGCGATGCCGCGCAGCTGGCGGTCAATTGGCCGGCGAAGACCGTTCTGCCGCGAACGGTCGCGAGGACGACGGGCAATCCGGCGAGCGCTGCGCGGCGCAGGAACTTGCGGCGTTCGTCGTCGCTGACTTCGGCGGCGGTCGGAGCGGTAGCCTCAGGAAGATCGTGATGAGGAAGAGAGTTGTCTGCCATACGTGTACCTGCGACCTCTGGCCAGCCGGAACGTGCGGGCCGCTAAGCCTACTGCCTAGAACGACTTGACAAAAGCGTTACACGGATCTCGCGCTGTTCCGGACGCCTCGGTGCGGTATTCGCTGAGGTCGGAGCAAAGTATACGCCATGCCCTCCTGCCCAAGGAATCGCAGAAACCCTATGATAAGGTCTGGTTGGCTCTAGCCTTTTGTCAGCCATTTGCTGGACTTCAGATTCCTTTGAGTGAGGGCCGCACGAGCCGGAAGCCGTAACCCTCGCGTTGGGAGCGCGTTCAGGTCGTTTTAGCGAGGTCGGCGCTTGGACGCAACCTTGCTCCAACAGCGTTCCATAGGCATATCCGTGCACGCAGCGAACGGCCAGCCGCCCAGGGTTCTCCAGGTGGTTCTGAGCCTCAATCCCGGCGGAACCGAGCGGCTCGTCGTCGAGCTCGTAAGACGGCTTCGGCCCGAGCTGTCGATGGCCGTCTGCTGCCTCGACGAAGAAGGCAGCTGGGGGGAGGGCCTCCGGCGGGAGGACATCGGCGTGACCGCCCTCAGACGCCGCGACGGCTTCCGGCCGCACCTCGGGCGCGCGATCGCGCGCGTCGCCGCGGAGCACGGGACACAGGTGGTGCACTGCCACCACTACTCGCCTTTCGTCTACGCGTCGATTGCCAGGCTGTGGTCGCCGCATCTCCGGATCGTGTTCACCGAACACGGGCGTCTGTCGGACGCGCCGCCGTCGGCGAAGCGCCGGACGGCGAACCGTGTGCTGTCGCACGCGCCCCGGGAAGTGGTCACCGTGTCCTCGGAGCTGAAGCAGCACCTCGTGGCGGAAGGCTTTCCAACCGGCAAGGTCAACGTCATCTACAACGGCATCGACGTCGGCGACCTCCCCGACAGCGGCCTGCGGGCCCGTGGCCGCCGCGAGCTCGGCATCGCGGACGGCACCATCGTCGTCGGAACCGTGGCGCGTCTGGACCCGGTGAAGGATCTCGTGACGCTGATTCACGCGATCGGCCAGCAGGCCGATCGACGCCCCCCGATGCTCCTCCTCGTCATCGGCGATGGATCCGAGCGCGAGCGGCTCGAGTCGTGCGCGCGCGAAGTCGGCGTCGCGTCGGCCGTCCGCTTCCTCGGGCACCGCGAGGACGCGCGCGAGCTGCTGGCCGCATGCGACCTCTATGCGAACAGTTCGATCAGCGAAGGGATCTCTCTGACGATTCTCGAAGCGATGGCCGCCCGCCTGCCTGTGGTCGCGACGCGCGTCGGCGGCACGCCGGAAATCGTGGATGCGTCGTGCGGCCGTTTGGTGCCCTCACGGGATCCAGCGGCGCTCGCCGCTGCTCTGGCGGCGCTCGCCGCGGACCCTGGGCTGCGCCAGAGGCTCGCCGAAACTGCGCGCGCCAGGGTCGAGCGGCAATTCACATTGGACCGGATGGTGCGCGAGTATCGCGACCTCTATTACGCGGCGGCAGCCTGACATGTGCGGCATCTCCGGTCTTTTCGCGCTGAACGGCCCGCTGGACCCCGAGGTGCGCGCCGCGCTGCCCGCGATGAACGGTGCGCTCGCCCATCGCGGCCCTGACGGCGACGGCTTCTTCGACGACACGCGTGTCGCGATGGGCCATCGGCGGCTCGCGATCATCGACCGCGCGGGCGGGCATCAGCCGATGGCGAACGAGGACGGCACCTGCTGGATCGTGTTCAACGGCGAGGTTTACAACCATCGATCGCTGCGGCCGCTGCTCGAGGCCAAGGGACACCGCTTCCGAACCGTATCCGACACGGAAGTCATCCTGCATGCGTACGAGGAATTCGGCCCTGCATGCGTCGAGCGGCTCGACGGGATGTTCGCCTTCGCCATCTACGACGGGCGGCGGCAGGAGCTGTTCGCGGCGCGCGATCGCCTGGGAAAGAAGCCGTTCTTCTACACGGTGCTCGACGGTACGTTTCACTTTGCCAGCGAATTGCCCGCGCTCGCCCGCAGCCCCCGCTGGCGCGGCGACGTGGACCTGACCGCGCTCGAGGGCTACCTGTCGCTCGGCTACTTCATCGCGCCGTCGACGATCTATCGCGATGTCTACAAACTGCCGCCTGCACACTGGCTGCGCGTCGCCGACGGCCGGATCGAAATACGGCAGTACTGGGACGTCCAGGAATTCGACACCGATCATCGTCCTGACGAACAACTGATCGAGGAGATCGACGCGACGCTCCGCGAAGCGGTGACGGCGCGGCTGGAGAGCGAGGTGCCGCTGGGCGCGTTCCTCAGCGGCGGCATCGACTCGGGTCTCGTCGTGTCATACATGGCCGAAGCGCTGGGTGATCGCCTGGTCACGGCGTCGGTCGGATTCGGTCATGCGGCACACAACGAGTTGGAGGCCGCGGGGATCGTCGCGAGTCACTTCCAGAGCCGGCATCACTCGTCGGTCATCGAGCCGGAACTGGACGAGGTCATCGAGCCGGTCACGCGGCACCTCGGCGAGCCGCTCGCCGACGCGTCGGCGATTCCCACCTGGTATGTGTCGCGCGCGGCGCGCGCGCACGTCACCGTCGCGCTGACCGGCGACGGCGGAGACGAGACCTTCGCCGGCTACGACTTCCGCTACGTGCCCCACGCGCTCGAGGCGTCAGTACGCGGCGTGATGCCCGGGGCGCTGTCGCCGGCGGCGGCGTGGCTGGGCACGCGGTGGCCGCGATCGCCGCGCCTGCCGAAGCCGCTTCGCGTCGGGACGCTGGCGGAAAATCTCGGACGAGACCCTGCGGCCGCGTACTACTCGGACCTCGCGTTTCTCAAACCGGCCGACACGCGGAGCCTGATGGGCCTCAATCCGGATCGCGATCCGGAACGAAGCCCTGTGTACGAGCAGGTGACCGAACCGTATCGGCGGTGTCCGTCCAACAACGCCGTGCAGCGCGCGGAGTACGCGGATCTGAAGATCTACATGCCGAACGATCCGCTCGTAAAAGTCGACCGCATGAGCATGGCGCACGGCCTCGAAGTGCGCTGTCCACTGCTCGATCGACGGGTCGTGGAGCTGGCGTTCCGGATTCCGGCGTCGCGCAAGCAGCAAGGGACGCAAGGCAAAGCACTCCTGCGCGCGCTGGCGCGCCGGCGGCTGCCGGGCAAGCTATGGCAGCTTCCCAAGCGCGGATTCACGGTTCCGATCGGCGCGTGGCTCGCGGGGCCGAACGCCGCGCAGTTCAGAGACGAGGTGCTCGATCCGGCTGGCGCCATCGCGCGGCACATCGACGTGACCGAGCTCGCGCGCCGCTTCGCGACGCATGTCGCCGGCCGCGCCAATCACGAGTACGCCCTCTGGTCGACGTGGGTGCTCCAGCGCTGGCTGGAGCGCGCGCGTACCGGCGAGGACAGTTCTGCACAGGCCGGCACCATCTCGAAGGACACGACGCCAAAGCCGGAAGGGTTCTTGCTCCAGGGTTCTCGAGCCCGATGAAGACGCTGACCCTGATCGTGACGTACAACGAAGCGGATAATATTTCCCGCCTGATCCCGGAAATTCTCAAGCACCTTCCGTCGACGTCGGTGCTGGTCGTCGACGACAATTCGCCCGACGGGACGTCGAACGTTGTCCGCGCGCTCGGCGAACACGATCCGCGGGTCGCCGTGATCTGCCGCACCAACGAGCGGGGCTATGGCTCCGCGATGATTGCGGGCATGCGGCACGCGATTGCGAATGGCTACGATTCGATACTCACGCTGGATGCGGATTTTTCGCACGATCCCGCGGACCTGCCGCGGCTGCTCGAGGGACTGACGGCCGCCGACGTCTCCGTCGGATCCCGTTACGCAGGCGGCGTGCGCGTCCTCAACTGGGAGGTCCGCCGCCTGCTGCTCAGTCTCGGCGCGAATGCCTACGTGCGGCTGCTCAGCGGCCTGTCGTGCGTCGATTGCACGAGCGGTTTTCGCGGCTATCGCGCGACCGTGCTGCAGCGAGCGCGCTTGAACGGCATCAGGACCACGGGCTATGCGTTCCTGCCCGAGCTCCTCTTCAATCTCAATGGCGCGAAGGTCGTCGAGGTGCCGATCTGCTACACGGAGCGGCGGCTCGGCGAGTCGAAGATGTCGAAGGGGGTCATCGCCGAAGCGCTCGTCCGGCCGTGGATCCTGCTTCTCAGGCGACTTGGACGGCGTTTGCGCGGTGCGTCACGTCCCGCGTGACGGCTCGGACAGCCCCGCCACCTGCAACGACCCGGCGCCGACTCCAACCTCGGACGCGGCCGCACGGCGCTGCTTATCGGGGAACCATCGCTCTCGCAGCCGAAGCGCCGGGAACTCGACACACTTCGCCGCGACGAGGCCAGCGATGAACGACCCCGGCACGTACCAGACCAGCGTTTCGTAAAACGTGGTCGGCCGCCCGAGCAGGCGTGGCACGAAGACACTGCCAAATCCCATCACCGCCGCGTGCCACAGGTAAATCGAGTACGACTGTGCACCGATTCGGGCGGCGAACCGGCTGAACCAATCTCGTGGAGATGGTACCGCCACCGCGATCAGGACGAGCAGACCAAAGCCGAGATTCGTGAGGAGATGGCCCGCGAGAAAACGCGCCGTCGGCTCAGGCAGAGCCTGTGAGAGATACAGGCAGGCGGCCGCCATCCCCGTCAGCGCGGCCGCGTAGCGGCGGACCCGCGATGCCATGCCCGCGCGATTGTGAAAGTAGTACGACAGCACGACGCCGGTGAACAACGCGTCGATCTGCAGGTGTGTCGGAAAATGATGCGTCGCGCCGGTGTAAGGCCCGCTCGCGTTGGTGATTGCCCGCGCGATGAACACGGCAATCGTCGTCAGGCAAAAGATCGCCGGAATCCGCCCGAACGGTTGCTCAAGAGTCCAGCGACAGAGGGCAAAGACCAGCGCCGCGAGCAGCAGATAGAAATGCTCTTCCACGGCCAGCGACCACGTGTGACTCCAGACGTGCGGCCCGTAGTTCTGGACGAACAGCAGCTCGGACGCGATGTCCCGCGACGTCAACGTGTCACCCACCCTGAGGCGCAGCGCGACCGTCGAAATCACGAAGACATAGAAGGCCGGGTAGATCTTGAAGCCGCGGCGGATCAGGAACCGTCCGACGTTCGTGCGCCCCGATGTCAGGTACTCCCGGAACAGGAGACCCGACACCAGGAAGCCGCTCAGCACGAAAAACATGTCGACGCCGAGGCCGCCGTACTGGTGGAACCAGTCGGCCACCCACACCACGACGGGTGGCGCGTCCCGTGGCGCGTTCGGCAGGTGCGCCAGGATCACCATGGTGACGGCGCACGCCCGTAACAGATCGAGATTCGAGTTTCTCGTCACTTCGGGCCCTCAGATCACCGCCGATCGAGCCGAGCTCGGCGGTGGAGTCACCGCCGCTGTCAGGCCAGGCACGGCCACTGCGCGCGACCGGTCATCCGGGAAGATGCGGTCGCGAAGCCGCAACGCTGGAAACTCGATGCACTTCGCCGCCAACACTCCAATCACGAATGAGAGAGGGACGTACCACGCGACGGTTTCATAGAAGGTGGTGGGACGCCCGATCAGTCGAGGCACGAGGACCACGCCGAATCCCAGCACCGCCTGATGCCAGAGATAGACCGAGTAGGACTGCGCGCCGACCCGCGCCACCCCCCGGCCCAGCCACCCCGCCGGTGACGCCAGGACCACCGCAATCAACACCAGCGCTCCGAAGCCGGCATTCGTCAACAGGTGACCGGCAAGGTAACGCGCCGGATCGGACAACGAATGCGCCAGCACGAGACAACCGGCTGATGCGATCGCCAGCCACGGAGCGTAGCGCCGGATCACGACGGCCAGGCGCGCGTCAGTGTGGTAATAGTACGAAAGGACGACGCCGGTGAAGAGCGAGTCGATCTGCAGGTGTGTCGGGAAACGATGAGTTGGCGTGGCGTATGGAGCGTGCGCGATCGTCACTGCTCGCGCCACAAAGACGGCAGCCGTCGTGCACCAGAAGATCAACGGGATTCTTTCGAGCGGTGCCCGGGGCACCCATCGGCACAGCGCCATGACGATGGCGGCGAGCAGCAGATAGAAATGCTCCTCCACCGCCAGCGACCACGTGTGACTCCACACATACGGACCGTAGTTCTGCACGAACAGGAGCTCGGACAGCAGGTTCCGCGACGTCAGCGAGTCGCCGGCCCTGAGGCGCAGGAGAAACGTGAGGATGATGAACACGTAGAACGCCGGGTAGATCTTGAAGCCGCGGCGAATCAGGAAACGTGGAACATCCGCGCGCCCGTGGGCGAGGTATTCGCGGAACAGCAGACCCGACACCAGAAACCCGCTCAGAACGAAGAACAGATCGACGCCGAGGCCGCCGTAATGTCGAAACCAGTCCGCCACCCACAGCACAGCCTGCGCAGACTCTCGTGGTGCGTCTGGAAGGTGCCCGAAGATGACCATCGTGACGGCCACGGCCCGCAACAGGTCGAGGTTCGCGTTTCTGCTCAATTGCGGCCTGCGATGGCTAGCAACGCACGTGCCCGGGACAGGGTTGAGATCCGTTCGCGATGACCGGAAAAGCCGTTGGAGCGCTGACAATGGACCCCCGGCAGGCAGACAACCGGGATGACGCCGCACGTCCCATGGCGACAGCATGCTCCTGAAACACTTCCCCAAGGCCGTCACGCGTTTCGGGTTGGCGGGCGCGGTCAAGCTCCTCGCGTCTCGAAAGCGGTTGCGCCGATGGCTTCCTGACTGGACACAGCAGGTTCCGATCCGCGACTACCCTCATCCGTTTCACTACCGGCATGGGACCACCGACAAGTACATCATGGCCGACGTGCTGCTGGACGCACAGTATGCGTGCCTGATGAATCTGAACGGGGTACGGCGAATTCTCGATGTCGGCGCGAACATCGGCACGACGTCCGTGCTGCTCCTGAACGCGTATCCCGATGCAACGCTCGTTGCGCTCGAACCCGATCCGGGTAACTTCGCCGTCCTGCAGAAGAACATCGCCCCGTATGGCGCCAGGGCCGTCGCATTGCGCAAGGCGCTCTGGCACCGGCCCGAGGCTCTGGCAATCGAACGCGGCTCGTTCCGGGACGGCGGCGCCTGGTCGTTCCAGGTGAAATCGGGCACCGCTGCTGACGCCGAGGTGGACGGTATTACGCTCCCCGAGCTCATGCGTCTCTGCCAGCTGGACGCGGTCGACATCCTCAAGATCGACATCGAGGGCGCCGAGCGCTACGTGTTCGATACCTCGATCGTACCCAGCCTTCGACACGTCAAGCGCATCGCCATCGAGCTGCACGATCCGCCCAGCCGGGAAGCGTTCCTGCGCTGCGTGCA
>Ga0068862_100004487_pt1 | contig 11765 bp, 9 predicted proteins | sample KBSSwiS52_FD_66598 | JGI IMG/M metagenome (GOLD analysis project Ga0068862, IMG submission 66598) | Switchgrass rhizosphere microbial communities from Kellogg Biological Station, Michigan, USA - KBS Switchgrass S5-2 | ecosystem: Host-associated > Plants > Roots > Rhizosphere > Soil ... | reverse complement strand
CCCTGCTGCAGGACTCCGTGGTGGTGGGGAGCAGCGCCAACAAGGCCGACCGCTTCGGGCCGTGCCCGTACGACAACGCGATCAATACCTTCGACGACAAGCCGCCGAAGCTCGGCCCGAAGTCGGGCGGCAAGCTCGGCTGCGTGGACCAGACTCCGATCCCGCCGGACCAGCACTTCCGAGGTGGCGACATCTTCCTGTCGGGAGACGGCTACCCCGATCCCGTCCGGTTTCAGATCGGCTACATGATCTACGACGGACCGGTGCGCATGCACAACAACCGGTTCGTCAACTTCAAGGTCGACATCGCGCCGCGGCTGACGAGCGCGGACAAAACGTTCGTCGCCGAGTACAGCAAGCAGGTGCGCCCCTTCGACCACGACTTCGTCTACGAGGGCGACGCGGCCCTGGGCTGGTTCCAGAGCAACCAGAGCATGTATCCGGTCAACACGGTCGGGAGCGGGTTCACCTTCACCAACGTCGATCTGCGCCACCAGATCTACACCGACGTCGTGAACCGCGCCAGGTTCAACGATGGGGACCAGAACACGGCCGTCATCGACAAGGACGGCTCGCTGGCGGGCTTCGTGCTCATCGACAAGAACGACCGGCGATCCACGACGGCCTTCCCCATCTCGCTCAACAATCTGCCGTTCAACGCGGCGTACAACTCCGTGGACGAGTGCCTGTCGGAAGGCGGGCAGAACAAGGTGTTCGAGGGACGGCCGACGTCGCTGATGTCCCCCGGCAGCGTCGGCTCGCTGGAGTTCGAGGCGCTGTTCCCGACAACTCAGCCGGGACCCCGCCACGACCAGATCCTGCGCTTCAGCAAGGACTCGCTCGACTTCGTGGGCACCAAGTTCCAGGAGCACGCCGACATGGAGCTGCACGGGCGGGACGGGCGGGGAATCTGGGAGCCGAAGGTGACGAGCGGATACGGCTACACCGTGAAGGCGGAGGTCGCGGTGGACCCGCGGGGGACGCAGGCGGGCATCCCGAAGGTGATCACCGTGACCCCGGGCGACGTGGTGATGCCGGACATCAGCTCCGCAAACCCGTTCCATGTGCGCCTCGGCATGTGTTACACGAGCGAGAACAAGAGCCAGAACAACGGCTATCCGACGTCCGCGGAGCAATTCGTGATCGAGCGCGGGTACCGGTCGTATGGCGGCGGCGGCATTCCGACGGATCGAGACAAGACGCTCAACCTGTACTGGAACAAGCTCAGCGAGCGGTACGTGAACGATCAGTCACAACGAGAAGTCTGCTTCGACCTGAACAGCGCCAACAACGAGCGGAACCTCGGCCCGGGCGGCTGCCCGGCCCACGGCGTCACGTCGGTGCCGTCGGACGGGTGCCCGTCGCCGTCGACCCAGAAGAAGGACGCGTTCGGCGACGACGCGTGCATCTATCCGACCTCCAGGCTCGTCAAGGCGGACTGCCTCGACGCGAGCCAGTGCGCGAACCCGCTGACGAAGACCGGCGGCGTGCCCGACCTCGGCAAATACTTCTACGACGCGGCGACGGGCATGCTGTTCTTCTACGTGGCGCAGGAGTTCCCCAATGCCGTGGGGCCGTCGCCCCTCGGCAGCTGCAAGCCCGATGGCACCGGCGACGCCTCCTGCCCTGACATCGCCATGGGCGAGACGTTCTACGCGTGCCCGCCCCAGGGATGCATCACCTACAAGGTGACCCTCAACGACACAACGTATACGCCCGCGCCCTCGACCTGCGCGGTCTATCCGAAGTACGCGCAGCCGGCGCCGACGCCCCAGTATCGCCTCGCCTACAAGACGAACAACGCGCCGGTCGTGCGCACGCCACCCGGCGGCCTGGGTGGCAACGACAACGAGTTCCCGCATTACACGCCGGCCGTCGCACCAAACTGCCAGTGAGTGGCGTCGGCGTGACGTCCTCGGGCGGCTGGTTCAAGCGAAAGGACCGAAGCTATGCCGACGATCGATGCCCAGGTTCACGCCTATGAGCGCAACCATCCCGGCCGGCCCTGGGCCGCGGTGTTGCACGGCCCGGCGGAGGTCACGGGCGACGACATGGTGGCCGCGATGGATGCCGTCGGTGTCGATGGTGCGTTGCTGATCTCCCCGTTCACCATGTACCGCTACGACGCCAGCTATGCGATCGAGGTGCGCGCCAGGCATCCTGGCCGGTTCGGGGTGATCAAGCCGGTCGATCCCTCCGACCCCGGCGTCGCCGAGACGGTCGCCGACTGGGTGGCCACCCCGGGGACGGTTGGCATCCGCATCATGATGAACCGCGGCGTGTCCGAGGATCCCGCCGATCCCGGCATCAACCGGGTGCTGGCCGCCGGGGCGCGGCATGGGCTGCCCGTGAACATTCTGTGCGCGGGTCGTCTGGAGCAGGCCCGGGCGCTGGCGGCCCGCAATCCCGACACGGCGATCGTGATCGACCATCTCGGCCTGCAACAGCCGTTCGAGCCGCCACCGCCCGCGCAGCCGTTCGCCGATTTGCCGGATGTCCTGAAGCTCGCCGCCCTCCCGAACGTCGCCATCAAGATCACGGGCGCCTGCACGCTCTCTCGCGAGGCCTTTCCATTCAACGATATCTGGGACCCGCTCGGGCGTATCTTCGATGCCTTCGGTATCGATCGCTGCATGTGGGGCACCGACTGGACCCGAGCGGTCGGGCTGCTGACCTACAAGCAGGGCGTTGATGCGTTTCGCGGCGCCGACCGCCTGTCCGACAGCGACAAGGGCACGCTCATGGGGGGAGCCCTGCAGCGCGTGTACAGGTGGTCGCCGAAGAGAGCGTGAAGCGCGCGCCGAGGGGCGCTTCAGGGTTGCGACCCTCAGCTGGGCGTCAACAGCTCTCCAGGGCGCTCGCGTCGGCAACGATGATCTTGGTGCCGTCGGCTTTCTCGCAGAATACCGTGACCGCGGCGCGCGTCTGGCCACCCTCCACGCGACGGCCTGTGATGATCCCGCGAGTGGTGAATGGCTCGTCCGGCCACAGCACGTTGGTGAACTTCACGTCCAGGCGCCCGCCCAGGTAGAAGCCGCGACCGAAATGCCGTGTCAGGAGCTCGGTGACGCACGAGAGCGTCATGCGGCCCCCGATCACCGTGTCCCCGAAGCCGAGCTCCTGCGAGGCGGCCTTGTCGTTGTGGTAGTTCCGGGTCCGGTAGAAGAAGTCGTCGCACATCGCTTCGCTGAACGTCTTCCGAAGCTCCAGCGACAACGGCTCCCCGGAGGGCTCGACATGCTGTCTCGCGCCTTCCTTGCTCGCCGGGTCGCGCAGCGCGACCTCGCCGCTGGTCTGCTCCGCCAGGAAGCTCTGGTGATGGACGCTGTGAGCGATGAGCTGCCCGGCCTCGTCTCGCACCCACATCTCCTGGGCGACGACATCGCGATCGCGCCTGCGGTAGCGCTCGGCCACTCGCGCGCTGCAGCGCAGGGTTTGTCCGACGCGCGTCGGCGCGTAGATCTCCCATTCCTGGCGCCTCCACAGGTTGCCGAAGAGATTGTCCAGGTACCAGCCCTTGAACTGGCTGTCCGCGTCCTGGTAGACGATCACCGGGGCCACCGGCCCGCCAAAGGGCGACGTCGTCGTGTACCAGGGGTTCGGTTCGTCGAGCCCCTTGATGTAGTGCTGGACCATCTCGTCCGTGATCGCGAGATCGAGCGTCCCGAGATCCTTGCCTGCGTACACGTCCGCCGTCATGGGTGCGATCCTCCTGGTCGCTGCCGTTTGGGCCCGGCCTCCCTCTGAGCAGGCCTGGTTGGTCCGGGTGTCACCCTGATACAGCAATCCCACGGCAACGGCAAGGCTTCTCGCGAACTCCTGCTCACCCGAGGCCGGCGAGCATGCAAAAGCACGTGTACCCTTGGCCAGTCGTGACCAGGAGGAGGTCGGCCACCGCTTGTCTGCCGACCCGGCGCCGCGTTTCGGCCCGGGCGAAGGAGGATGGAATGCCATGGCGCACTGGCTGCTGAAGTCCGAGCCCGACGATTGGTCGTGGGCCGAGCAGGTCGCGAAGGGCCGCGACGGCGCGGAGTGGACCGGCATCCGCAGCTTCGCGGCCCAGAAACACCTGCGCGCCATGAAGACGGGCGAGCGGGCGTTCTTCTATCACACCGGCAAGGAGCGCGCGATCGTCGGCATCGTCAAGGTGATCGTGGAAGCGCACCCGGATTCGACCGACTCCGCCTGGCACGCCGTTGACGTCGCCGCGGTGGAGCCGCTGCCGACGCCGGTCGGCCTCGATCGGATCAAGGCGGACAAGCGCCTCGCCGGCATGGCCCTGGCCAGGCTGCCGCGCCTGTCGGTTCAACCAGTCACGGACGCCGAGTGGCGTGTCATCTGCCAGATGGGAGGCCTCGGCTAGATCACGCCGCCCGCCTCCCGAGGCGATCGGCCGCCCGCGCGGATGGCGATGATGCGGCGATCCGCGCGGCATTCTAGACGCGGCGCAATGGAGTTTCTTCCCACCGGGAATTAATTTCTGGTGAGCGTTGTCGAGCGAAGCGCGTAACCCCGTGAAACTTCGTACGCTCGAGAGTGGCATGCCGATTGTATCTGCCCCGCAACTCCAGGAGCGTCGGCTTCCGACCCGCAGAACCGAGTTGACCGAGGCCCAGTGTGATGTGATTGCCCGGATCGGATAATCGAGATCAGGGACCGGCGCGAGCGTGCCAGGCCGCCTTCCTGGACGCGCCAGAGGCCATCGCATGAACACCGCGCTGAATGCGACGGCGCCCACCTTCCAACCAAAGGAGCCCACCATGACCAAGCTGCGCATCGTGCTCGCCCTGCTTGTCGCTCTCGTGCTGCCCGTGGCCGCAGAGGCAATCTCGAACGGATGCTTGCCGATTCCATTCCCGACGCCGACGCCGCCGGTCGTCCAGGAAAACGTGAGCTGGGGCTTCGGATCTCCTCCGGACACCCTGCACTTCGAGATATGGCGTCAGTCATGCCTGGACGGCTCCGGCACTGCGCTGCTGCTGCGAGCGTCGCCGGCATCGCCCGGCCCGGGATACTTCTGCGACGACAACCTGCAGGTCCTCCAAGGGAACCATCAGTTCAATACTGTCGTGGCGAAGGACGTGCAGAACCTATCCGGCTACTGCAATGGTCTCTACGTACCAAAGACATTTGCTGTCGAGGTCCAGCCATCCGGCGGTGTCCTCTTCGATGAGACCCGGGCATTCACGCTGGTCGGCGTCGGCGGTCCACGAAGTTTCCAGATCGAGGTTCCCGCTTCTGGCTCTACGCCTCCCGCCCCGAGCCTCACCGTCAATGCCACCGGCTGCACTACATGTCACGCTGGCAACACGGTCGGCTTCGAGGTGCGAATCATCAATCCGGGCCCGCCGATACTCGTGGAGCTGCAGACGGACGCGCGCCTTCCCGGTGGCTCGGTCGTGACGATTCAGAACGAAGAGGGGGTGCTCCCCACTGGCGTGACCGTGGTTCCGGTGTTCGCCAACTTCGTGCTCCCGGCAGGGGTCCCCCCGGGTGTCTACACCATCGAGGCCGCGATCCTCGATGCCACGGTGGGCACGACCATCAGCGAGGACAGCGAGGCGCTCACGGTGGCGCCGTAAGACCGCTATCGCGCGCGTAGCTCTGCGACGGCAGGAACGCCGGTGATGTCTCAGCTCGAGCTGAGGCACTCCGGCGTTCGTGCTTTTGGCGCCCGGAATCAGTCCGACGCGGCCTTCGCGGTGCGGCGCTTGCGCTCGAGCCGCACCTCGGCGCCGCGCACGCGCTCCCCGCAATCCGGGCAGAAGTACCCGAGCTTCACGGGATGCCCGCAGCCCGCGTGCACCAGGCTCGACCGCTTGTACACGTGGCGCGAGCCCCACGCCGCAAGCGCGCCCACGATCACGCCGAGCTCCTTGCCCTTGGCCGTGAGCTCGTATTCCGCGCGCGGCGGGTGCTCCGAGTACAGGCGCCGGCTCACCAGCGCGTGCTCCTCCATCAGCTTGAGCCGATCCGAGAGGATGTTCGGCGCGATGCCCGAGAGGGACGAGAGCAGGTCCTGAAAGCGCCGGGTGCCGGGGAGCAGGTCGCGCACGATGAGCAGCGTCCACCGGTCGCCGATCAGCTCGAGCGTCTTCGCCACCGGGCAGGACTGGCCGTAGCGCTTGGGCATGCATCGATTGTAGTCGGCTTGACATCACAAGGAGTGACTATTATTTTACAAGTGACGGCCACGGCCGGGGAGGCTTCGACATGCCGAGCGCGCTCGACCACCTGCAGCAGATCCAGCGTGGGGAGTTTCCCCCGCCCCCGGTCGCCGACCTCATCGGCTTCACGCTGACATCCGTCGAGCCCGGCCGCGCCGTGATCGAGCTCGACGCCGATCGGCGGCATACCAATCCCATGGGCACCGTGCACGGCGGCATCCTCTGCGACATCGCGGACGCCGCCATGGGAATAGCCTATGCCGCCCGGCTCGACGAGGGCGAGACGTTCACGACGCTCGAGCTCAAGATCAACTTCCTGAAGCCCGTGCGAACGGGCCGGCTCACCGCGACGGGCCGCGTCGTCAAGGCCGGGCGCACCGTCGGCCTCGTCGAGTGCGACGTCACCGACGAGCAGGCGAGCCTGGTCGCCCGCGCGACGAGCACGTGCATGACCCTGCGCGGCGAGCAGGCGGCGGGCCGGTAGGCGCCGTGGGCGGCGCGGCCGCATCGATCGCCGTTCCCGCGCAAGCGGCGCCGCCCATGGCGGCCCGTACGCGCCTCTTGCTCGAGGGTCCGGTCGCGCCCACGCTTCTGCGACTCGCCGCCCCGAATGTCCTGGTCATGGTGCTCCAGGCGACGGTGAGCACCCTCGACGCGGTCTTCGTGGGCTGGCTGGGCGGGGACGCGCTGGCGGGCGTCTCGGTGGTGTTCCCGCTCGTCATGCTCATGCAAACCATGTCGGCGGGGGGCATGGGCGGTGGCGTAGCCTCCGCGGTGGCCCGCGCGCTCGGCGCAGGGCGGCGCAAGGAGGCCGATGCGCTGGTCGCCCACGCGCTCCTCATCGCGCTCGGCATGGGCGCGCTCTTCACCGTGGCGGCCCTTGCCGGCGGGCCCCGGCTCTATCGCGCCATGGGCGGCACCGGGGGAACCCTCGACGCCGCGCTCGCCTACTCGCACGTGATCTTCGGCGGCGCCGTCGCGTACTGGCTCTACAACACGCTCAGCGCCGTCGTGCGCGGCACCGGGAACATGACGCTGCCCGCCACGGTGATGGTCGCCAATGGTGCCATCTACTTGGCGCTCGCGCCCGCGCTGATCATGGGCTGGGGGCCCCTGCCGCGCCTCGGCGTCGCCGGAGCGGCCGCCGCCAGCGTCACGTCCTTTGCGCTCGGCAGCGTGGTGCTCGGCGTCTACCTCGCCTCGGGCCGGAGCCTCGTCACGCTGTCGCTCGCTCGGATCCGCCCGCGGTGGGCGCTCTTCCGCGATATCCTGCGCGTGGGCGCACCCGGCTCCCTCAACACCGTGTTCACGAACCTGACGATCGTCCTCGTCACGGCGCTCGTCGGCCCGTTCGGAGCGCACGCGCTCGCCGGCTACGGCATGGGGGCGCGGCTCGAGTATCTGCAGATCCCGCTGGTCTTCGGCCTCGGCGCGGCGCTCGTGACCATGGTGGGAACCAATATGGGCGCGGGGAACCTGGCGCGGGCCCAGCACGTGGCGTGGGTCGGCTCGGGACTGGCGGCGCTGGTGACGGGCGCGGTCGGGCTCTTCGGCGCGCTGTTCCCTCATGTGTGGCTCGGGCTGTTCAGCAAGGACGCCGAGGTGCTCGCGGCGGGGACGCTCTATCTCCGCACCGTCGGGCCGCTGTACGGCTTCTTCGGCCTCGGGCTCGCGCTGTACTTCGCCTCGCAGGGCGCGGGAAGGCTCGGCTGGCCGCTCTTCGCCGGCTTTGCGCGCCTGGCGATCGCCGGCGGCGGGGGCTTCATCGCCGTGCGCTGGCTGGGTGGCGGGCTCGCGGAGATCTTCGCGGTGATGGCGGTGGCGCTGTTCGTCTTCGGCACCGTCAACGCGCTCGCGGTGCGGTTCGGCGCCTGGCGCACTGCCGGCGAGCGCATACTTGGTCGACGAGGAGGCTGAGCCGAGATGACGACACCGATGACCGACGAGCAGCGCCGCATCAAGAGCTACCTTACCGCCCAGGCGGCGAAGCTCGAGCCCGCCGCGATCATCGCCAAGGTCCGGGACGCCATGGCCGAGCTCGAGGCGGCGGCCGTCGCCCTCCCGTCGTCGCGCTTCACCGAGCGGCCGGCTCCGGACGAATGGAGTGGCGACGAGGTGATGGCGCACGTCGCGTCGTCGGACGCCTACTTCGGCGGCGGCATCGTGAGCATCCTCGACGACCGCCCGCTGTCCACGCGCGAAGAGCGCGGCGGGTCGGCGGAGCGCGCCGCGCGGTCGGCTGACGAATGGTGCGGGGCACTCGCGCGGGATCGCGAGGCGCTCTTCGATCGCGTGCGCGCGGCATCGCCGGACGGCCGGCCCGACCGCACGATCGAGCACGGCATGTTCGGGCCGCTCACCTGGCGCGAGGCGCTGCTCTTCCTGCGCCTCCACGATCTCGATCATGCCGGCCAGCTCCGGCAGATCGCCACCGCCCTGCCGTCGGCGACGGGGAACGCATTGCCCTCGGCGTAATCTCTGTGAAACAATCGCCCTCGCGATGAGGACTTGCGCGGGGGCGATCGATCAGGTGCTGCACGCCGAGCCGAGGCACCGGGCGTGAGCGCTCAGGGACACGCGGCCGGGCTGCCCACGGCGATCGCGCCCCACGAGGGTGCGCCCGCGAGCCGACGCGCCCGCTCCGTGCTCGTCACCACCTCCGCCATCCACTTCGTGCACGACGGCTTCTCCGACGTCATCTATCTCCTGCTGCCGGTCTGGGCCACGCAGTTCGGACTGACCTACGGCCAGGTGGGCCTGCTCCGGACGGTATACAGCGGGGGCATGGCCGCCTTTCAGATCCCCGCGGGGATCCTCGCGGAGCGCTGGGGCGAGACGCGGCTCCTCGCCGCGGGCACCGCGGTCACCGCCCTCGGATTCCTCGCCGCCGGGCTCACGGGCGGCTTCGCCGCGCTGCTCGCCTGCCTCGTGCTGGGCGGGCTCGGCTCCGGCGTCCAGCACCCCCTGTCCTCCTCGCTCGTGTCGAAGGCCTACGAGACGGGGCCGCGCCGGATGGCGCTCGGCACCTACAACTTCGCGGGCGACCTCGGGAAGGTCGCCGTCCCCGCAACGGTGGCGTTCATCATGCCCTGGGTCGGCTGGCGCGGCGCCGTCGAGGGCTATGCCGCGGTCGGCCTCCTCGCGGCGGCGTTGCTCCTGATGGCGTTGATGCATCTCGATGTCGGGCACGCCGCGCCCGCCGCTGCGGCGCCCGCCGCCGCCCGAGGCCTCGCGGGCTGGGGCATCGTGCACCCGCGCGCGTACGTGGCGCTGTCCGCCATTCACGTCATCGACAACTCGACGCGGTCGGCCTTTCTCACGCTCTTGCCCTTTCTCCTCATCGCCAAGGGCTCGACGGTTCGCGCGGTGGGGTTGGCGCTGATGCTCGTGTTCGCCGGGGGCGCGGTGGGGAAGTTCGCGTGCGGCGCGCTCGCCGAGCGCCTCGGCGTCATCCGCACGGTGGTCGTCACGGAGGCGGCGACGTGCGCCGGCATTTTCCTCCTCCTGACGCTGCCGCTCGCGGGCTGCCTCGCCGTGCTGCCGCTGGTCGGCATCGCGCTCAACGGCACCTCGTCGGTTCTCTACGGCACCGTCGCCGACCTCGTCGCGAGCGACCGCCGGGCGCGGAGCTACGCGATCTTCTACACGGTCGGGGTGAGCGCCTCCGCATCGGCGCCCTTCGCGTACGGGCTCGTCAGCGACGGGTTGGGGATCCCGGTGACGCTCGGGATCATCGCGGTCGTCGTCTGCCTCACCATCCCCCTCGCGGTCATCCTGCGCACGCCGCTCGCGGCGCTGTCGGCCTCGGCCCGGACCTGATCCGGCGCATCCGCGGCCGGCCTCGCAGCGATCTGCCGCAGCGATCCCCGCGCCATCCCCCGCGCATCCAATGACCGCGGCTTCGCTCGTCACGGCGCTCGCGGCGGCCGCGCCGCGCTTCCGCCCGGCCGACCGCGCCGAGAAGGTCCGCCTCCTCGACCGGCTCGCGCAGATGAGCATCCCCGCGCCGAGGGTCTTGCGCCAGCTCCACGAGACGCTGTGCTTTCTCGTGGCCTATCCCGACGACGCGGACGTGCTCCGGCGCGCGGACGAGGGCCTGGCGAGCTTCGCCGCTCGCGTGAACCGGCTCGGGCCCGGAGTGCGGCGGCGACTCGACGACTCCGGCATCGCGGGGACATACCTCGACTATCCATTCGGGCTGCCGATGGCGCGCTGGCTCGCCCGCACGTCTCCGAGTGCTCACATCGTGTGGGCAAAGCTCGCCGCGGAAAGCGAGATCGAGGAGACGATGTCGCTGCTCGTCCTCCCCATCGAGGGCGAGGCGATGAGCGACGAGGGCGGACTCGGCTGGCGCCGCTGGCTCCGGCTCGCCAAGGGCGACCGCGCCGCGAGCGATCTCGCGCTGCTCGTCGAATTGTTCGACCAGGCGCCCCTGCCGCCGGAAGCGCGCGAGCGCCTGTTCGACGGCCTGGCGCTCTCGATCGGATGGCGGCCGGAGGGGACACGGTCTCGAACGCTGGCCCGGCTGCCGTGGCCGCACCCGTTCTTTCACGGCGGCGCGCGGCCCGCCCTCGTCCGTCCGGATCGGCGCCGCTTCCTGCGCGAGGTCACGTTGCCGCTGCCCTCCCTCCGGCCGGCGCCGGCACCGCTCGCCCACGCGCTCATCGACGCGGCCCGCGCGGCGATGGCCACCCGGCTCCGCGAGCTCTTCGCGTTCTCGCACGCAAATGCCGACGACGTCCTCGTGGCGGACCCCGGGCGCGGGCTCCGGATCGCGCTGATCGGCATCGCCCCGCGCGAGCGCTTGCCCCTTCACGGCTACTACGCCTACCTCGTCCTCAAGAACGGGGTGCCGGTCAGCTACGGCGCGGGCTGGCAGATCTTCGGCGTGCTCGAGGCCGCCTTCAACGTCTTCGAGTCGTTTCGCCGCGGCGAGTCGGCGTTCATCGTCTCCCAGGTGCTGCGCGCCTATCGCCAGGCTTTCGGCATGCGCCGCATCGTCGTCGATCCCTATCAGATCGGTCGCGACAATCCCGAGGCCCTCGCCTCGGGGGCGTTCTACTTCTACCGGCGCCTGGGGTTCCGGTCGCTCGATCCGAATGTCGAGCGACTCGCCCGGGCAGAGGACGCCGTGATCCGAGCCCGGCCGAGCTACCGGTCGCCGCGCGCCGTCCTCCGACAGCTCGCCGCGTCCGAGATCGGCCTGTCCCTCGGCGGCGGGGCCGCGGAGCGGAGCTCAGTGCTCACCGCGAGCCGGCTCGGGGTACTCGTCACCCGCCACGTCGCGCAGCGGTTCGGCGGCGATAGGCCCGCGGCGGTCCACTGGGCCACGCGGCAGGTAGCCTCGACGCTCGGCGTCCGGGACTGGACGCGGTGGAGCGCCGACGAACGGCGCGGCTTCGCCCAGCTCGCGCCCGTCATCGCGCTGATTCCCGACCTCGCTCGATGGCCGGCCACCGACCGGCGCCGCCTCGCCGCCACGATGCGGGCGAAAGGCGGCGCCAGCGAGGCCCGCTACGTGCGCCGGCTCGACGGCATCCCGCGCCTGCGGAGAAGCCTGGAGATGCTCGCCGGCATGGCCGGCGACCCGGCGGCCGG
>Ga0068862_100004481_pt1 | contig 11773 bp, 9 predicted proteins | sample KBSSwiS52_FD_66598 | JGI IMG/M metagenome (GOLD analysis project Ga0068862, IMG submission 66598) | Switchgrass rhizosphere microbial communities from Kellogg Biological Station, Michigan, USA - KBS Switchgrass S5-2 | ecosystem: Host-associated > Plants > Roots > Rhizosphere > Soil ... | reverse complement strand
GAGCAGCTCGGGTTAAGTGTACCCAAGACCTGGGCGGAGTTCGAAGCCAACAATGAAAAGATCAAAGCGGCTGGCATTGCGCCCGTCGGCGCCACGTACGGCGACACCTGGACCTCGCAACTGTTTGTGTTGGCAGATTACTGCAACGTCGAAAAGGCGAATTCAAATTTCGCTGCAGACTACACTGCCAATAAAGCCAAGTACGCCACAACCCCTGGAGCAATGGCCGGTTTCGATTATCTGCAGGAGGGCTTTAAGCAGGACTGGTATCAGAAGGATTTTGCTACCACCAAGTTCGAACAGGGTCTGAAGATGCTGGCGGATGGCGACTTTGCCCAGTATCCGATGCTGTCCTTTGCGCTGGGGACCATCGCCACTAACTGGCCGGACAAGGTCAATGACATCGGCTTCTTCGGTCAACCCGGCACGGATGCCTCCAAGAATTGCGCGACGATCTGGATGCCCGCTGGAACCTACATCCCGAAGACGACCAAGAACGTGGACGTCGCCAAGGATTTCCTGGCGTTCATCGCCTCGCCCGAAGGCGTGGACGCGATCAACGCCAAGGTCCCGCCGCAGGGTCCATACCTCGTCAAGGGGACCGAGCTGCCCGCGGATGTTCTGCCTGGCGTCAAGGACATTGCCTCGTACATTGATTCTGGCAACTCCGTCCCTGCCCTCGAGTTCCTCTCGCCGATCAAGGGACCCAACCTCGAGCAGATCTGTGTCGCGGTTGGAACGGGTCAGATGGCTCCGGACGAGGCAGCCAAGAACTACGATGAGGATGTCAAGAAGCAAGCCCAGCAGCTTGGTCTGCCTGGCTGGGACCAATAACCTTAACCTAACATTTCTATCTCCTTTTCTGAGGACCGGCGCGAGCGGCGACCGGTCCTCAGAACCCATCCCTCTCCGCCGCTGCCCGAGATTAAGGATAGTTCTATGAGAAGTCATTCGCGTCCCAGGGTCGTGCTACAAATGTATCCTCACTGGTTTTATCTCCCGGCAGCCATTGTGTTTATCCTCTTCTTCCTGGTGCCGACCGCCCTGGCGTTCTACTTTAGTCTCACGCGCTGGTCGTTGTTCGATGCCACCTTTATCGGGCTGGATAACTATCGCACGTTCATCACCGACCCGCAGCTTTTGTCTGGACTTCGTAATACGGTCATCTATGCGGTCATGACAAGTGGACTGAAAGTCATTATTGCGCTGCCGCTGGCCATGCTGCTCACCTCGAGCATCAAGCTCAAGGGACTGTTTCGGGGGATCATCTTCTTCCCTGTGCTCGTCAGTACGGTCGCCGTGGGGATTACCTTTGCCACCCTCATGCAGCCTTCGATCGGGCTGATCAACACCGCCTTGGGCTTTCTTGGATTGCCGACGCCGGATTGGCTGGGCAACCCCGCCCTGGCGCTCTACTCCGTGGCTCTGGTCGACGTCTGGAAGGGGGTGGGCATCGCGATGGTCATTTTCATCGCCGGGATCCTCTCGATCCCGGAGGAATACTTCGACGCCGCCCGGCTTGAGGGCGGGCTCTGGGTCAAGTTCCGTCATATCATCCTGCCGCTGGCCCGCAACGCCAGCTTCACCGTGATCCTCCTGTCGTTCATCGGCGGTCTGCGCACCTTCGACCTGATCTGGACCATGACGCGCGGCGGCCCAGGCTTCGCCTCGGATGTGCTAACGTCAGTCATCTATAAGGAATACCAGGCCGGGTTCTACGGCTTATCGACGGCTGGCAACGTCGTGCTCTTCGTCCTTGTCACTATTATTGTTTATCCCCTGATGCGGTTCTTCAACCGATTGGAGCTTGAACTATGAAGGCTCGCAAATTCCTGGCAGGCATCTGGGTGGATGCCCTGGCTCTGATTGTGTTTGGCATCGTCTTTGTCGTGCCGTTCGTTTTCATTTTTCTGACGGCCGCCAAGGCCCGCGGCGAGGCGGCTCTGTTCCAATTTAGCTGGCCGAGCCAGTTTCAGCTCCTCGATAATCTCCGGGAGGTATTATCATTTGGCGACTATCGCATGTTCCGAGCGCTATGGAATAGCACGCTCCTGACGGTGGGTTCGGTCACGCTGATCGTTTTGTTCTCCGCGCTGGTCGCTTTCGTGATGCAGCGCCGTCAGGACCGGATGGCATCTCTGGTCAGTTCGGTGATGCTGGCCGGGTTGATCATCCCACCCGCGGTGGTGCCGACCATTTTCCTCCTGCAGTGGCTGGGAATTTACAAGACTCTCTTCGGCTTGATCATGGTAGAAGTGGCGTACACGATGCCCTTTGCGATCCTGATCTTCCGGGCGTTCATGGCGTCCATCCCGAGCGAGATCGACGAGGCAGCCATCATGGATGGCGCCTCTCCGCTGCAGGTGTTTTTCGCGATTATCTTGCCGCTGCTCAAGCCGGCCATGATTACCGTGATCGTCACCTCGGCGGTCGGCATCTATAATGACTTCACCGGGCCGCTCTACTTCCTTCCGGGCAACGAGAACGTCACTGCTCAGTTGACGCTCTTCAGCTTTATCAGCCAGTTCAGCTCGCAGTGGAACCTGCTCTTTGCGGACGTGCTCGTCATCACGATTCTGCCTCTTATTATGTTTTTGTTCTTCCAGCGCCAGATCGTTTCAGGGATGACGGCGGGCGCGATCAAGGGTTAGATTTCGCCCGGTAGAGTGCCACCCCAGGAGGTCTATGTCCAACAAATGCAATTGCCCGGTAGAAGTTAACCATGGTTTTCTCAAGATCCAGATTTGAGACATTCGGTACACGGATGTCACGGAGCGGACAGACGCTTTTTCCGTCTTTTTACGGAGGAGTCCGTGGTGTCCGTGCGCGAAGCGTCCGTGTACAAGAAGAAGGTTTTTTAGACCGGGTTTGAGAAAACCATAAGAAGTTAACAGAGTCACTTCCAAATTACAAAGTGCCGCACACCTGCAAAGCACGCTTGATATAAGCGGTGAGACCAGCGGTAAATCGGCAAAGGAAATCAATATGTCTTTGATCGTCTCAAACTTGACGTGCGAGTATCGTACCAACCCACTTGGGATCGATGTCCTTCAGCCTCGCCTGAGCTGGCAATTGGAAAGCAATGAACGGGGTACCCGGCAATCTGCCTACCGCATCCTTGTAGCCGCGTCTGCGAGCTACCTCTCGGGTGGCAGTGCCTTATGGGATAGTGGCAAGGTGGCCTCCGATCGATCCATTCATGTTAGATATGAAGGTCCGGGACTTAGTTCCGGGCAGCGCCTGTACTGGAAAGTATGGGTCTGGGATGAGTCCGGGCGGGAAGCGGAGAGTACGCCTGCCTGGTGGGAAATGGGTTTGCTGGAACGGACCGATTGGCAGGGGCAGTGGATCGGTGCGTTTTTCTCGGGCGGACCCAGGACAACCAGCCCGGCTCCCTATCTTCGGAAGGAATTCAAGGTTACGAAACCAATTGCTTCTGCGCGCCTGTTTGCAACTGCCCTCGGTCTCTACGAGACCTACCTGAATGGTGTGCGAGCCGGGGATGCACTGCTGACACCAGGTTGGACCGACTATGGCAAACGCATTCAATACCAGGTCTACGATGTTAGTGACCTTATTCAGGCAGAGACGAATGCCTGGGGGGCCGTCCTGGGCGATGGCTGGGGTGTTGGTCACATTGCCTGGGTCGGCCGGCAGCGCTATACGGATCGCCCGAAGTTTTTGGCACAAATCATTCTTACGTATTCAGACGGGAGTCAGGAAACAATCGGGACCGATCAGAGTTGGAAGGTGACGCAGGGAGCGATCCTGGAGTCGGATATGTTGATGGGGGAAAGCTATGATGCGCGACGGGAATTAACGGGTTGGTGTGAGACTGGCTACGATGATGCCTCCTGGTGGCCCGCGGAAGTTTTCGAAGACCCGAAAGATGCCGCCCTGGTGGCTACAAATGGTCCCGCAGTAAAACGCCAGGAAGAATTGCGCCCGGTGAGCATTAATAAAATTCCCGACTTTGTGAACCCGCGCTGGATTTTCGATCTCGGTCAGAACATGGTTGGTTGGATCCGTTTATGTGTTCAGGGGAAAAAAGGAACGACCGTTTCCATCCGGTATGCGGAAGTTCTCAATCCAGATGGGACCCTGTATACCGCAAACCTGCGCAGCGCCCGCAACACTGACTACTACACCTTGAAGGGGGGCGAGGAGGAAATCTGGGAACCACATTTCCTATTCCACGGCTTTCGTTACATCGAATTATTGGGCTTCCCGGGCACGCCAACGGAAGAGACGGTGACTGGAATTGTCGTCCACTCCGACATCCCTCAGACGGGGTCATTTGAATGTTCCGATCCCTTGATCAACCAACTTCAGCACAATATCGTTTGGGGGCAGAAAGGCAACTTCGTGGATGTACCTACCGATTGTCCTCAGAGGGATGAGCGCCTGGGTTGGACGGGGGATGCCCAGGTCTTTATCCGCACCGCGGCCTATAATCGAAATGTTGCCGGCTTTTTTACGAAGTGGACGCGCGATCTGGAAGATGCCCAGTTTCCCGACGGAGCCTACCCGGCCGTGGCTCCCAATCCCGCTGCATGGGCGATCGGGGATGGTGGCCCGGCCTGGGCCGATGCGGGTGTGATCTGCCCGTGGACGATTTACGAGTGTTATGGCGATATCGGCCTGCTCGAAGCCCGTTATGAATCGATGCAGCGTTTTATCGAGTTTTTATCCCAGACCAGCCGGAATGGATTGCGCTGTTATGCCGACTACACAGGCTGGCATGGTTTTGGTGACTGGCTCGCTCTGGATGGGAGCGATGGGCGTGAAGGGGGAACATCCAAGGAACTGATCGGTACGGCCTTCTTTGCCTATAGCAGTCATCTGCTGGCAAAGATCGCAGGCCTATTAGGCCGGGACAAAGATGCAGAACACTATAACGGCCTCTCCCGGCAAGCCCGGGAAGCGTTTGTCGAACACTTTGTTCTTCCGGATGGCACGATTAAGGGAGGAACACAGACCTCCTATGTGCTTGCCCTGCATTTTGATCTGCTCCCTCAGGATCTTCGCTCGATCGCTGTGTCCGAACTGGTGAGAAATATCGAGCAAAGAGATAATCATCTCAGCACTGGTTTTGTGGGAACCCCTTACCTCAACCGGGTTTTGAGTGAGGCGGGGCATTTGGATACGGCGTATGGGTTGTTGAAACAAACCACCTGGCCCTCGTGGCTCTATTCTGTTACCCAGGGGGCAACCACGATCTGGGAACGCTGGGATGGCTGGACCCATGATAAGGGCTTCCAGGACCAGGGGATGAACTCATTCAACCACTATGCCTACGGCGCTGTTGGGGCCTGGATGTACGCGGTGATCGGCGGCATCGATCTCGACCCAGAGCACCCGGGTTATAAACACATCATGATGCATCCACAACCCGGAGGCGGATTAACCCATGCCAAAGCGGGACTGTACTCCATGTATGGGTTGATCCGAAGTGAGTGGGCACTGCAGAAGGATACCTTCGACTGGCAAATTACCGTTCCGGCGAGTACAACTGCGAGCGTTTATGTGCCTGCAAAGGATGCATCTCACGTTACTGAAAGTGGACATTCGATCGAAAAAGCACAAGGCATCACATTTGTGCGCATGGAAAATGGATTTGCCGTTTTTGAGGTCGAGGCAGGTTCGTACTCCTTTTCAAGCGAGATCGACAAGCCTGCATAGTCTTATAAAGGTAAAGTGTTTTCCCAGTTGGATCCGATAATGCCGGCTCGTATATTACAATACGAGCTGGCATTATCTCAATATAGCTGCCTCACGCAACAATTCCACAGTAGTCTGCATGCAGAGAACGGCCGAACTGTCGTACATGACCAAAACTGATTATTTCAGGAGTGACAATCTATGGGCGCTCGTTTGGAAAACAAAGTCGCGTTGATTACCGGAGCTGGGCGCGGAATTGGGAGGGCGGTCGCGCAGAAGATGGCGCACGAAGGGGCGATGGTTGCGCTCGCGGATATCGATGCTGAAAGTGCCCAAAGCGCGGCGGAAGAACTCCTCAAGCAAGGTTGCGAGGCCGTAGCCATCCAAACGGATATTACTCATGAAACAGATGTTCAAACGGCAGTCAGCCATGTAATGGAGCGTTTTGGGCGAGTCGATGTTCTTGTCAATAACGCCGGCAAAAACTTTTACTACGATGCCACGACCATGTCCGAAGCGGATTGGGATAACGCCATGAATGTCGATGTAAAGGGTGCCTGGTTATGTTGTAAGCATGTGCTCCCTTCGATGAAAGCGGCAAAAGCGGGCTCCATCATCAACATTGCCAGTGTCCATGCCCGTATCACTGCCCCTGGACATTTCCCCTATGCGGCCGCAAAGTCCGCATTGGTAGGTTTAACCCGAAACCTGGCACTTGACTACGCCCCTTATAATATTCGCGTCAACGCGATTTGCCCCGGCTGGGTGAGGACGGGGCTGGTCCAGGATTGGTTTGATCAACAGGCGGATCCCAAGGCCGCAGAAGATCGTGTCTTAAGCTTCCAGCCTCTTCAGCGCATCGGTACACCCGATGAAATTGCGAATTTTGTGGCGTTTGTCGCCAGCGATGAGGCCAGCTTTATCACGGGCGCCGAACTCGTGATCGATGGCGGCATGAGCATCATGTTTGCACACTAAAAAGAGAGCAAAGGAGTTCTTATGAATTCAACCATGTCTGCCCTCGTTTACGAAGCGCCTTTGCAAATGAACATGCGCCAGGTGCCGGTGCCGGTCCTTCAGCCCGATGAAGCCCTGATCCGGGTCGCTTATTCTGGCATTTGTGGCTCCGAGTTAAGCGGTTACGAAGGCAAGAGCTCCCTGCGTAAGCCACCCCTGATCATGGGGCACGAGTTCAGCGGTCATATCGAAGCGCTAGGCACCGCCGTGGATCGCCCTGAATTGAAACCGGGAGCCGCGGTCACTGCCAATCCACTGGTCAGTTGCCGGCAGTGCCGCTACTGCCTGAGCGGGAAGCAACACTTGTGCCCAAATCGTAACTTGCTGGGCGCCCACGCACCGGGAAGCAATGCAGAATTTGTCGCGATCCGTGCCGACGCCCTGTTTGTGATCCCGACGGAACTGTCGCTCGCCACGGCAGCATTGGTTGAACCTGCAGCGTGCGCGGTCCATGCGGCAGCCCTTGCCACGCCATCCCCGGACGAACAAGGTCTCGTGGTTGGGGCGGGACCAATCGGACTCATGGTCATTCAGGCACTGGCAGATCGAGGGATAAAGCGAATATTCTGCATTGACTTAAATGCGGAGCGCCTGGCGATGGCGGAGAAATTGGGAGCCATTCCGGGCACATTCGAGTCGCTCGCCTCCGGACCGGTAGATATTGTGGTTGATGCAGTTGGTGCCTCGGCGACACGGCAAGGTTGTGCTCAGGTGGTGCGGTCAGGCGGGCGGATTGTCTGGATCGGACTTCACGAGCCAGAGACAGTCTTGCCCGTGAACGACTTCATCCGCCGCGAAATCACCACCTATGGCTCGTTTGCCTATACACCCATTGATTTTGAGGACGCGCTCCAGGCGCTGGCTCAGAAGCGCATCGCGCTGGAGGACGCCTGGACACAAATTGAACCGTTGCAAAACGGTGCGGCCTGTTTTGAAAAATTATTGCACGGGGCACCCATATCCAAGATCTGGCTCACACCGGAGGAGTAACTTCCATGAAAATTACAGCAGTGACCCCTCTCGTGCTGGGGACTCCCTGGCGAAATCTAACCTTTGTCAAGGTGGAAACGGATAGTGGAATTTATGGCCTGGGCGAAGTCCGGCTTAATAACCGTACCAATGCCCTGTTGGGGTACCTCGGTGAAGCCATGCCGCGCTACGTCCTCGGACGAGATCCGTTTGACATCGAAAGCCTTGTCTCGAAGATGATGATCGGCGACTTCGGACGCATGGGCGAAGTCACCATGTCTGCCCTTTCGATCATTGAAATGGCTTGTTGGGATATTATGGGGAAATCGCTGGGTCTGCCCTGCTACCGTTTGATGGGCGGAGCCGTTCGAGACCGCATCAAGGCCTATGCCAATGGCTGGTACACCGTGGAACGCACCCCGCAAATGTTCCATGACGCGGCTTTGAAGGTGGTGGAACGTGGTTATCTGGCGCTGAAGGTCGATCCCTTTGGCGCCGGGCGTTATGAACTCACGCTGGACGAGCAGGCGCGGGCAGTGGATCTGGTCGCCGCCGTTCGGGATGCCCTCGGGCCGGAGCGCGATATCATGCTGGAAATGCACGGGCGCTTTAACCCAGCCACAGCCATTCTGATGGCCAACAAAATGGAAAAATTCCGCCTGGCGTGGGTTGAGGAACCTGTCCCGCCCGAAAATTTGTCCGAGCTAAAGCGGGTTGCAGAACGAATTTCCACTCCGATTGCCTGCGGGGAACGCTTGCATACCATGAACGAGTTCCGCCCTGTCTTTGACCTCTACGCAGTTGACATTGTTCAGCCCGATATCTCTCACTTCGGTGGGTTGACACTGACCCGTCGGCTGGCAGCCTGGGCGGATGTCTATAACGTTCTGATCGCCCCACACAATGTGGGCGGCCCTGTCAGCACAGCCGCGGCATTACATTTGGCGGCTTGTACACCGAATTTTATGATCCAGGAACATTTCAATGACTTTGCCGATTCGTGGGTGAAACAGGCAGCTCCGGGCGTACCGGAAGTTGTGGATGGCTATTTTTCCCTGCCCACGGCACCAGGTCTCGGGGTTGAACTGGACGAGTCTGTGTTCAGTAAGCATCCCCAGATTGAAGCGCATTTCGACCTTTTTAAAGAGGACTGGCATCGTCGTGATATGGGCAAAACAAATCAGAGCACAGGATAATTCATTGAAACTTATGACTTTTCACCGTAAAGACGTTCTGCAGTTAGGGATTCGCACCGAAGCGGGTGTGATCGATGTCGCTCAGGCTGCAGAGGAGCATGCAGGCATTCCGCTTACGATGGACGCGGCAATTCGCGGGGGAGCGGAAGCGAGGAAGGCATTGCAGGGTTTGGTGAAACAGCCTGCAATTCACTGGCTTTTGAATGAACAGGATTTACGGCCGGGCCCCTGCGTGGGAACTCCGGAAAAACTTATTTGCATCGGACTGAATTACAGGCGGCACGCCCAGGAGACCGGAATGCCAATACCGGACGTGCCAGTGCTGTTTTCAAAGTTCAACAATACCCTGGCGGAAACAGGCGAGCCTATTCCCTTGCCGGACAATGCCATCCAATATGATTATGAGGTTGAATTGGGGGTGGTGATCGGAAAGGAAGCACGTCATGTTGGCGTAAACGAGGCGTTGGATTATGTATTTGGTTATTTCACCGTCAACGACATGAGCGTTCGGGATCTGCAGTTCCGCACCTCCCAATGGTTGCTCGGCAAAACCCTCGACAAATTTTTCCCCACTGCTCCCTATCTGGTGACTGCCGATGAAGTAGGCGACCCACAAAATTTGAGATTATTCTGCTGGGTCAACGGCGAACTCCGCCAGAATTCAAACACTGCCGATATGATCTTCAGCGTCGCGGAGTGTATCAGCTACATCAGCCAGTACATGACGCTCAAGCCGGGGGATGTGATCTCCACCGGGACGCCGGAGGGCGTGGTGATGGGCATGACGGAGAAGAAGTGGCTGAAGCCGGGCGATGAGGTGGATGTAGAGGTCGAGGGATTGGGCAAGTGTACGAATCGAATGGTGTAGGCCATGTCAAACCTGAGGAGAGCATCCAATGATACAACCCGAGCTCATTGCTGATTATCAGTGCCAGATCGGCGAGAATCCCCTCTGGCATCCCTTGGAGCGGCGCCTTTACTGGACCGATATTACGGGCGGCAGGCTGTTCCGCTACGACCCTGCGACGGGAAAACATGAACAGTGTTATAGCGGCCCGCCGGTGGGCGGCTTCACGATTCAAGCGGATGGTACGCTGCTTCTGTTCATGGCACGCGGTGCGATTGCTCAATGGCGGGACGGTCAGCTCAATTACATCGTCGAAGAGATCGCCGATGAGCAGGAGAGCAGGTTCAACGATGTGATCGCGGATCCAATCGGTCGCGTCTTCTGTGGCACGATGCCAACGCCGACACGACCAGGCCGCCTTTATCGCCTCGATCCGGACGGTGTGCTCCATCTGCTCCTGGAAGGCATTGGCATTTCGAATGGAATGGCCTTTACGTTAGATCGCCGGCAGATGTACTATACTGACTCGGAAGCCCTCTGCATCTATATTTTTGATTACGACGAGAAGACAGGCGCGCTGACGAACCAGCGCGTCTGGTTGCGCACTCCTGAAGGTGCCGGCACGCCGGATGGCATGACCGTGGATTCTCAGGGCGATGTATGGTCGGCGCGTTGGGATGACTCAGCGCTATATCGTTACACGCCTGATGGTTTGGAGGAGCGGCGCATTGCGTTCCCCGCCAGGAAAGTTTCCAGCGTGATATTTGGCGGCGACGATCTGAATGACCTGTATGTCACCACGGCCCTCATGGATGGGACAAAAGGCGAGGAGGGTGCAGGCGCGGGAGCGCTCTTCCGACTACGACTGGACATACGTGGCCTGCCAGAGTTCTTCTCACGGGTCAGAATTTAGCTTTGTACACATACTCTTGCTGAGAGACTAGATGCACTCGCGCTCTCGCAGGTGTGACCCTGCGATTTCTCCGTCACAGACGGCGGTCTGACATTGTACCCTTCAGGGTAGACCGTCGTGCAGCGGAACTTGGTGAAGTCATTACTGAAGTTTCAACTTTCAGTATGTAAGATATTGACAAATAACAACAATATTGATATCATAATTTTGTCGTTTCCAACAAAAATCCACAAAATTCAACAAAAGGATCGTGTTTGACCACTTACGAGCGTCGTCAGTCCCTGTTGGATATACTCCGTATACAACCTGGGTTGCGTGTACCGGAATTAGCCCAGGCTCTGGATGTGTCGGAAGGCACGGTCCGAAACGATTTGAATGCGCTGGAAGAGGAAGGACGGTTGAGGCGTGTCCATGGGGGCGCGGTCCTGAACCAGCAGGCTCAATTCCAAAACAGTTCTTTTGTCAGACGCTATCAAGAAAATGGAGCTGCCAAACTCGCAATTGCGCGGGAGGCGGCTCTTTTGGTTCATGATGGCGACTCGATTTTGCTGGATGCGAGCAGCACCGATTATTACCTGGCGCGGGCCCTGTCGAACCGGCAGAGACTGAGCGTGGTAACCAATGGTTTTGAAGTGGCCCGTGAGCTAGCTGAAAATCCTTCGAACAATGTCATTCTGATCGGAGGGGTTGTGAACAACAATTCATCCTCTGTGACGGGCTTGCTGAGCGAACGGATCATTGAGGAGCTGCATATCGATAAGGCTTTCCTCTCCTGCAGCGGGTTTAGCCTGGAGCGCGGCATGACCGAAATCCTGTTGTCAGAGGCGCAGATCAAACGGAAGGTGATCGAATCGTCACGCGTGTTGTATGCCCTCGTCGATTCATCCAAATTCGGCCGAGAGGATTTGACCTCCTTTGCGAGCCCGCGCAAAATCCTGCGGATGTTCACCGACAAGGGAATTTCCCCCGAATGGGCCGAGCGCCTGAAGGAAGCCGGGATTGAATTCACAATTTGCGAAGAAGAGGGGGCCCCGGTCCGATGAGTCAAACTATCCTTGAACTAAAGAAGATCAGTAAAAGTTTTTCGGGCGTCGAGGTCCTGCACGACGTCTCGTTCGAACTGCGTCCGGGCGAGGTCCATGCTCTGCTGGGTGAAAACGGCGCCGGGAA
>Ga0068862_100004479_pt1 | contig 11774 bp, 8 predicted proteins | sample KBSSwiS52_FD_66598 | JGI IMG/M metagenome (GOLD analysis project Ga0068862, IMG submission 66598) | Switchgrass rhizosphere microbial communities from Kellogg Biological Station, Michigan, USA - KBS Switchgrass S5-2 | ecosystem: Host-associated > Plants > Roots > Rhizosphere > Soil ... | reverse complement strand
GTCCGCTTCCAGCCGGCGCAATGCGAAAGTGGCGGTGCCGACGCGGACCGCGACGGGCTCGCCTCCGAGAGGGCCGCGCGCGAGCACGTGCACGCGCTCGCCGGGGAGAAAGCCGAGGTCCGCCAAGCGCCGCGTCAGATCGGCAGGCACGTCGGGCGCGCTCGCGACGACACCGACGACGCGCGCGGACTGACCCTTGGCGAGATCGCTCAAGGCCTGGCACGCGTGAGGTGCGGAATATGCGTCGAGAGGCAGGACGGCGGACATGGCGATGGAAGACTACATGAGAATCGTTCTCATTGCCATGCATGATCGCAACGCGCCGCTAACTCGCTAATTTGCGGGCTAAAAATACCGTGCCGATTCCGGCGAAGGTCATCGCCACCGACCCGACGAGATGAGCGCCGGCGGCAGCGAGCGCCCACATCGAGCGGCCTTGCTGGAGCAGGATTACCAGTTCCGCGGAGAACGTCGAGAACGTGGTGAGCCCGCCGCAGAAGCCGGTGATGAGAAACAAGCGCCATTCGACCGGCAACGTCGACGTCGCGAACACTGCGATCGCGATGCCGACGACGTAGCCGCCGATCAGATTCGACAGCAACGTGCCGGGCGGAATGGCCGGAAAGGATGCGTTGAGCCAGACGCTCAACTGCCAGCGCAGCAACGCACCGAGCGCCGCGCCGAGAGAAACGGCGAGGATCGATTTCAGAAGCATGTTTGAGCTTAGCATTCGAGCATGAAACCGCACTTGCTGTTCTTCGCCGTCGAGGCGATCGGACTGTTCGCAGTCGTGCTGCTCGGCTCGCGACTGATCGTGAGCGCGCCGGCACGTCGCAACGTGCAACTCGCGGCGCTCATCTGTCTCAACGCGGCCTGCGCCCGCTTGCTCGCGCGGCAGGAGTATTCGTTCTTCATTCCGAGCGCGTACGACATCGACGTCGGTGGGTTCGCAGCGCCGATGAATCTCCTGCGCAACATGACGCCGGGCCTGTTCATGGTGCTGTGTCATTCGCTGTTTCGCGAAGGATCGCGCCTGCCGCGCTGGCTGCTCGGCGCATTTGTCGTGCAGTGTCTGCTCGAAGAGCCGGTGCCGTTGCTGCTCGGCGCGCATGCTGCTCAGTACGATCTGCTGAAAGTCGTGCCCGCGTCGCTGCAGCTGCTGTTCGTCGCCTACGGGCTGTACTGGACCTTGTCGGGCTGGCGCGCCGATCTCGTCGAAGACCGGCGCCTGCTGCGCAAGATCTTCATCGCGATCGTCGGCACGTTCGTATTCGCGATGATCCTCGGCGAGCGGTTGCTGATCCCGTGGCAGTCCGCCGCGCTGTTCGACGTGCACATCACGTTGTCGATGGTCGGGGCGCTGCTGAGCACGGCGATGCTGTGGATCATGTTCCGGCCCGACGCGGCGGCGTATCTCGATCCGTTGCGCAGCGAGGCCGTTCCCGCCGCGGTCGAGCGGCCGCCGGATGATTCCGACCTGGAGGCGCTGCGGCGGGTACTCGACGTCGAGCGCGTCTATCACGAGAGCGAGCTGACCGTTGCGTCGCTCGCGGCGCGCGTGGCGATTCCCGAGTATCGACTGCGACGCGTGATTCACGAGCGGCTGCAATACCGGAACTTCAACGCGCTGCTGCATCGGTATCGCATCGAGGAAGCGTGTGCGCTGCTCGCCGATCCGCAGCGGCGTCATTTGCCGATCCTCACGATCGCGCTCAGCGTCGGTTACAACTCGATCAATCCCTTCAATCGCGCCTTCCGCGAGCTCAAAGGCATGACGCCGAGCGAGTTTCGCGCCGGCGCGAGCGGCGATTCATAGAAAACTCGCACCGATTTCTGCAATCACACGCCGCTTGCAGGAATCGACCTGCTGCAGGTCGCCGACGTCTCTAGTCTGCGGCGATGAATATCGTTTGCTGTGCCGCGCTGGCGCTGCTGCTGCCAGGCAAGTTCTATCCTTCCGTCAGTTACACGAGCGACTATCGTTACAACGGCGTCAGTTACAGCGGACGCGAGCCGACACCGCAGGCTTCGCTCCATTGGCTCGGTCCGCGCGGCTGGTACGCCGGCGTGTGGACTTCGGGCGTCGACTTCGACGATCCGGGGAATACTTCGATCGAAGGTGATCTGTACGTCGGTCGCACGTTCGACGTCGGATCGAGCCGGGTCGCCGGCGAAGTGTTGTACACGTTCTTTCCCGACAAAACCTTCCATGGTCCGACTTACGACTTCATTCAATTGAAAGTTCGCGGCAGCCGCGTGTTCGACGCACTCACGCTCGGCGCGATGGCTGCTTGGACACCGGAGGCGTCGTACGACTCGGGCACGGCATGGCGAGTTGCGATCGACGCGTCGTATTCGTTCCACCCCGCGGTGAAGGCCAGCGCGACCGTGGGACGCCGCTGGATCGAAGTCGGTGTGGACCGCACGTTCTGGGACGCGGGTCTCACCGGCACGTGGAAGCAGCTTGCGCTCGATCTGCGCTATGTCGATACGAATCTCGACGAGCGAGAGTGCGGCTTCAGCAAGCGCTGTAGTGCGACGGTCGTCGCCACGCTCACGGTGCGATTCTGGTGAGCGTGGCTATGCCAGGCGGAAGCTTCGCAACAGCAGCAGCGCGCCGGAAACCGACAGCCACAAGGTCGCGAAGCCGAGCAGGACGATCAGGGGATTGTTGAAGTTGTCGCGGCCCTGGTAGTCCATCGTGTGCAGCATCCAGAAGAAGTCGTACCAGCGCCAGGAAGCGGTCCTGGCTGCGATGAAGTGACCGTCGTCTGCGGCAAAGTACAGCGCCGTGCGTTGCGGGTCATCGAACTGCGCTTGCCATACCGGGCCCTTGGCGCGCGAGGCGATGTCCGGCTGCGTCTGCAACGTCGCAGCGAGCAGATGCCCGCCGCCTGCGTAACGATCGAGCGCCACGCGACGCAGCCACTCTTCGTCCACTTTTACCCGCGCGCCATCTTCGATGGCACGCAGCTCCACACGATCGCGCAACTCGACCCGCCAAACCCAGCGGTCCGCGAGTGCGATCGCGCGGACCTCGTAGATATCCTGAGCGGGATAATCGCTGAGCCACGTCGTCGGCTCTTTTTTCATCAGCGTCGGCGAGAGCGCGGTCGGTTCGGCGGTGCGCACGCTACCGACCGCATCGACAGCGTCGCGATCAAGCCACGCGAACATCACGCCGCTGACGGCCCACAGCACCAGCTGCACACCGATGATAAGTCCGAGCCACTTGTGAAGCTTGCGCAGGAACGACATCAGCTGGACCTATCGACGCGCGGACGCGGACGCCAGAAACTGAAATACAGCAGCCACACGCCGCTCGCGATCGTGACCGTGCCGAGCACAGTCGCGACTCGCGGCACGACGCCAGTCGGCGCCTCGCGCACGCCGTAATCCATGATGTGCAGCGTCCACAGGAAATCGTACCAACGCCACAATCGATGACGCCGCGCGATCAGCGCACCGGTGTCGGGATGCAGATAGAGCGTCGTCTCCAGCCAATCGTCGAAGTCAGCGCGCCACAGCGGTGCCGAGCGGCCGCGTATTTCCATCGGCACGTCGTGCTCGAGCAATTGGACGGCACTCAGTTGGCCCTTGCCGGCGTAATAACTGCGTGCGAGCTGGCGAATCATTCCGGAAGAGAGCGGCGAAAGTTGCTGACCGTTGGTCGCATCCAGCAGCACGCGTCGACCGGCCGCAGTCAGCTCGTACACCGGCGTGCTCAGCGAGGGCAACGAGTGCAGTGAGATCAGTGTGATCTCCGGATACCGGCTCGTAACCTGCGCGATCGGCAAGACGTCCGCCGTATTGCCGAGCGGCGTGCGCAGGTTGCGCACCAGCGAATCGCCGTGGATGAAGTCGAGCTTGATCGCGACCATGTAGAAGCCGGTGATCGCCCAGATCAGCAATTGCAGGCCGACGAACAGCGCGAGCCACTTGTGCACGCTGCGGGAAAGCAAGGACGGTTTCATGCGCGGCGCAGTTTAGCCGCGTTTGGGCGCTGGAGTGCGCTCAGTGCGGCTCGCCCTGCGTGTGATACATCAGTTGCTGGGCACGCTCCGCCTTTTCTTCCACTGTGAGACTTTCATCCTTTTCCAATCGCATCAGCTCGACCAGGCGACGCGTTACAGTCTCTTCTCCGCCGTACATCGCGCGGGCGACGATCGGGCCGAAGTGCGCGACGCGGAGCGCGTGCAAGCCCTCGAGCTCGGCCAGGGCAGCTTCCGCGGTCGCCGGCGCGACGCCCGGCGGATACGCCTGTTTCTGTGCCTGCTGATAGTTGTCGTAGTGCTCGAGCACCTCCACTGCTTGCTCGCGGGCGGCCGCAGGCAGCGGCTCGATCGCTTCTTGCTTCGCCTCTTCGAGGTGATCGCGATCCGTACGCGCGAACAGCGCTTCCATATTCAGCCGCGCCTCTTCGTCGATCAAAAGTCGACCGGAGGCAGTGATGTGAAACGTCTTGTCGTTGGTTTTTGCCACGGGCGGGTCGAGGGGTGGGTCGCGGACAATGACAGTCTCGTGCAACCCGTTAGGGTCCTCCACCGGCTGCGCTTCCACGGGGCTTTCACTTGCAACGGCTGCGGGCGCGGGCTCGTTCCGAGCTGCAACCTCAGGGCGTGACTGCGGTACTTCCTTGCGGTGCGCAGGGCCGAACAGCACACCCACGACCACCGCGAGCGTGATGACTCCAACCCAGACGTAGAAGCGCTTCCTCATGCCTGTGCAAAGCGGGACGGCGGTGAGCTTACGCCCACCGCCGCCACGCCGACCCCCGCGGGCTTACCCCACGAAACCTGATCTTCTACTAGTACGGACACGTCGAGCGATAGTCGGAGAACACAGACGCCGTCGCGAACGCCGTGTGCTGCGCGCCGCACAGGAACGTGTCGTAGCGCGTGTCGTTGTCCATGAAGCGCTTGGCCCACGACACCGCATAGCGCCCGATCGGCGTATTGGTGCTGTTCGGCGCGAAGTGACTGGCGCCATTCAGCTCCGCGTACGCCTTGTCGAGCGTGCTCGGCAGACTGGTGTAGAACGGGATCGAGTGCGACGAGACCGGCGCGACCGAATCGTTCTCGCCGCCGAAGATGATCGTCGGCACACGCACGGTCGAGAAGCTCTTCGTCTGACTCCACGGCGTCATCGGCACAGCAGCCTTCAACGATGCGTTGTCACGCGCCGCCATCAGCGTGCCGCCACCGCCCATCGAATGTCCGGCCACGCCGAGCCGATTCGGATCGACGCGGCTGCGCACGGTACTGTTGCTATTGGTCGTGAGATAGCGCAGAGCGGCCATGAGCTGCGTTGCGCGGCTCGGTGGCTGATCGAAGGTCGAGTTCGTGTTCATCGTCAGCGTCACGAAGCCGTGCGAGGCCAGCCGCTGCCCGATCCACGCGATCGACGATTGCGTTGCCGTGAAGCCCGGGCAGATCGCGATGGTCGCGTACGAGCCCGCCGTCGTCGGGTAGTACACGGTGCCGCCGCCGAAGCCGCTCACCGAGCTCGGCACCGACGCGCTCGCGATCGCGAACGGACCTGCATTGGCATTGAGAATGGCAGAAGTCGGATCCGGTCCTTTCTGCAACGGATTCGTCTGCGCCTGCGCAACTGCTGCCAGCAGCAGCAGACCGAGGCCGACGGCGCAGCTGCGCTGCCAGCGTTCGATGATCTTCATAGTTAACCCCCTGTTGATTTTCTGCCTTGTCATGCGGCGTCCGGTGCGAAGCCGTGCGCTCGCGTCCTGCCGCCGGTCCGGGGTGGAGAGCTGCGTGCCGGGGCCAGCGGCAGTGCTGATATAGCACAGGTTTTTCTTTATTTGCTATAGAAGGGCAGATATACACCGGAATGTAGAATCTCTAGCCAAGCGATTTCCATCGAGCAGAATCGTTTAACGATGAGCGGCGCCGGCGGCTAGTGCGTATTGCGCGAAAAGCTGTACGCTCGCGTGCGCCTTCCGACGACTCTCTCATGCCTGCAACGCCATCCGTCGAACAGCCAGCGACCTCGGCTTCGAGTGCCGCGAACAAACACGAGCGCGTGCTGGACGAAGCCGCGCGCCAGTTGAACGAGAAGGGCGTGCTGCTGACCTCGCTCGCGGAGATCGCCGCGAAGCTCGGGGTCACGCGCGGCGCGATGTACTACTACGTCGCGGACCGCGAAGACCTGGTGTTCCAGTGCTATCGGCGGGCCGCCGAAATCACCGCGCGACATCTACTCGAAGCCTCACGCGCAGGCGGTACTGCCGCTGATGTATTGCGCGGGTTCGTGACGCGCATGCTCGATCCGAACGAGCCAGAGATTGCCGCGCGTGCCGAGATCGCGATGCTGAATGAGACTCAGCGCGACACGATCCAAGGCTTGTACGACGCGCTCGCGACGCGCCTCGCGCACGTGCTGGAGACCGGCGGGCGCGAGGGTGTGCTGAGGCGCTGTGATGTCGAAGTCACCGCGCGGATCATCCTGAGTCTCGTGACCTGGGTGCCGCTCGCGCGGCCGTGGGCGCATGCAGTGGGCCCGATGGGTCACTCGCGGCTGCTGGCTGCAGCGACTGCAACTGTGTTCGAGGGTTTTTCCAGCGCCGCGCGGCTACCCGAGTTTCAAGCGCTCGATCTCGCGGCATTGTCGCCGCCCGTCGTGAGCGCGTTCGATCGCGACGCAGCCGTCCAGGCGAAGCGCGAGGCGCTGCTGCGCGTCGCATCGAGGCTGTTCAACCGCAAAGGCATCGATGCGACCTCGCTCGACGAAATCGCCGCGCAGGTCGGCACCACCAAGCGCACGCTGCATCATCACATCGGCAGCAAGCAGGACCTGGTCGCGGCGTGTTACGAGCGCGCGTTCCGCATCTTCTTCCTGATCAAGGACCGGATGCTCGAACACCGCGGACCGCGGTTGGATGCGCTGGCAGCAGCCATGCACGCACTTTCGCTGGCGTATCCGAGCGACGAGCAGACGCCGCTGTCGCCGCTCGTCGGTCACGGCGCGCTGTCGCCGGAAGGCCAGGCTGCGTTCGATCGCAACTCCGGTCTGCTCGGAGATGCGTACCACGGGCTCATTCGACAGGGAATCGAAGAGGGCAGCATCACACCGATCGACGACATCGAGGCGCGTGCGTTGATGCTGCCCGGTCTGGTGAGCTGGCTGGTGAAGGAAGACGTGCCGCGCGATCTGGCCCAACAGCGCCACATCGCCCGCGAGGTCGCAAACCTCGTCGCGCTTGGACTAAGAACGCTGTAGGTCGGGCTTTAGCCCGACTCTGCTAATACCTCCACAACACTCCCGCCGACGGCACCAGCGGCAGCCACGAATCCTCCTTGCGCGCATAGTTCAGCGACCCGTCCGGATTCGCCGTCACCTCGTACTTCACGCAGCACTGGTTCTCGCGCGACAGTGCGTTGTTCACTTCGAAGAACACGTCGAGCGCGCCGAGCGGCAGCGCGAACGTGCGGGTAACGCGAAAATCCAGCGTGTTGTAGTAGGTGAGGCGCGAGCGATTGCGCAGCGACAGGTCGATCTGCGGATTGCCCTGGTCGTCGTCGATCACTTGCAGGTCAGTCGTCGGCCAGCCGGTGTGGAAGCTGTCGGTCAGCGTTGCGCTCCACGCGCCTTTCGCCCAGACGATGCCGAGGTTCACCGCCTGACGTTGATCCCAGCTCCGCGGCACGTCATCGCCGTCGATGCGATCCTCGGCGCGCGACCAGGTGTAGCTCAGCCATCCGCTCCACGAGCCGTGCGGCCGCAGCCGCGCCATCATCTCGAAGCCGCTTGCACGCGCGCTGTCGGGCGCGATCCGCACGCGATCGAACTCGGCTTCCGGTAACAGTACCAGCGGATCGAAGATGTTCTCGAAGCGCGGATTGATGCGTCGATAGTCTTTCACGAACGCTTCGACGCGCAGATCGAGGCCCATCTCGAAGGCGTGATCCATGCCGAGGATCAAGTGATACGCGTGCTGTGCCGGATAGAACGTGTCGACGCCGTCCTCTACTTGCAGCTCGTTGATGCCCTGGAACTGCACGAAGCGGCCGACGCTCGCCCGTAGCTGCGTTTGCGGCGACAGCGTGTAGAGCACGCTGAAGCGCGGACTCCATTGTTCGCCGTCGTGGGAGCCATCGTAGGTCTGCGTGTCGATGCGAACGCCGCCTTGCAAGGCCCAGCGCTCGTTGAGCTCCGCGCGCACGTCCCAGTACGCGGACGACTCATAGCCATTCGGCGAGGGTTCGCTGCTGCGCGTTTGATCGAAGCCCGGCGAACCTGGAAACGGAAAGCCCGGCAGTACGTGCACTTCGCTGGCGTAGTCATAGTCGCCCCACAGCCGGCGCACCTCGACGCCGAAGTGATGCTCGAACATGCCGGCGCCCAAAGTGTTCTCCAGGCGCAACCCAATGACGTGAAACAGCCGCTCGTCGTGCACGGTTGCCGTGCGCACGCCGGGCTCGTTCAAGTCGCCCTGGCGGCGGTTTTCGAGATCGGTATAGGAGCCGATCACGCGCGTCGATGCGCCGTTCTGCCACTCGTGATCGAGAGTCGCCCACGCATAGATGTTGCGGTATTTGGCTCGCGCGTTCTGCTGGCCGTTGTCCTGCCGGGCGATGATGGTGTCGCTGGAGATGAGCGTCTCGAGCGACGCGCTGGTGGCTTCGTCGAAGTCGTAATCGACGCGGGCAAAGCCATCGGAGTACTGCGGCTCGCCGAAATCGTTCTCGCTGAGGCTGGCGAGATCGCCGACGTTGCTGCGCCGGCCCGAGATCATTGCGTGGCCGCGGCCGTCGCCGAATTCGGTCGCGGCCATCGCGCTGGAATGGAACAAGTTGACGCCGATCTCGAAGTAGTGCGGATCCGCCGGGTGCACAGCCGTAGCATCGATGATCGCGCTCATGCGATCGCCGTACACGACCGGAAAGCCGCCGGAGTAGAACTCGAGGGTGTCGATCAGCCGCGAGTCGAGCAGGCTCACCGGGCTCAGGAAATTCTTGAGGTGGAACGGCTCGTAGAGACGCAGCCCGTCGAGCACGATAGCAGTCTCGTTCGGCTCGCCGCCGCGCACCGAGCCGATGCTGGAAAAACCGTTGGTCGTCGTGCCCGGCAAACGCTGCACGGCGCGCAGCGTCTCGTCCGCGAGACGCGGCATGTTCTTCACCTGTTCCTGGGTAAGGAACGTGCTCGACGCAAGCTTGCCGGTGGCGAGTCGATAGCGGCTCGTCTGGACGATGACTTCTTCGACCGCGGGCGCCTGCGAGGACGTGCTGTCGGGGGGATGGTCGGGCTGCCGCGCGGCTTGATTGGCGACGACAGCAAAGACATTCGGTGCGACGGGCGACAAAGTCAAGCCGTGCGCCGCAAGGATCTCGCGCGCCAGCTCGGTGCCCGAGCGGGCGCTCGGCTCAGTCTCGATGCGCAGGTCGCTCGGTACGATCTGCGTGTTGTAGATGAAGGTCAGGCCCGCCGAGCGCAGCTCGTCCAGCACTTCGCTGACTTTCCGGCCGCGAAAGTCCTCCGCCCAGGCCGGGGTCGCCAGCAGCGTGCAGATCAGGAGCCAGCCCACGAGCCGGCGCTGCTTCATGTTCCGTCGTTTCCCACAGCCGCCCCCGAAATGCGAACGCATAGACCGACAGCGTGACGGTCCAGACCAGGAACGCACTCCACACGTCATGCGAGACGAAGTGCGCGCCGCGCGCTTGCTGCACCAGCCCGAACGTCAGTCCGGTCACCATTCCCAGCGCCAAGCCCAGTTTCGCGAGACGCGTGTTGCGCTCGCGAAAGACGAAGTATAGGGCGAGGAGCGCGTAACCGGAGCTGGCATGCGCCGCAGGAAAGCAATGGCCGGCGCGCAGCGCGTCGGGTCGGTCGGCGAATAGCTCGACGTAGGGGAAACGGCCGCCGAACGGGATGAGGTCCCAGGGGCAATCGACGTTGGTCACGGTCTTGAGCAAGCCGACGATGCCCCACGAGAGCAGCACCGAGAGCGCAAAGAATCCTGCTGGTCGCCGGAACGTACGCCAGTCGCGCCGGATGAAGGTCGCGGCCCAGAACGCCAGCGCAACGGTCGCGATTGCGCGAATGGCCCAACGGCCGCCCGTGTGGAGCAGCTCATTCGTTATCCACTGGTGTTGGCCGATCCATTGCCCGGTGATGGAATCGAAGAACAACGCTCGCGCGATGTACGTATCGAGCGGCGTGACGGCGAGGACGCCGGCCACCACGACGAAGATCGCAAGCGGGATCTGCAGCTGCGACCACCAGTAGCGCGAGAGTTGCACGATGTTCAGAACGACCGCTTGGTTTCGATGAGGAGTTGCATGCTGCTGATGTCGCTGGTGCGATCCAGCGGGAAAGCGAGATCGATGTGTAGCACGTTGCCGAGCCCGGAGCGCGCGCTGCCGAGGCGCAAGCCGACGCCGACGTCCTTGAGCCAGCCGGACGGCGCAGCGGCGTACGGATCCTGGCCCCAGGCGCGCCCGGCATCGAAGAACACCGCAGCGCCGACGTTCACCAGCTTCAGCGGTTGCCAGTCAGTGTAAAACCGCTGCTCGAGCGTGAACAGCGCGAGCGAATCGCCGGCCTGGTAACGCAGGGGGTAGCCACGCAGGCCGTTGTCACCGCCGAGCAGCAGTTGTTCCTCAGGGTCGCGATGCGAAGTGACCGTGCCGCCGATGGACGCGAACAACACACGATGCTCCGATTCGCGCAGGTAGTAGCGCGAGGTCCATTCGAGCGACGCGTTCGCCAGCTGGTCGCCTTCGACGCGCGTGCCGAAGCCCAGCGAGTGAATCAGGTACTGCTCGTGACCGAGATCCGCGCCGGCCTGCAGCTTGCCGTTGAGGATCAAACCGTCGTTGGTCGAGCCGAGCGCATGGGCGGCGAAGCCTGCTTCCAGGTGCGCGCTGAGGCCGAGATAGACGTCTTCGGTGCGGCCGATCTGATCGAGATTGCGAGTGCTGACGTACTGGTCTTCGAGCACTTCCCAACCGAACCACGGATAGGCAACGACGCGGTCGGTGGGAATCGTCGCGTCCGGCTGATCCGGCAGCGACTGGAATTCGCGGGCGTCGTAGCGCACGCCCGCGAGATAGCGGCTCGTCCAGCCGTCGTGCAACCCTTCGGAGAAGCCGCCGCCGATCTCGAACTTGCGCTCCTGCATCTGCAGCCGCTCGGTGACATGACCGAGGGAGTAACGCGAGACATCGCTGGTCTCGTCCAACGCGGACAGTCCGGCGCTCCAGCGAGAGTCGAGTGCGTAGAAGGGCCGTTCGAGCGACAGTCGCTTCGCGTCGCCGTCGCTCAGCGCTGCGTAGCCCGCCGACAGTCGCCACCAGCTGCCGAGCAGATTAGGATCGACGTAGCCGAACTCCCAGGCCGTGCGATCGACGTTGGCGGAGCGCGCGAACGTCAGTTGCTTGCCGAGGCCGAGGAAATTCATGTCCTCGAACGTGAGCTTGCTGTTGTTCGCGCCGCCTTTGCGTCCGAACGAGAATCCCGGGCTCAGCGTCCACACGTCGTGAACGCGCACCATCACGTCGACGGTATTGTCAGCCTCGTTGTAGCGCACCGGTTCCACGGTCGCTTCGTTGAGATAACGCTGCGCGCGCAGGATGCGCGCGGTTTCGTCGAGCAGCCGGTGGTCGTACTTGTCGCCCGTGTGGAACAGCAGCTGATTCTGCACCGTCGCGTCGTGCGTCGAGATGTGCAGATCGTTGGCGATGCGGTACGGCGCGGAGAGATGCGTCCTGGTCTCGAAAACGTCGTCGACTTGAATCTCGATGTTGCCGATGCGC
>Ga0068862_100004471_pt1 | contig 11785 bp, 9 predicted proteins | sample KBSSwiS52_FD_66598 | JGI IMG/M metagenome (GOLD analysis project Ga0068862, IMG submission 66598) | Switchgrass rhizosphere microbial communities from Kellogg Biological Station, Michigan, USA - KBS Switchgrass S5-2 | ecosystem: Host-associated > Plants > Roots > Rhizosphere > Soil ... | reverse complement strand
AGCTTTGGTTCGACGTTTACTGTGTGGCGCGGCACCGATGTCATCGGCGAAGTCTCGCTTCGTGTGCCTGGCATGCACAACGTCTATAACGCGCTGGCAGCCATCACCGTTGGTTTCGAGCTCGAAGTGCCTTTTGATCAGATTGCGGAAGCGCTTCTCAGTTTCACGGGCGCAGGTCGCAGGTTTCAAACGAAAGGTGAAGTCAACGACATCATGGTCGTCGACGACTACGGTCATCATCCGACAGAAATTCGCGCCACGCTTGCGGCGGCAAAGTTGGGTTCAGGTGGACGACGAATCGTAGTGTTGTTTCAGCCACATCGCTATACGCGAACGCACGATCTGATGCAGGAGTTCGCGCGTTCATTCAATAACGCTGACGCGCTGTTCATCACTGACATTTACGCCGCGAGTGAAGATCCAATCGAAGGCGTAACTGCGGAGACGCTGACGAACGCAATCAAGAGTTTTGGTCACAAAGATGTTCGTTACATTGGCGCGCTCGAGAATGCCGCCGGTGCGCTCCGCGACTATGTGCAGCCGGGTGACCTTGTGTTGACGTTGGGGGCGGGCACAGTCAGTCGCGTTAGTGAACAGTTGGTGACGTTATTGCGCGACCAAGCTCAAGTGAAGTCTGTTTAAGAAATCATGTCGGCAGCGGAAGAAAAAATCAGACTTGCAGAGCGCGACGAAACGCTGGAACGTATCGCCGCGCAACTCGGCGTGCCTGCTGAACGCGGCAAGCGCTTCGCTGAGCTCACGAGTTTGCGGGTCGGCGGTGCAATCGATTGGGTGATCTCGCCGGAGACCGAGGAGCAAGCCGCGGCGATCGTTGAGGAGTTACGAAAGGCTGGAATCGGCTGGCGACCGCTCGGATCCGGCAGCAACGTTCTGGCTGACGACAACGATCACCATTACGTAGTGCTGAGTCTGAGTGAAATGAAAGGCAAAGTGGCGATCGAAGGCAACCTGGTTTCTGTTAGTGCCGGCTATTCGCTGCCGCGATTGTGCATCGATGTCGGGCGTGCGGGACTCTCGGGAATCGAAGGACTCGGGGGCATTCCAGGGACGGTGGGGGGCGCGCTTTGGATGAATGCCGGTGCCTACGGGCATGAGATCGGAACCGTCACCGAAACGGTGCGCGTCGCGCGCGAAGGCCGAGTTGTAGATATACCCGGCTCAAGCGTGCAGTGGAATTATCGTCACACTTCTTTCAAGGAAGGTGAGCTGTTGTTGGGAGCGACGCTGCGTCTAACGCCTGATGACCCGGAGCAGATCAAAGCGCGTATGGACGACGCCAAGAGCAAGCGCATGGCGACGCAACCTCATGGATCTCGATCGGCCGGATGCTTCTTCAAGAATCCGCCCGCAGGAACGATCGGGACGGGAAAAATGATCGACGACATGGGAATGAAAGGCGCGCGCCGCGGCAGCGCAGTTGTTTCGCCAGTCCACGCGAACTTCATCGTCACCGAAGGCGAGAACGCGCGCGCGGAAGACGCACTAGCGCTTGCTGAAGAGATTCGTGAACGAGTCAAAAGAGAGCAGGGTATTGACCTTGAGTATGAAGTCGAGCTCTGGCGTTCACACAAACCTGCGAGTGAGAAAGAAGAGCCACAATCGGAGACCGAGAAAGAATCCTCTGATCAGGAGTAGCAGCCATGAAGAATCAATTGCCGGCACAGAAGGTGGGAAATAGGAGCGGCATTGGTGCGAAAAGTCGGACCGGCGGAGCGTCGCAAAAGCCGTCGCGACGTGGTCGCGATTCGTCCGCGCCAATCGGTTCTCGTCTGCGAAGTCTTCTCGTGTACGTGCCCGCTGCTCTCAAGGTGACACTGGCCGTTGCGATTGGCGTGGTTGTGTTTCTTGGTTACCGCGCGGCTGCGTCGGCAAGTTTCTTTCAAGTGCGGAAAGTTGAAACTGCTGGTATCAACCGCGCATCGCTTGCGTCGATCCAATCGGTTGTTCGTGAGGACCTGAGAGAAACTGGCGTCTGGCGCGCTGACCTGGCGCAGCTTAGTAACCATCTGCAACAGCTTTCCTGGATCCGAAAAGCCGTGGTTACACGTGTATTGCCTGACGGCATTCGCGTGCGAATCGTCGAGCGTGAACCGGCAGCGGTGGTTCGCACGAGTGCAGGTCGATTTGTTTGGGTCGATGAGGATGCAGTCACACTCGAAGACATGAAGCCTGCCGATCCGGTTCCGACTTTCTTTTTGCGTGGTTGGAATGAAGAAGAAACAGCCGCGGCGCGAACTGAGAATCGCGAGCGCGTCGAAAAGTTCTTAGAACTTAAGAAGGATTGGGATGCGCAAGGTTTATCCGAACGGGTCAGTGAAGTTAGTTTGCTCGATCTGCGTGACGTCCGAGCACAGCTGGCCGGAGACGATTCAGAGATAGAAATACGTTTAGGGGCACAAGATCATGGGCGTCGTTTGCGTCTTGCGCTGAATAAGCTCGATGAGCAACGACAAACTCCACGCGGACCTTTCATCAGCTACATCGATCTGACGCAGGGGAAGAGAGCGATCATCGGTCTTAAGACAGGTGGTCGCACTTTCACAGATAGCGAAGGCGCCGATGCTGCCGCTGCAGACAATGTCGCGCCAGTTGAACGAGATCGAACCCAGAAACCCGCAACTGATCGAGCAGCGAAAGGGAAAGACGCCAAGGCTCGAGCGCAGGCGAAGCGAAATGAACAGAAGCGCACGTAAGCTTTTTACAGGAGCACAGCTAGATGGCTAAGCGCACGCAACACACCATTGGTCTCGACATCGGGACAAGCAGGGTGACGTGTATTGCCGCCGAGCCAACTGAGGGTGGGTTGTTGGAAGTGGTTGGCATCGGAGAGTCGGAAGCTCGCGGCTTGCGCAAGGGAGTGATCGTCAATCCCGATAATGCAGTTGATGCGATCAAGAGAGCTGTTGAAGAAGCAGAGCGAATGAGCGGACTCGAAGCTGAAGAGGTGACCATCAATCTCGCTGGTTCGCACATTCTCGGTTTCAACGGACAGGCTATTGTTGCTGTCTCAGGCAGAGATCGTGAAATCGTTCCTGAGGATGTTCGTAGGGCAATCGATTCAGCGTGTGCAATCCAATTGCCGGCTGGGCGCGAGATCGTCGATCGGTTGCCGCAAGAGTTCATCGTCGATGATCAGGATGGCATCAACGATCCGGTGGGAATGATCGGCGCTCGACTCGCTGTGAAGGTGCACATCGTCACGAGTCCAGTTACTGCCAGGCAGAACGCCATCAACGCTGTAAATCGCGCCGGTTTGATTGTGGCGGACATGGTTCTCGAGCAGTTGGCCGCTGCCGAAGCATCGCTAACTGAAGACGACAAAGAGTTTGGAGCCGCTCTCGTTGACGTCGGCGCAGAGACAACGGGCCTGATTATCTATCAGCGCGGAGCGGTCCAGCACACGGCAGTGTTCCCACTCGGCGGTTCACATTTCACTAACGACATTGCCTTCGGTCTTCGCACTCCGATTCCGGAAGCGGAAAAGATCAAACGCACCGTCGGTTGCGCTTGCAGCACTTCATTGAGCGAGATGGAACGCGGTGAACTGGTCGATGTTCCTTCGGTTGGAGGACGACCGGCGCGACAGCTCTCGAGACAGATTCTCTGCGACATTCTTCAGCCACGCGCGGAAGAAGTGTTGATGCATGTCGCCGATGAGATCAAAGACGCTGGTTGGGAGCGTCAGTTGTCGAGTGGAGTAGTGTTGACTGGTGGCGGCGCGCTGTTGAATGGCATGACGGAGATCGCCGAACAAGTGTTTGATGCGCCTGTTCGCGTCGGCTATCCAGAGCGCGATCGTTTCGGCGGTTTAGTTGAAGACATTCAGAGTCCCGCGTGGTGTGCGGCGGCCGGACTCGCACTACTTGCACATCGCACACAAGCAGCGGAGATCCGCACCGGAATTGCTCGTCGCGGATCGACAGGTAAGCTCACGCATTTCGTTTCCCGATTCAAAAATAGGTTTAGTATTTTTTGACAAGTTGTTGTATGCTGGCGTCCCGGTTGCACAAGATATTGTCCGCAATATATCGATGCCGATGGCGCCAGCAGCCCAACATAAAAGAAAGAGGCCTTGGAAGCCATCCCGTTTTGGGAGAGAGGACATAACTATGACACCGGACGCTCGTCAACCCGGAACAGGCATTAATATTTTCATCGACGATGATCCGCCGCTGACTGGCGCGCGGATCAAAGTGATCGGGATTGGCGGTGGTGGAGGTAACGCCGTCAATCGAATGATTGAATCAGGAATCGAAGGCATCGAGTTCCTGGTTGCGAACACCGACCTCCAGGCACTCAAACGCTCCAAGGCCCCGATCAAGATTCAACTTGGCAGTCGACTCACCAAAGGTTTGGGCGCAGGCGCCGATCCGACCGTTGGCCGAGAAGCCGCGCTTGAAGATACAGACAAGATCATCGAAGTCTTAGAAGGCGCCGACATGGTTTTTGTCACGACTGGCCTTGGCGGCGGCACGGGAACGGGCGCAGCTCCCATCGTGGCTTCGCTGGCAACGGAACTAGACGCGTTGACGGTCGCTGTCGTCACTAAGCCGTTTCACTTCGAAGGCCGGCGTCGAATGCAGCAAGCCGATCAAGGGCTGCGCGAGTTGCGCGAATGCGTCGACACGGTGATCACGATTCCGAATGAGCGACTGTTGCACACTGTCGAACGAGGAGTATCGCTGTCAGATTCTTTCCGCGTGGCCGATGATGTTTTGCGGCAGGCGGTGCAGGGAATCAGCGACCTGATCACAGTGCCGGGTCTTATCAATCTGGATTTTGCTGATGTGAAGTCGATCATGCAGGGAATGGGTATGGCCTTGATGGGTGCCGGCTGCGCGACTGGAGAGAACCGCGCGATCGAAGCGACGCAGCAAGCCATCTCTTCGCCGCTGCTTGAGGAGACGACGATCCAGGGCGCGAAGGGAGTCCTCATTAACATTACCGGTGGTCCGGATCTGACGTTGTTTGAAGTGAACGCAGCGTCGTCGATCATTCGTGAGGCGGCTGATGAGGATGCCAACATCATCTTCGGCGCGGTGATCGATGAGACCCTGACTGACGAAATGAAGATCACGGTTATTGCGACCGGCTTTGAGAGGGAAGCAGTGAGTGTCGCATCAGCGGCTTCGACAACTGTAATGCCGGTTCCGCAACCTCGCTACACACCGAGGCCGCCAGACGATTTGCCGCGTCCAATGATGGCCGGCGCTCGTGCTGACGATCTCGATGTGCCTACTTTTATTCGCAAGAAAGCCGATTAATCCAACGCTGTTCTTGCCCTGCTAAAGGGAAGGTCGAAGGACCTTCCCTTTTTTTTGTCTTCTAGGACAGGATTTCAGGATTACAAGATTTGTGCGCGAAGGATGGAATGTAAAGCGTTACGGTTTTTCAAATCCTGTAATCCTGTCTCTGTCATCACGATTGGCCGCGGATTGATTTCTCCATCTCCGCAATTTTTTGTTTTGCCTCTGCATGCTTTGGATTGACTTGGCTTTCCATTTGAAACTCTTTGAGTGCGCCCGAAAAGTCTCTTCGTTCCTCGAGAAGTGTACCTAGAGCGTAGTGTTGCTCCGGCGCATTTGGTTGAAGTGCTATTGCCCGACGCAACGACTCTTCAGCTTCAACCTTCCTTCCCATTTCTAAAAGAGTGAAACCGAGAAACCGATGCTGTGCTCCATCCGCAGGTGAAATTTTAATTGCGTTGCGCAGGTAGTGTTCTGCTTCGCGAAGATCTCCGAGTCGGTAATAGACATAGCCGAGATTAAAATTTGGGAGCCAGTAGTTTGGCCGGCGCTCGATTACCTGTCGAAAGAGTGGAATCGCATGATCGTAATCGCCTCTCACGGCCATTTCCGTCGCGAGGTTGTTCGCCGCCATCGTATTACCGGGCGCAATTTCAACGCCGCGAGCCGACAGCGAAAAATCAGAACTCCAAAACTTGTTTTGTCGCGCGGTCACGCCGGCGAACACACCTGCCAGAAGCAACACAGCGGCAACTTGTGATAATGGTAATCTCAAAAAGATCGACGAACCTTTCTTCAACTTGCGAACAGCCATCGCCAACAGCATGCAGAACCCGATCGACGGGAGATACAGATATCGGTCGTGTGCTAACTCTCCCTCTGTAAATACCGAGAAGTTCAAAACCGGAAGAATAGGTAACAACATCCAAAAAGAAAGAAACGCAATCATGCGGTTACGTTTGGCTAGAAAGTAAAAGCCTAGTGACAGAGCTGCTAGTACCAGCAAGGGAAAGATGAAGTTTTGAACCTGCGGACTCTTAACATAGGGCGTGTCGTAAAACACGCTGAGGCCAAATGGCCACACAAGCAATCTTACATAGAAAACGAGGATCGATGGCCAACTATAGATCAACGTAGTTATGGGAAGTGGGGTCAAGGGCCGCATGAACCCTTTCAGTGCGAGGTAACGAATGCCCAGGTAAACAACGGTCAAACCGATGTAGGGAAGCGCATCGCGAAGTCCGTTCTTGAATCGGTGCAGACTCGTGTGCGGCTCAGAGTCAGCAGGAGCATTCGGTTGTATCCAGCGATAAAGAAAAATGATTCCAGGCAGCATCAACGCCGTTTCCTTCGACCAGAGCGAGAACGCGTAGAGTACAAGCGATAAGACTGGCCAGATCAGCGAGCGTCGTCGTTTACTCTGGAGATAGCATAAGAAAGACGCGACAAAGAAGATTGCTAACAAAGGCTCTGTAACGCCGGAGATCCATGTGACCGCTTCCACGTGCACCGGATGCAGCCCGAACAGAAGCGCAGTAATGCCGGCGGTTACCTCGTCGTTCACTAACATTTTCGCTAGCGCAAAGACGGATAATGTAACTAGTAGGTGAAGAATCAAAGATGTGACGTGCCACCACACGGGGTTCAGTCCACCAATTTTGTAGTTCAACAGCAGCCACATCTGAAATATTGGCCGATAGTAAGAGCCGCCTACTAACGAGTTTGTGTGCGGCCAGACGTCACTCGTGAAGTACTGCGGAATGAACCGCCATGAGTGGACTGCGTCGTTGGTGACGATCTGATATGGATCATCGAAGACAAAGGGATGCTGAATTCCGTTCAGATAAGCGGCCAGAGTTGCAACCAGAGCAAGCAGCAGGAGCAGCCTGCCCGTTTGGTCGCTAAGCGTCGCGGTCATGAGGTTATCCTACTGGAATGGAACTGGAAGGCCCAGCAGTTTGTTCGAACGTGCGGAACCACGCAAACATCATCCGCCGAGTTGGATGGGTCTGATCGATCTTGATGAGGCTAAGCTAGTATTTTTCGAGGGAAGCGGAGCTCGGATGCGCCATCGCGTCATGCGCTTACACGCAACCCCGTTGGGGAAATTCTCGATGACGTTTGACTCCTTTTCAGCCACTAATCGCATCTGTGTTTTGCACGACCATACCTTTGCTTTTTCTTCATTGGTTGTGTAGCATGTCACTCATTCCTTGCAGGATTTCCCATTACGGGTAACGAAATACAGTTCCTCTCCTCGGATGGCTGTCGCCTGCGAGAGTTTGTGCTGGTCCGTGAAGGTTTTTCCCTGCCTTACATTTGACGCGCCCCGACGGATGTAAAGCCGTCACATAAGATTTTGGAGGTAATAATCAGTGAATCGTAAACTCATCAGAACCACACTCGCCGAAGTTAAGGGCAAAGCGCGCGAGGTTCCTCAGCCCAGAGAACGTCAAAACGGCAGCTCCCGACCCTCGAATGAACCGCGAGAACTGCGAGAACCGCGAGAACCGCGCGCCGCTCAACAATCATCATCGGTGCAAGTGAAGAAGCGCATTCCACCACCGAACGAAACCAACGCCGAGATCTTCTATTACAAAAAACAGATCGACGCTCACACACCGATGGTTATAGTTCTGCTTGATGGTGAGGAAATCGAAGGCACAATCGAGTGGTACGATCGCGGCGCTCTCAAAGTTAATCGCAAGGGCGCACCGAATCTGCTCGTGCTCAAGCGCAATGTAAAATACATGTTCAAGGCCGAAGAGCGAGTAGAAAAAACTACGGCATAAGCAGCGCGCAGAGAGAGCCTCATCCCTACTCTTTGCGTACGCCGAAACGCGTCGCTTCAGCAAATGCGACAGTCAGATCAATCTCCAGTAAACCCGGTACCTCGACCGCGGCGAGTATTGCCACGCATCGGAATCACTATGGGTGATCCGGCCGGCATCGGCCCAGAAGTGGTCCTCAAAGCTGTTGCCGAAGAAGAAATCAGGAGAGTCTGCGTTCCGATAATCATCGGCGACGCCCAACTGCTTGCCCATACCGCTCGCACTCTCGATCTACAATCGGGTTACGACATCGTTCGCGAAGACGAACCCTTTCCGGAACAACTAACTGAACCGCTCATCTATCACCTCGACAACATCAGTGGCTACATCGAACCTGGCATTGAATCTGGAGCAGCGGGAAAAGCTGCTGCCGGATATATTGAAGCGGCAGTGGAGCTTTGTGCGGCGGGCAGCATCGATGCGATCGCAACTGCGCCGATCAACAAGCGCGCACTCTTTTTGGGTGGTTACAGCTTTCCCGGTCACACAGAATTCCTCGCTCACCTAACGGGAGCGGAGGAATATGCCATGGCGTTCGTGGCTGCGAATCTACGCATTGTTTTGCTTTCGACTCACGTTCCCCTATCGGTTGCAATTCGGATGGTCGAACGGGACCGTATCGTGAAGGTTATCAATCTTACCCATCGCGAACTCCAACGGTGGGGAATCGAACGACCCAGGCTCGCAGTGGCAGCTCTAAATCCACACGGTGCTGAAGGCGGATTGTTTGGAGTCGAGGAAGCGTCGGAAATCGTTCCTGCGATTGAAGCTGCGCGCGGCATCGACGACATTAATGTGAATGGGCCGTTTTCAGCCGATACGGTATTCTTAAGAGCGTCGCGCGGTGAGTTCGACGCAGTAATTGCTTGTTATCATGACCAGGCGATGATTCCGGTCAAGTGTTTGTCGTTCGGTGAAGCGGTTAACGTCACATTGGGTCTCCCGTTCATTAGAACTTCCGTCGATCATGGCACAGCTTTCGACATCGCCGGCAAAGGAGTCGCCGAACATTCGAGTATGATGGCAGCGGTAAAACTCGCCGCGGATCTATCGACGCAGGCGGGTGAGAGTTGCCGTCCAGTTGAAGCTTAAACGATCGATATTTATTTGAAGGAGCGGTATGGCAGAAAGCGACATAGGAAAGATGCAGACCGACCGCGGCAGTCGCCGGATCCTTATCGCCGACGATGATCCGGCGATCCTTCGGCTCGTTGCGACCATTCTTGAAAGAGATGGCTTCGCTGTTGTCACTGCGCGCGACGGACGTGAGGCTTACAAAATTCTCCAGGACAATCCAACCTTCACGGCTGCAATTCTCGACGTTGTAATGCCGCACATCTCCGGTCCCGAACTCGTGCGACAAATGAAAACTGAGCAACCTCTAATGAGCATTCCGGTCATGATGATGACTGCTGAGCAAGATCCCAAACTATCGCAAGATAGTTTTGCTGCCGGTGCAGTCGTTTTTCTGCCAAAGCCATTCACGACTGCTCAATTTCAAATAATGCTGCAAATGCTTCTCGGCAAGGGCGCACCAACAGGCGAGAAGCCTTCATCGACATGACTCTTCGCGCTAACGCATCTTTCATTCTCCTGGTGATACTGCTTGCACCCGCCATGGCGCGTGCTGATTTGAGCTCCAGCCAGGCGAAGAAGTTGATCACTAAAACTGCCGGCATGTCATTGCCATCTGGAAGCGTGCGCGTTCAGAAGCCTGTCATGATCGAACCAGACTATGCAGAAGCAATTGCTGAAATCGATCTTGTATTTCGTCTGAGCCGTGATTCTTCGGGCACGTGGCGAGTCGCTGAGGTCCGAGTGGGCCAGGATCGTTGGGAATACCTTCAACTAATCGCGCGCGCAGCCGGTCGGGAACTGGCCCCATCGGATTGTGAAAAGAGGAATCAGTTTCAGCAACCGATGGCCAGTGATCTGAGCGTCAGGCAAGCGAGGTGCTTGATCGCAGCACTATTCGAAATACAGCTTCCAAGTGATTGGGTCCGAATCAAATCAATCAGCGGCCTGGGAATTCCGCTAGCGTCGGAGCCTTCAGCTACGGTGGTTTCGTTGGTTCGCTTCGGTGTTCGTTTCAGAAAAGATCGTTCCGGGTGGTCCACCACCTCGTTTAAGACCGGCATGCACGATTGGATCAGAGTCGAGGACATCGACAGGGCACTTGCCGCCGTGAAGGCAGAGCAGGCTCGCGATGAAATGAGGACTCTGGCTTCTGCCCTGGCGAAGTTCCGGGAGGAACGCGGAACATTTGTGTTATCGGACAAACATCCGGTGTTGATCGACCACCTGAGTCCAAGGTACCTGGGGCGCGTCATTCGCTTAGACCCATGGGGTAATTCCTACCAGTATGCCGGCGAGCCCGACCATTTTACGCTCCGCTCCGCCGGGCCCGACCGGAAGATGGCGACCGGCGACGATATAGTCTTCTCCGGCCCGTAAATGATAGGAGGAGGAGCGGGAAGCAGGGGGCACGAGCGACACGCAGGCCGAAGTACCACCCAGTTTCCTTGGAAATGAGGCGTCCTGCTGCTGGCGTGTGCTCATTTCCGGTCTTTCCTGCCCCTGTCCGCTGCTCCTGCTCCGAACCTTAAGGACCTCGGGAAAACTAAAGTCTTGACTGCCACTTACCGTGGGTGTTAGGTTTCTTTTGTGGCCTCATCCGAGGCCATTTGTTCGACATGCCTGCGCCATCCGTGCAACCGCACTTGGCCCCGCCGATGGTGCTCATATTCAGCTAAGGGAATAGCGTTGTTAGCTGGCCGCAAACTCCTACTTGCCGACGATTCGGTTACCATTCAGAAAGTTATTGAACTTACATTCGCCGACGAAGGCGTGCGAGTGGTTGCTTTTGGTAACGGTGAAGAGGCAATAGCACACCTCGACGAGGTTGCGCCTGATGTCGTGCTCGCAGATATTTATATGCCGGGAAAATCCGGCATTGAAGTCTGCCAGCACATTAAACAAAGCGAGAAGCACAAGCACATCCCCGTGATGCTCCTCGTTGGCTCCTTCGAGCCGTTCGACGAAGTGGAGGCGCGCAGAGTTGGCGCGGATGACATCTTGACCAAGCCATTTCAATCGATTCGACGGTTGATCGACAGAGTCGGCTCACTAGTCGGGAGCCGTCCGGCAGACCAAAGGGAAGTCCCGACTGCTGAACTCCCGCACACCGAACTACCTCTGACACCGAAGCTCGACACTGACAAGTTGGCGATGACCACAGCGGATACCGAACCGCTCCCACCAGAGTGGCGAGGTAAACCGGAAACCAGCAGGGAGCCGGCATTTGCGGCGGCATCAATGGGTGAACCGAAAATGGAAACAGCAAATCGATATGATGCGCAGGAAGCCGACTCGCTTTTGGATCTAGGCGACTACGAACCAGTAACTGCCGCGGCCTCAGACGATTTTGTTTTGGATCTCGATGTGGAGGATGAACCGCAAAACGAGTCGGAAGGCGTTACTCGACTTTATGACACGCCAGCACCGCAGCGAACTTTTGTTGAACCAGCGATCACGCAAACTTCGGCGCCGGAACCTCGCGGAGCGATTGAATACCAACCCGAATCGTACAGCGCCCCTTCATCGAGTTATCAAGCTTCAGTTACGTACGATGAACCGCAAGTGGCTTACGAGGATCAAGTTCATGAAGTATCAACGGCCGCGGAATAT
>Ga0068862_100004469_pt1 | contig 11793 bp, 5 predicted proteins | sample KBSSwiS52_FD_66598 | JGI IMG/M metagenome (GOLD analysis project Ga0068862, IMG submission 66598) | Switchgrass rhizosphere microbial communities from Kellogg Biological Station, Michigan, USA - KBS Switchgrass S5-2 | ecosystem: Host-associated > Plants > Roots > Rhizosphere > Soil ... | reverse complement strand
GCTCAACGGCACCGCCTTGGCCTCCACCGAGTCGACCACCCAGGCCCGCCATGTGCGCTTGGCGTTGACCTGTTCGATCGGCGGTCCGGGGTTGAAGCGGATCACCAGCCACACGTCCGGGACGGCAGGAAATCTCGCGCTGTGCTGACCGCCCGTCGGCATCAGCGTGGCGCGCGTCAGCCAGTCCGGCAACGACCAGTGCACGTGGATGCCCTTCTCGAGCACGGCGTCGCGGTTGAACACCGCGCCGCCGAGCGACGGCACTTTGGTCTCGGCACGAACGACCTTGGCCGAGACCGTGAGCGGGTTGAGCAGCGATCGGGACACGTCAGCTCTCCATCTCGTCGAGTTCCGCCTGGCGCGCCTTGAGCTTGTCGAGCGTCATCGATCGGTTCCTGCGGAAGGACATGACGTTCGGCAGCGTCGCGGGATCCTTCGATCCGCGCGATTCCTGATGCGCCGGCGTGTGCTTGAACTCCTGCACGTAGGGCAGCTGCTCGAGGTTGAGCGCCACCTGGCGCGGTGAGTTCTCGGCCGAATTCGCATCCGCCGCCAGCGCGCTCAGGTTGAGCATGCGCAGGCTCGACGCGCCGCGGAACGACAAGACGATGGGCGTCGCGTTCTCCGGCGTGTCGCCGTTGGTTGGGCGGCTGTCGACCTTGTACGGGTGGGTGGCGGTCGGCTGGTCTTGCGCCTCCACGCCGTAGCGTGTCCCGACGTTCGGCTCGCGCACGTGCACCATCTGCGGCTGGCCGGCAAAGAGGGCGATGTAGATGTCCTTCGAGATCGGCTCCGCGCGCAGCACCGGCACCGACGGTACCGTCGGATCGGCGACGACCGCGCTGGTGTAGGCGCGGACGATCATGTCCGGCCACCGCCGCGCCAGCTCCGAGCGAATCAGCATGCCGGTCATCGGCTTGTCGCCGGTCCACGCGGTGGCCGGCACCTGCGCGGCCGCCAGGTTGGTCAGCTCCTGGTCGATGCCGGCGCGCGCCATCTGCAGCATGCTGTAGCTGAAGACGAAGTCGACGGTGCCGGTGTTGGCCGCGGCGAACACGCCGTCGATGACGCGATCGACCCAGGTCGGGTCGACATGGAAGAAGCGGATCGACTCCGGCGGCAGCAGCGCCGCATCCGGCACGAGGTAGGCCAGCGGCAGGTGACGCAGCAGGCGCAGATCGATCAGAAAGTCGCGCAGCCGCTCGGGCATCGCGACGTCGGCGCCGTAATTGCCGCCATCACCCGTGACCAGCGAGAGGCCGTCTGGACCGGACTCGACCTGATAGTTCGCGAGGTATTGGTGGACGGCTTCGATGCCGGAGACTTTTCCGAGTGAATCGTACATCGCCGCTCCTACGACATTCCTGCGGTCTGGACTTCGGGGAACATGTTGCCGAGACCTTGCGGCGTCACCGTGCCGATGTCGATCTGGGCGACCGGTGCGGCCACCGGCGCCGCCATGCCACCGAGATCGACGACCACGCTGTCGATCCAGCCGCCGACCTGCTCGCCGATGCCGCCGACGTCGGCGATGCCCTTGCCGAGGAACTGGTTCTCGTCCTTGACGATCGACTGGTTCTGGCCGTTGATGTCCATCGACCACGGCTCCTCGGTCCACGCCGGGTTGCTGACCCAGTCCGGCTTCTGCAGCGCCTGCGGCAGTTTGTTGACCGCGACCTGCGGCTCGATCGGCGGGAAGGCGATGTGGATCGCGCGCAGATCTTCGAGGATCTCCGGCCGCGCCAGCGCCAGCAGGCGGCCGAGCTCGAACGCCGAGGCATGCGAGTAGTCGAGCGGATCGTCCGGCTGCGGGTTCTCGAATTCCTCCGGCGCGGCCCGCACCGCGAAGCCCTGGCTGCGCGGCGGTGGCGCGAACGGCCGCAGCATGCCGCGCCAGGTCACGTTGCCCGGCTGCTCGTGCGGCAGCGCCTCGAGAAAGTAGCCGTCGGCCCGCAGCAGACCCTGGAAGTTCCCCGAGAGCGGCGCCGGCTGATCCGCGCCGGCGTCTTTCGGCAGGTTGCCGAAGCGCAGCACCCCGCCGTTGGGACGGATCGCGATCGAGCGAATCACCTGCTCGAAATCGCCGCCCTGGCTCGGCGTGAACGACCAGTGATGCAGGACCACGAGCACGGCCTCCTTGCTGGCGTTGGCTGCAAGCCCCCGCGCCGAGGCGTAGAGGTCGTCGCGCTTCTCGAGCGAGACGAGAAACGCGGTGTGGATCTCGGGTTCGCTGCCCTCCGGTCCGGCGTCGGGCAGGCGATACGAGACGACGATCGCGCGGTCCTTGCCGCTCTTCAGATCGCGCCTCATATGCGACGTGTATTTGAGGTCGGCAGCGTGAGGACGGCGGCTGACCAGTACACTGTTTTTCACAAACAGCACGTTCAGCGGCGTGTTGTCGGCCAGGCCCAGCGTGGTCCGCAGCGTGGTGTAGCCGGCGGCGTCTCGAGCGTTCACCTGGCTGAGAAGCACCGACTGCAGCGTGGCGGCCGGCGACGTCTTGCGCGCGGCCTCGTCGCGCAACTCGGACTCCTTGAACAACATCAGCGCCAGCCATGGCTTCTGGCCGTTGATGCCCACCCGCTCCCACGGCAGCGTCCGCCGCTCGAGCGCGATGTGCGGCAGGAACTCGTCGGGCGACTCCTCGCTGCCGGCCGCCGGATACACACCGGCGATGTCGGCCGGCGTGAGCTGCAACTGCGGCCCTTCCACCTTCAGCGTGACCGCCGAGGCGCCCTCCAGCTGCAGCAGGTTCGTCGTGCCATCGTCGAGGGTCTGGCTCGGCGTCAACGTCAGGGTCGAGCCCGCGTCCGCGAGCGGGACATAGTCGCTGAAAATCTGATAGTCACTCATTGGGTCACCTGCAAGGTCGCCGTCGTGGCCGGTTGATCGGCGGCGAGCTGCAGCCGGTCGTCCACCACGTCCCACACGTCCCGTGCACGCAGCGCATTGGTCATGTCGCGCGCGCTCTTCTGCACGACCGTGACGGCGGACAGCCGCCACTTCATCCCGAGGTCGAGCTCGAGCCACCACTGCTTCGGCGCCGCGAGGTCCATCAGCAGCGCGGTCGCCGACGGGCCGGCGACCGTCGAGAGGCCGCGCAGCTCTGCGCCCATGCTGTACCAGCGAATTTCGTCGAGCGCCGGTGTCGGCTCGCCGCCGATCGGTTCGACGATGAGCGCCAGGCAGCCCTTGGGCACGGACGGCCAGTGCACGCGGCACCGGGTGGCGGCGCGCAACACCTTGAAGCCCGGAACGCTGTCCATCGGCTTGGCCGCAAACGGCAGCGCCGCGTCCGCCACCAGCACGCAGCCGTGTCCGGCGAACACGCGACGGCCGAGCGCCAGCAGTGTCGTGTCGTGCTCGACGCCGAGCGCTTCCTTGATCGCCGGCGCCGGGACGCCCGCCAGCGGCGAGCCGCTGATGGGCGGGTGCATGCCCTCGCCGACCAGCGTCACGCGCCGGGCGCGGGGCGGCACGGCCAGGACGATATTGCCGGTGATGTATTGATCGGAGATGAGATCCTGTGCGCTGCCCTGGAAGATGACTCGTACCGACTGCGATCCGGCCAATGTCAGCTGGGTCTTCCGCGGCCGGCCGCCCTGCAGCTCCAGCGTCACCGCCCTGCCAACGGCCACCGCGGCGGTGGCGGTGAACGCGGCGCGCGTGCCCCTCGCCCCCGTCAACGCGCGCCGGCTGAAGTTCTTCGCCGCCGTGTGATTCTCGAGCCGCCCGCGCTCCATCGTGATGGCCGAACGCGGCGCGACCATGCGCAGCGTAATCCCGAACAGCTCAGCGCGGCGGCGCGGCGACGAAGGTACGGCGATCGGCTGTGGCGGCAGCGCGGCGCCCGGCACCGTCGCTTGCCGCTCAGGCCTCGATGGGGTGATGGGCACGGCCGGCCCGATCGGCGTCGGCGGGCGGCCAGTCAACGGCGTGATGGGCGTGATCGGCGTGACCACCGTCACCGGAATCGTGTACTTCAGTCCCTTGATTGCCGCCCCGACCTGAAAGCGCTGCACGGCGGCCGCGAGCTGGAACACGAACAACGGCCCCCACGTGCGAGCCTCGATGGCGGCGACCGCCATCGCCTTGCTGCTCTGGTGCACCTGCTTGGCCGTGAAGTTCGCCGCGGGGAGCGCGTTCTTGAAGAGCGCCTGGCTCTTCGGCTGCCGGAACACCGGCAACGGCTGTTCCGTGCCGAGCGGCAGCGGATACTCCTCGTCTGCGAGCGAGTCCTCTTCGCCCAGCCCGACGAGAGCCGGCGGCACGGCCGTTGGCGCGGCTTCGCAGTTGAACACCACGCCGTCGGTCAACGCGATCGCCGGCGCCTTGTCGCTGGCTTTGGCCACGGCGCCGCGCGCGCCAAGGTCGTCGGCTTGAGCGTTGTCGAGCGGCTCGCCGAAGTTCGCCGTCGGATAGAAGTCGCCGGTGCGTTCCTTCCCCGCCTGGCTGACGCTGAAGCCGGTGGTGGCCAGGCCGAGTTTCGAGCCCAGATCCATGATCGAGCAGAGCGGCAGGTCGACTTCTCCCTCGAGCGGCAGCACGATCGGCACGGGCGCGTCGGTTTCGCGCACCGGCATCTTGGTCCGCAGCACGAAGCCGAACTCCGCGTTCACCGGAATCGGCGCGTCGATCCCTTCCTGCTTCGACGAGGTGGACTGCTTCTTGGTGGTACGCCCCAGGTGGACATCGATCTTGAACAGCCCGGCATCATCGTCGCTGGTGTTGAAGCGCTTGAGGACCGCCTTCGAGTGCGTCGTCGCCTCGTTGTAGGCGCCCTGCTCGGCCGGCGCGCCAAGCTGCTTCGTGATGAATTCGTCGAGCCGCGGCGGCGGCGGCGCCGCTTCGCCCGCGCCGAAGTCCACCTCGAAGCTGACGAGCATCAGGTCGATGGTGGCGTGGCCGCCGAAGTCGGGCGTCCAGATTCGCAACTCGACGCCGATCTCGTGGCGGCCCATGAACTCGAACCAGACGATGACGCCCATCCTGGCGATCAGGTAGAACGGATCCCAGGTGATGAAGACGTCGATGTAGACGTCGAGCCCGGCGCCGATGCCGGCGAACTCGGCCGAGAGCGACACCGCCACGCCGGCCATCAGCGCCTGCGGCGTCAGCGCGAAGAACGCTTCCACCGACAACCGCACGAACCCGAAGATCGTGCACTTGACGCCGACGCGCGAGAGCTCCGGATAGTGCGACGGCACCGCGAAATACGGGTGATAGCCGCCGATCGAGAGGATGAAATCGCCCTTGTGCGGCGACGCGTACCAGATGCCGAGGCCGAAATCCCCCTGCAGGCTGAAGATGTCCGGGTGAATGATGTAGCTGTTCTTCGAGAGACCGGCCTTGAGCAGGAACTTCTCTTCGTCGGCCGTGATCTCGATGCCGAGCTCGAAGTAGGCGACCGGGCTGATGCCGAATGCGGCGAGACCGAGCAGGTTGAAGGAGAACTTGTTGCCGAACTGGACGGCGACGATCACCTTGCCCTGGATCAGGCCGAACGAGGTGAATTGGATCCCGCCGGCAATCCAGTAGGTCCCCTTCTGCGCGGCGAACAGCCCGCTGATCGTCGCCAGCGAGGCCGCATCGCCGCTTCCCATCGGGATCTCGCCGCGCATCACCTTGATGAACGGGTGATCGGTGAGGAGTCCCGGAGGCGGCAGCGACCGGTTGAAGCCGAAGCCGCCGGCGATGCCGGTGATGAAGCAGTAAGGGGGACCGCCGAGCGGCGCGACGAGCGACGCGAACAGGAACAGCGACGCCTCGCCGTCGACCTCGGTGTAGGCGCCAATCGCCGACAACTGGAACAGGTTGACGATCGAGACGACCGCCCCGCCGACGTAATCGGGCGGACCATTCGCTTTGGCCACCTCCGCGAACATGCCGGCGAGCTTGATGCCGCCGCCGTCGAAGCTGAGACCGAGGCCGTGCAGGAACACCTCGACGGGCAGGGTGCCTTCGGGCGGCTTGAAGTGGAAGCGCAGCCCGAGCTCGTAGACGGTGACCTTGATCACCGAGAGCTGGAAGGACAGGTCGATGCCGATGCCGAGCGAGTCCTCGCGCAGCTCGATCATCAGCGCCACGACGTCGAGCGGGCCGATCGTCTTCTGGATCGGGATCTTGCCGCCGCCTTCGACGATGACGTGGTCGGGCGCTTCGAAGCCGACCTTGAGCATGAACCCCGGCATGTCGCGCATGTCAGGGATCAAGCCCGCCACCAGGCCGGTGGCCCCGCCGCCGCCGGTGCCGAGACGGACGTCGATGATCGCGATCGCGAAGCCCTGGAACGGCTGCGCCACCGGGGGCAGCACGTTCAGCGTCGCTTCGACCTTGATCTTGCCGATCGACCAGGGCGGGTCCTCGCCGGGCATCTGGTCGGGCCCGATCGGTCCGAACTCCACGGCCGGGGTGAGCTCGCCGCCGTTGATGCCGATCGACAGCGGGCCGAACTCGAGCGTCTGCCCTTGCGATATCACCGCGGCCACGGCACCGAAGACGGCTGCCGGTGTGACCGTGCCGGTCTTGATCGCGTCCGTGATCAGCGTGCCGATATTCTCGGCCACCTGCGCGAACGGTCCGGCCTCCTGCGCGGTGACGAAGTCGATCACCCACTCGATCAACTGGCTGACGAGCACCTTCGGATCGTCGATGGCATTCGGCGGCAGCTCCATGCCGAGGAGCGGGGTGTTGAAGCGATACGAGACGGCGGTGCCGGCCCGCAGCACCAGTTCGATCGAGTACTCGCCGTCGAGGACGCCGACCCCGGAGCCGCTCACCGTTTCACTGACCAGCTTCAGCCGTCCACTCGGCTGGTCGAACGTGATCTGCTGGGGACCGACCGCGAGCGGCGTCATGTTCTGGACGAACGTCGAGAGGTCGCCGAACGCCGAGGCATCGGGCATGCCGGGCAGTGTGAACGTCGTTCCGGAACGGCGCAGCAGGACGATCGTCTGCACGCCCTGCGCACCGTCCAGCCCGTTGCGCAGATCGATCACCAGTTCGGTGGCGCCGGGGACGGTGGGTGACTCGCGCACGCCCAGCCACGCCCCGACGGCCGGCGGCGCCGGCGGATACGTCCCGGTGACTTGAAACCCCGGCGGCGGCGGCGTCCCGGCCGGCTGCTCTGGTCCCGCGACGAGCGCGAGCCACCTCGAGCCGGGAAGCACGTTCGGGCTCGTGTTGCCGGTGACCAGCGCGCGCAGATGCCAGAGGAACGTCAGCGCACCCCCGGCGTTCGCATCGGTGGTCAGGATCGAGCCTTGCCAGTCGTCGAAGCTCGGCACCGTGCCCATCGGGTCGGCAAGCAGCGGGAACGGGTGGATGACCGACGGTGGGTCGCCGAGCATCGGGAAGAAGTGATCGTCGACACGGCGGAAGAAGTTCTTCGGCGGCCCGACCGGCGATTCTGCGGCCTGCTGCCGCAGCCACGCGCGGAGGACGAAGGTCGCCAGGCGCGCGGCGTCCCAGGGCAGCGCGGCGGTTGCCGGAGCGGTGAGCGGGGTTGCCAGCGACAAGACCCGGTTGCCGTTCGAGTCGGCCGCCGTCAGCGTGAACGTGAGGCCATCGTCGTACTCGCCGGCGAGCGACGCCGACTGCAGGAAGTCCGGAACCGGAAACGATCCCGCGAAGCGGATCTTGCCGAGCTCGGCGGACACGTCGCCGAGCGAGGTGATCTTCAGCAGGCGCGCGAGCACCGAGAGGGCGAGCTCTTTGTCGGAGATCGGAATCTCGGTACGGGCGCCGAGGCCGATCTGCAGCGGATCGGCGGTGTCCTCGTTCCAGATGAAGCCGACGTCGGCGCCGGAGAACGGGCTGAGCGCCTCCCAGCGCAGTCCCGCCGCCGCATCGAAACTCGGGGAATCGGAAGCATCGCGATCGAGCAGCGCACGCAGGATCTGGCCGATCTGTTCGCGGTTGGCGGCAATGCCCTTGAAACTGTTGCCCTTGGGATCGCCGAACCAGGTGAAGTTGAACACCCCGTCGGTGTCCATGAACCCGATCAGCTTGCCGAAGGACAGGAGTGCGACTTCAAACTTCGGCATCAGCGGCTTCCAGCCAGCACGTCCACGACGATCGCTTCGGGTGTGCAATGAAAGCCGCCGACGATGATGGGCGATCCTCTTTTGAGCGACTCGGCGTGATAGACCATCAGTTCGATGGCGTCGAGCACCGCGTCCCACAAGACGCGCTGGAGGTCGGGCCCCCAGGCCGCCGCGAGCTGCGCCGCGCCCGGCGTCGGCGCATTGATGGTGCTGGCTGCCTGCAGGCTGTCGCCCTCGCCTTCCTTGCCGAGGAAGAAGATGAACTGCAGCGTCTGCCGCCCTGTCTGATCGGTCTGCAGGTCGAGACTGCACACCAGCCAGCCGTCGAGCAGCCGCGCGGTCAGCGAATCGGTATTGACCAGCACGCTGTCGCCGTCGCGTTGCCACACGACACGGGTCGACGCGTTCGGCGGATCACCCCGCAGGCGCTCTTTCAGACGTCTGATCAGATCGGCGGTTGGAATCGAGACGCGCAGTGCGGCCATGTCGCTCCGTCAAAAGAAAGCGGAGAGTATACCCAACCGTGCCCGCATTCTTGTGACGATTGCGACGAATGGTCGCGTTGAGTGTGCAGAATTCGCTGGAGCTCATCGACAGCGAGGCTACCTACGTAGGGCACCGCGTCAGCGGTGCCTCGTGGCACGGCTGAAGCCGGCTGCTCTCGCTGCGCGGACAGAGCCTCGTCATCCGGTGCGCCGTGTCTCTTTCACGATCTCGCTGGTCAAACGGTTCATCTCGTTGATGTTCGAATTGTACTTGCCGACGATCTCGTTCCACTTCCCCACGGCTTCGTTCCACTTCTTCACCGAGTCCTCATAGCCGGAAGACTTGGGATCGTCGGACACCGGCCCGCCCCGGATCCACGCACGTCCCGCCCCGAATGCCTGTGCCTGGAGCGACCGGTTCTCGTCGGCGAGCTTGTAGAACCGCTCGAAGTTCGCCGACAGCTTGAGGCCCGCGAGCGAGTCGAACGAAGGCCGCATGTCCGAGTAGAGCACCTGGCCGGCGTCGAGGATGCTGCTGGCCTCATCGACCTTCCGTCCGTTCATGTTCTGCGCGACGCCAGACATCGACTTGCCGACCTCGTCCACGATCTTCCAGACGCTCTTGACGTGCACGAACGCCGGCTCGAACTCGACCACGTACTGGAGCACGTCGTTCAATTCGGCCACCGTGTCGACGAAGTACGCCTGGCCGCCGACCGCATCGCTGATCGCCTGAAGCCGCGGCGCGTCCTGCGCCGACAGCGCGAGCCCGATGAAGCGCATCTCCAGGGCGACCGCGTCCTTCGTCGCCGACTTCGGCTGCGCCTCGAACCGCAGCTTGAGCTCGCGGATTGCCTCTTCGTAACACGCGTCGGCGTGGCCGGTAATCACGACGATCCGCCGCGTGTGCGCCAGCGGCTGGATGTCCGTCAATGCCGAGATCACCGCGGACACGAGCGCCGGCTGGCCGCGCGGCTCGAGGCTGTTCGACGCGTTGACGATCCGTCCTCGCCGGTTGGTGCCGAACGACACGATCAGACGGCTCTCGTCATCCTGCCGGCAGGTCCCTCCGAACGCGCGCAGCGCGAGGTTCTCGGCGGGATGGAGATTGCGGCTGCGGAGGGCCTCGACCGCCGCGGCGAGCTTCGACGGTTTGCCGTCGAACGGGGTGCTCATCCCCGTCGACGTGTCGAGGACGATCTCCTGGTTCATGATCGGCGGCGGCGTCCTGAGCCAGCGGACGAGCGGAACGCCCGCGGCAAGGACGGCCACGACTGCCGCCGCGACCGCGAGGCGCAGCTTCTGCGAGGGGGATTTCGGGATCCGCGGCGGCTGTTGAGCAGGGCGCTGCAACGTCTTGCCGACGGCGTCGACCAGCTTGGCGACGTCCTCGGCCCGGCCGCCTTGCCAGCCGATCAGGTCGACGCCCTGCATGCTGCTGAACCCGATCGGAGGCGTCACGTCGTCGACGAGCACCGACACCAGCCGCATCCGTCCGCGTTCGGCTTCCTCGTGCACCCAGGTGCTCGCGACCGAGGCGTGCGACCAGAGCACCACGACTGCGCCCGCGCCGTCCAACTCCGACTGCACGACCTGGCGCCAGTTATCACCCGCCTCGATCTTCTTGTCCCAGAACACCGACCAGCCGCAGCTTTCGAGAACCTGCGCGATGGTTCTGGCGCGAGCGCGATCGTCCTTGGCATAGCTCAGGAAAATGTCCGCCATGGCCGCCTCCAGCGCGGGCTCCACCGACCGGCGCGTCGGGCATTCTACGCCATGGTGCGGCTGCGGCTCGCAGCCGGCCGACGATCGTGTGAAGACGACCACGGCAAATCAATTCCACTTTAAACATGTATTCTCAATACCTCTCATGGAACGCGAGGGCTCGTGGTGACCGCGGCCGCCGTGCTGTGGATGGCGTGCGCCAGCGTGGCGTCGACGCCGCAGCCGGCGTCGCTTGCGCCGGCCGGCTGGGATCACGGGCTCGAGCTCGTCGAGGCTCGTGACCGGAGCCCCGATCCGAAGATCGTCGAAGTCGACCTGACCGCGCGCGTGGCCGACGTCGAGGTCGCCCCCGGCAGGACCGTGCACGCGTGGACCTACGACGGCGGCATCCCCGGACCGTTGATCCGTGCCCGCGTCGGCGACCGCGTGGTGGTGCACTTCACCAACGACCTGCCGCAGCCGACGACGATTCACTGGCACGGCGTGCGCGTGCCGATCGAAATGGACGGCGTGCCCGACATCTCGCAGCCGGAGATGAAGCGCGGCGAGACTTTCACCTACGACTTCGTCGTTCGCGATGCGGGACTCTACTGGTATCACCCGCACGTCATGGGCGCGGCGCAGACAGGGTTCGGCCTCTACGGCCCGCTCCTGGTCGAGGATCCCGCCGACGGCGTGGGCGTGGCCGACCAACTCACCATCGTGCTGAGCGACATCGGCTTCGATCGCCGGGGCAACCCCGACTCGCCCGAGAGCGGTGGTCCGGCAGGGATGGTGTTCGGGCGCGAGGGCGAATACATCCTCGCCAACGGACGGATCATGCCGACGCTGCGGGCGCGCTCCGGTGCGCCGCAGCGATGGCGCATCGTCAACGCCGCCAAGAGCCGGTTCTTTCTGCTCGATCTCGATGGCCAGCCCTTCTACGTCATCGGCAGGGACAGCGGGTTGCAGGAAACACCGGAGACCATGGACACGCTCCTCATCACGCCGGGCGAGCGGGCGGATGTCATCGTGACGCCGACCGGCCGGGCTGGCGGCACGCTGACGCTGCGAGCCGGGCTCTACAACCGCGGCTACGGCAGCGTCGAATATCGCATCCCGGTGGACGTGCTGACGCTCGCCTTCAGCGAAGAGCCGGCGCTTCCCGCGGCGAAGCTGCCGACGCTGCACCGTGACATCGCCCCGCCACGCATCGACGGGGCGACCCGCGTCGACATCGTCCTCACCCTGCCGCCCGCCGATCGCGATGGACGATCGGAGTTCCATGTCAACGGCGTGCCGTTCTGGAAGGCCCGGCCCTTCCTTGCGAAGGTTGGCGAGACCCAGATCTGGACGGTGAAGAACGAGAGCAAGTTCGCGCATCCCATGCACCTGCACGGCTTCTTTTTCCTGCCGCTCGACGAGAAGCTGCAGCCGATTCGGCCGATGGCGTGGAGAGACACGCTCAACGTGCCGATCGACGGGACGATCCGCTTCGTCGTGGCGTTCGACGAGCGGCCCGGCATGTGGATGTTTCATTGCCACATCCTCGACCACGC
>Ga0068862_100004464_pt1 | contig 11801 bp, 9 predicted proteins | sample KBSSwiS52_FD_66598 | JGI IMG/M metagenome (GOLD analysis project Ga0068862, IMG submission 66598) | Switchgrass rhizosphere microbial communities from Kellogg Biological Station, Michigan, USA - KBS Switchgrass S5-2 | ecosystem: Host-associated > Plants > Roots > Rhizosphere > Soil ... | reverse complement strand
CGGCGTCACGTCGCCGAAAGAGGCGCGACGCACCACGACGCTGCGCACTGCCTCGCGCACGTGCGTCATACGCCGCCACTCGCCCGTCAGCTCAAGCCACGCGGCGAGCCGCGCGGCGCCACGGTTCTCGAACACATCGAATAGCGCCTGGAACACCGCCTCCTGCTGATCAGCGCGCTTGCCGCCCTCGTCGGCAATCGCCAGCACATCGGCGATCAGCTGCGCCACCATGCGCTCCATCAAAGCCGCGTGCAGCGCGTCGATCGCGCCGAAATGATGGAGCACGCTGGCGTTGGCGATCCCGGCTGCCGCTGCAACGTCTGTCAGCTTCAACGCTAGCGGCCCCTGCTCAAGCAGCAGTTTCTCCGCTGCATTCAGGATGTTGTCACGCGCCTCCTCCGGCGCCCGGCGCACGCGAACCTTGCGGCTTTTTCTTATTGACATTTTTGTCAGTAGAGCCAAATTTGAGCCTGAAGGCAAGTCTAGCCGAGATTTGCCGGCCAGAGGTCCTCCCATGACCGCTACAGCGAAATCCACCCCCGCAGATGTGAGCGTACCGCCGCGCGACATTCATTTCGATGTCGATGCGGCCAAGCAGGGTCATTGGCTCGGCGGCGATCCGGTCGGCACCGCGATCTTCAACGCGCTCTCGCTCACCTTTCCCGATGGCGAACGCCTCTTCATCGACGCGGTGCGCCACTATCGCAACGAAGTCAGCGGCAAACTTGCCGAGGACGTGAAGGGCTTCATCGCGCAGGAAGCGATCCATTCGCGCGAACACCATCACCTCAACCAACTGATCGATCGAGAGCGCTATCCAGTCGCCACAATCGAACAATTGATCCGGGACCGCGTGACCTTCGCGCGTTCTCGGGGGCCGATGCGGATGCTGATCGCCACCATCGCCCTCGAACATTTCACCGCAATGATGGCCGACGCGCATGCGCGGCATCAGGACCTGTTCGACAACGCCGATCCGGGCATCGAGCGCATGTGGCGCTGGCACGCCATGGAGGAAACCGAGCACAAGGCCGTCGCGTACGACGTCTTCATACACGTGACGCGCGACTGGTCGCCGATCAAACGCTACCTGCGGCGCACGATCACGATGGCGATGATCAGCTATCTCTTCACACGGAACATTACTCACTACGCGTCGCTGCTGCTCGAAGCAGACGGTTATTCGCGGAAGGACGCAATCAAAGCGGTGAAACGCTATGTCTGGAAAACGCCCGGGCTTTTCACGCGCAATGCGAAAACGTACCTCGCCTGGTATCGCCCCGGCTTCCATCCGTGGGACGAAGACAACCGCGCTTTGGTTGCGACCTGGAAGGCCGAGTTCGACGCCGATGTGGCGCCGCGCGAAGCAGCGACCGTCTAGAAGCCGAGCAGCCGCGCGTAACGATCGCGATGGAAGCTGGCCCCGCCGTAGAGCGCCTCAGCGACACGCGCGCGCTTCAGATAGAGCCCCGCGTCGTGCTCGTCGGTCATGCCGATGCCGCCGTGGAGTTGCACCGTCTCGTTGGTGGCGAGGTGCACCGTCTCTGACGCGCGCGCTTTAGCGAGGCTCGCATACTCCGCAATGGTGTTGGCGCTGCGATCCAGCGCGTCGAGCGCGGCCAGCACGCACGAACGGGTGAGTTCGAGATCAGTGAAGAGTTTGGCGGCGCGATGCTGCAGCGCCTGGAAGCCGCCGATCACCTGGCCGAACTGCTTCCGGGTCTTCAGATACTCGCTGGTGATCTCGAACGCCTCGCTCGCCTGCCCCACCATCTCGGCGGCAAGGCCAATGCGGGCGCGATCGAGAATGGCGTCGATGACATCAGCGCCACCGTTCATTTTCTCAGCCGACGTCGCTTCGAACGTCAAGTCCGCAGCACCGCGACTATCGGCAGTGATGAGTTCGCGGCGCGTGAGGCCTGCGGCGTCGCCCTTCACCAGATAGAGCGCGTTCGCACCCGCCACGATGATGAGATCGGCGATGTGTCCGTCGGCGACGTATTGCTTCGCGCCGGTGAGCTTGCCACCTTCGAATTTGAGCTTGGATTTCCCGGGGGCATGGTGCGCACCCTCATCCACGGCCAACGTCGCGATCACTTCACCAGAGGCAATCTTCGGCAGCCACTCCTGCTTCTGCGCATCCGTGCCAGCAAGGATCAGCGCACTCGCGCCAACCAGCGCGCTCGAATGCAGCGGCGACGCCACCAGCGTCCGCCCCGTCTCCTCCAGCACGGCGCCAAGTGCGACATAGCCCAGCCCCGCGCCCCCGTACTCCTCCGGCACGATCACGCCGGCGAAGCCCAGCCCCGCAATCTCGCGCCACAACTCAGGATCGCGGCCGTTCTTCTTCTCATCGCGGTGCTTGCGCAGGCGCGTCACCGGCGCCTGCTCGCGGAAGAAGTCGCGCGCGGAGTCCTTCAGCAGCTGCTGCTCTTCGTTCAGCGTGAACGTCATTGCGTGTCCCTCAGGCCCAGCACGCGCTTGGCGACGACGTTGAGATTGATTTCGGTGGTGCCGCCTTCGATGGAATTGCCTTTTGAGCGCAGCCAGCCGCGTGTCGTGGCAATGTCGTCAGCAGAGAACCCCTCGCCCGCCCAGCCAAGCGCGCGGTTTCCCGCGGCTTCCACCATCAGCTCGCAGCGATCCTGGTTCAACGTCGCGCCCGCGACTTTGAACATCGAAGCCATGTGGCTGACGTTCTGACCCGCCTTCGCCTCTTCTTGAGCACGTTGCACCGAGAGCGCGTAGGCGCGCTCCGTCATCTTGTGCGCAGCGATCCGTGCGCGGAGATCGCGATCCTCCAGCACGCCGTCAGAAACGCCGACGTGCTTCTTTGCAAGGTCAACAACGTCGACCCGGGTGTTCGAGCCGAAGCCGGAGATGTTGGTGCGCTCGTATTGGAGCAGGCGCTTGGCGATTTCCCAACCGCCGTTCAAACGCCCAACCATGTTGCCCTTGGGAATCTTCACGTCGGTGAAGAAGGTCTCGCAGAACGGCGACGAGCCTGAGATCAGTTTGATCGGGCGCGTCTCGACGCCCTTCGTCGTCATGTCGATCAAAACGAACGAGATGCCTTCGTGCTTCACGCTGGTATCGGTGCGCACCAGGCAGAAGCACCAGTCGGCGTAGTTGGCATACGAGGTCCAGACTTTCTGGCCATTGATCAGCCAGTGATCGCCCTTGTCTTCGCACTTGGTCTGCAGCCCCGCGAGGTCGCTGCCGGCGCCGGGTTCGGAGTAGCCTTGGCACCAGCGAATCTCGCCGCGCACGATCTTCGGCAGATGCTCCTGCTTCTGCTCTTCGTTGGCGTACTCGAGCAGCACCGGCCCCAACATCCAGAGCCCGAACGAGAACAGCGGCGGACGCGCGTTGATGCGCTTCAGTTCGCTTTGCAGCACGCGGTTCTCATCCGCGCTCAGGCCACCGCCACCGTAGGCAGCCGGCCACGTCGGGGCCGTCCAGCCCTTTGCGCCCATGCGCTCGAGCCAAAGCTTCGCCTCCGGGTTCTTGAATTCGTAATTGCGCCCGCCCCAAACGGCGTCCTCTTCGCCGGTCATCGGCGTGCGCATCGAAGGTGGGCAGTTTGCTTCCAGCCAGGCCCGCGTCTCTTCGCGGAAGGCGTCCAGGTCTTTGCTCATGAGCGCGGCTTAGCACCGTACAGCAGTGTACGGAACCCCGTGACCTTCGGTCAGCTATTGCGCTGCGGGCGCCTCAAGCCCTTCGGGCTGGCCGACCACGACGAACGTGAACGCATCCGGATTGTAGAGCCGGCGGATCACCCGGTTCACATCGGCGAGCGTCACGGCGCGGATGAGATCATTGCGGCGGTTGATGTAGTCGATGGGACGGCCAGCGGTTTGGTAGCCGTGCACCACGCTCGAAATCTTCACGTTGCTGTCGAGATCGAGCGCGAACGAGCCGGTGAGGTAGGTGATGGCGTCGTTGACCTCGGCCTGCGTCGCGCCCTCGTTGTAGATGCGCGCGAATTCGGCGCGCGTGACTTCGATTGCCTCGCGCACGTCGCCATTCTCGGTTTGCGCCGAACCGCGGATCAACGCTGAGTGATCGCGCACCGAAGGCCCGGTGCCGATACCGTACACAAGTCCGCGCTGCTCGCGCACCTGATCCATCAAGCGCGAGGAGAAACCGCCGCCGCCAACAATGTAGTTCGCGACCGCCAGCGGAATCCAATCGGCATCCTCGTCCTGAATGCCGGGCGCAGCGAACAGCACCAGGCTCTGCGGCTGCGGCAACTCGCGGACGATGAGCGGCGTCGGCGCGGAGAGCGTCACATCAGCAGGCTCCGGCGGTGCAGCGCCCTGCGGCAGCGCGCCGAACATCGTGTCGACCGCCCTGCCCGCGGTGGCGGCGTCAATGTCGCCGACGATGGTGATCTGTAGCGTGGCGCGGTTGAACAACGCGCCACGGCGTTCGATCAGCGACGCACGGTCGATCGCCACCACGCTCTCGCGCGACGTGCGCCGCGCGTAGGTGTGGCCAGGATAGAGCGCATTATCGAGCGCGAGATTGGCGATGTAGCTCGGATTGGTGTCGCGGGTCCGGATGCCAACCAGCATCTGGCGCTTGATCCGATCCAACGGCGCCGCATCGAAGCGCGGTTCGAACAGCGCCAGACGCGCCATTTCGAACGCGGCGTCGCGGTTTTCGGTGAGCGTGGTCAGGCTCATACCGACGCCGTCCCAGCCGGCGCTGAAGCCCAGACCCATATTGAGCTCTTCGAGGCGCTCCTTGAACGCATTCGCGTCCATGGAGCCCGCGCCCTCGGTGAGCATGTCGGTCATCACGCCGGTGACGCCGCTCTTCGCGTCGGGCTCAATGGCGGAGCCACCGCGCCAGTACGCGCGCACGACGATCATCGGGACGGTGGAGTCAGAGACGAGCCACGCTTCGATTCCACTAGGTGAGACGATGCGCTCAACGTCCACGCCATCTTGCCGCGCCGTCTGCTCCGCGCGCGCTTGCGCGAACGCGGGCTGCGAAATCGGCATGAGCGCGCTGAGCGCCGCCGCGAATGCGATCCCGCGCATCATTGCGCGGCCTCGGGCGGCAGCAGCCAGCCAGTGACGGAGTCGTTGATGTCGAGCGTGTCGCGCGCCATCGTCATGACCTCGTCGCGCGTCACCGCTTCAATATCGTCCGCCCAATTCACAACGTCGTCGATCGACTCGCCTTGCGCCAGCGAGGCGCCATAGACGTTGGCCATGCTCTCCTGGCTGTCGCGCGAATAGATCGCCGCCGCCGCCAACGAAGATTTCGCGCGCGCCAACTCCGCATCCGTCGGCCCTTCGCGCAGGAATTGAGCGATCACAGCATCGAGCGCTGCCTCCACCTGCTCCAAGCTCACGCCTTCCGCCGGTGTCGCAAACACGGAGACGCTGCCGCCGCCCAGACCAGACGTGGTCGCCCCTGCGCCTGCGCCGACAGCGATGTGCTGATCTTCGACCAGCGCGCGATAGATGCGGCTGGTTTCGGAGCCGCCAAGGATTTCGATCGCCACATCGAGCGCGTGCGCCTGGCGGCCGGTGTCTGTGCCGTAGCTGATCGAGCGATAGACGCGCGACATCGAAGGTTGACGCACCTTCTCATCGCGATGCGTCACGCGCATCGGCCCGACCGCGGGTGGATCACTCACCCAAATCCGCGCCGGCAAATTCCGCGTCGGCCGCAAGCGCCCGTAATAGCGCTCCGCGAGCGGACGCAGCTCGGCCGCGTCGATATCGCCCGCCACCACTAAGATCGCGTTATTCGGCGCGTACCAGGTTTGATAGAATTGCAGCGCTGTCTCGCGGTCGAGCGACTGAATCTCGTGCAGCCAGCCGATCACCGGCGTGCCGTAAGGATGATGCGGCCACAGCATCGCGCGCATGCGCTCGCCCAGCACGGCGCCCGGATTGTTGTCGATGCGTTGGCGGCGCTCTTCGACGATGACATCGCGCTCAGAAGCAAACGTCTCGTCCGTAAAGCGCAGATTGCGCATGCGATCCGCTTCCATCCGCATGACCAGTTCGAGCCGGTCGCGCGAGATGCGCTCGTAGTATTCAGTCCAATCCCACGACGTCGAGGCGTTATCCTCGCCGCCATTGCGGGCGACGGTGCGCGAGAACTCACCCGGCGCGATCTCGCGGGTGCCTTTGAACATCAGGTGCTCGAAGAAGTGGGCGATGCCGGAATGGCCGCGCGGTTCATCAGCGCCGCCGACGCGATACCAGAGCATGTGCGTGACTACAGGCGCGCGCCTATCGGTGATCACCACGACCTGGAGGCCGTTGCGCAGAGTGAAAGTTTCAGGCCGCGGGAACTCTTGCGCTTGCGCCATTGGCGCGAGCGCGAGAAGCGCTAGACACGCGGCTACGATGCGCGTCTGCGCAAGTCTCATCAGGCTTAGGTGCCGGGCAGCTTGGTAGTGCGGCCGCCGCCACGCGAGATCGTGACTTGGCCGCCGCCGGTGGCGCGGCGGATTGCTTCCTGCTCTTCGATACGACGCGCTTCAGCCGCCGCATCGACAGAGGCGTTCGCGTCGCCCGAATTGAAATTGACGATGCGGTTGACGAAGCCCTCGTCGCGGCGAACGAGACCCTGAGCTTCGTAATCGATCTGATCGCGAATGTTCGGATCCACGGCTTCAGCGCCGGCGTTGGCGACCAGGCGGCGCTCACCTTGCGTGGCGCTTGCGGCGACGTCTTGGCCGAAGAGAGCAGCGTGCGCTTCTTCGCCGGGCGCCATTTCCTGCGGGCGCGGCTCACCCGGACGCGGCGGACGCAGCGCGTAATCCGGCGGCAGCGTCAGCGGCGCGGACGTCACGATGTTGAACTCGTCCGGCGAGCTTTTGCCGGCGCCAATGGCGCGAGAAATCGAGCTGCACCCGGTTGCAGCGGTCGCCGCGGCCAGGACCGCAATCAACGCGATTGGTTTGTTCATATGCCGCCCATCTCCCTCAGGTCGCGCCGTTTCTAGCGAGCCGGGCGCCCCCCGCCAAGCCGCCGTTCCAGTAGCAGGGGATCGGCCCCGATCATGACGGTTCTTAGGCGAATCTGCCGGCTTAGCTGCCCTGGCCGTCGGAGCGGCCGGCGAACTTGCTCTTGATCTGGCTCCAGGGGGTGCCTTTGCCGGGCTCCGGCTCCGACAGGAAGATCATGTCGAAGGCCAGCAAGATGGCGCCCACCGTGATGGCGGAATCCGCCACGTTGAACACCCAGGGAAACCAACCGAAGAGACCGTGGAAATCGATGAAATCGGCGACGGCGCCGAAACGAATCCTGTCGATCACATTGCCGATCGCGCCGCCGATCACCAGCCCCAGCGCGACGGCCGTCATTTTCCGCTCGGCATCCTTCAGCCACCATAGGAAAACGCCCGAAATCACGAAGGAAAGCGCCACCAGGCCCCAGCGGGCGAGGTCCTCGCTGGCGCGCAGCAGGCCGAAGCTCACGCCACGGTTCCAGACCATCTGCAGATCGACGATAGGGCTGAGTTCGATGAAGCGGCAGCCCTGATTGTCTTCGAGGCACCCGGGCGGGCTGAAACGGCCCGGACCCAGAATGATCCATTTCGAGATCTGGTCGGCGACGAAGACGAACGCCGCGATGATGAGGCCCAGCCGGAACATGGGACGGGCTTATGGCGGTCCGGCTGGGCGCGAGCAAGGCAAGGTCCGGCTTTGGTCCGGCCGTCTTTCTGCGGCATGAAAGCACGATGCGGCTCCCCGCCCTGTTCGCCCTGGCGCTTTTCACTGCATCCGCCGCGCACGCCCAGACCGGCCCGGCGCAAGAGGCCGTGGCCGCCTACGCGCTCTATCAACAGGACATCACCGATCTCTTGGGCGCGGAGATTTCGTCCGAAGGGAGGCTCGACGCCGCGCTAGCGCTTGCGGCGCGGCACGATCCGGCGCGGCTCTCGCAAGGCTGGATCGCCTACGGCGCGATGACGGCGACACAATCACCAGCGTTCGTTGCCGGCGTACGCAGCCGCGTCCGCGCCGCGAGCCGAGCCGCGGTTGTGCGCCAGCTGCGTCGCGATCTCACATACGCGCGGCGGCGCCCGCCGGGATCGAGCGAAGCGATCCAACTCATCCTGCAATCGGTCGCAGCCGACAGCGCGCGCATGACCGCGGCGGGTCATCGCTACGAAGGCATCGCGACATCGCTCGATCAAGGCGTGTGGCCAACGCCGGCGAACGGTGATCGCGGCGCACGGCACGACCGCTTGCGCGCCAGCGCTGCGGAGCGGCGCACGCTTGCGCCGGAGCTGGCGCGGCAAGTCTATGTCGGCACGCTGAGCGCGGCGCCGCTCACAAACGCCGACGCCTTTGGCGGCCGCCGTTTCTGGGATGCCGCGGCGCATCGCAGCTCGCCAACGCCGCCTGCGTTCATGTGGGTGGTTGGCGCCGGCCAACAAGCAACGATGGATCGCATGCTCACGCTCGCTGCGTTGATCATTGTCGAAGCCGAAACGACGGAACGCACGCGCGTCACGGCGGTGCTCGACGATGCGTCGTCGCGCGAGTGTCTCGAGATGCAACAGCTGACATTCCGGCAATGCGCATCGGTTGCACACGATCCAAACGAAGACGCCTATTGCCTCGCGCGCCATGGTTTGTCCGGTCCTGCGGCATGTTTCGGCGCGCTTGCGCGCACGCCGTGATAGCGTTGCCGCACATTAACGTGAGTGCGATTTAACCGGGCTTGCTGGTCGGCGCCTTAACCAGACTCGTCGCATGCTCACGCCATGTTGCGGACACTCACGGCTTGCGCGGCTTCGCTCGCGTTGCTGTGTCCGGCATCGGCGCAAGCCGACGCCGTGCACGACGCGCTTGAAGCCTACGCGCTCTATCAGAACGACGTCAGCACCCTGCTCGATGTCGATATCGAAAACGCGCGCACCGTTGACGCGGCGCTCGCGCGCATGCGGCGGCACAATTCCGAGAACGTCGGCCGCGGCTGGATCGCCTACGGCGCGCTGACGGCGGCGGAATCGGATCGCTTTTCATCGGCCGTTCAAAGCCGCATCCGCCGCGAAGGCCGCGGGCCCGTGCTTCGGCAGTTGCGCGAGAGCCCCGGCTATGCGCGCCAACTGCAGAATTCATCGCAGGCCATTGGGCTTATTCTGAATGCGGCAAGCGCCGATAGCGCGCGCGCCACCGCGGCCGGCGATCGCTACGATAGCTTCGCGCGCACCGCAGGACGCGCCCAACTCACGGCCACGGGGCGGGCAACCCTGCCCGGCGAGACGCGCCTGAGCGACGAAATGCTCGACCGCTTGCGTGGCGCAGGCCGCGTCGAACGCACCAGCATTTCCTATGGCGATCGCGGCTATTGGGACACGCTTTCCGGTCGCGAGGGCCGCGCACCGGCTGGACGCGCGCGCGGCGAAGATCGCTCCTACGCATCGGTGACCGACAATATGCTGACGTTGGCTGCGCTGATCGTTGCGGACGCCACCAGCAGCGAACGTCGCCACGTTTCGACGTTGCTCGACGAACCGCTGACGCAGAACTGCATGCACATGCAGCAGCTGCAGCTGCGCCAATGCCTCTCGGTTTCCGTCGACGCCGGCGAGCGCGCGTACTGCCTGGGCCACCACGCGCTGGAAGGCCCGGGGTCGTGCTTCTCCAACATCGCGCGCTAAGCGCGACCGTGGTTTGAGTCCCACTCAGCGACGGCGTCCGCATCGCGCGGCGTGATGTCGGGGTATTTGCGATACGCGGTCTGCGGATCGAAATACTTCCACGACCGCGCGCACTTCACACCCGGCGCCTTCTCGACCCGCACAGCCACGCCTTGCGTGTCGGCCAAACGGAACGCATCGGCCGGCCCCTCGCCCGCTTCGATCGTGACGCCGCTGGTGATGCAGAGTTCAGCGAAGTCGACCGCTTGCAGCGAAGCGCGCAGCGCATCGTCCGCCACCCACACGCGCGGCGCCGCTTCCAGAGCAGAGCCGATCTGCTTATCGCGCCGCGCCACTTCGAGCGCGCCGGTGACGACGCTGCGCGCTTCCCGCAGTCGCGCCACTTCCTCACCGGCGAAATCATCCTCCCAGGACGCAGGCGTCTCCGGGAAGAGACGCAGATGCACGGAGACTTCGCCAGGGAAACGCGTCAGCCAGGCTTCTTCCATCGTGAACGGCAGCACCGGCGCCAGCCACGCCGTGAGACGCGAGAACGTCTCTTCCATCGCGGTCCGGCAGCCGCGACGGCGCGCGCTGGAGGGCGCGTCGCAATAGAGCACGTCCTTGCGGACATCGAGATAGAAGGCCGAGAGGTCGACGTTGCAGAACTCGACGATCGCCGAGAGCGCGGCGCGGAACTCGTAGGTCTCGTAGCCCTTGCGCACGACACCATCGAGCTCTCGGAGCCGATGGAGCAACCAACGCTCGAGCAGCGGCATGTCTTTCGACGGCGCAACGCGCTCCGCATCGCTGAAATCGTTGAGTGCGCCGAGCAGATACCGCAGCGTGTTGCGCAGCTTGCGATACATCTCGGTCGACTGATCGAGCATGGTCTTGCCGAGCCTCAGATCGTCGCCGTATTCGGCGGAGGCGATCAACAGGCGCAGGATTTCGATGCCGTTGTTCTTGGCGATCGCTTGGGGCTCGAGCGTGTTGCCGATGGACTTGGACATCTTCTTGCCCTCCTCGTCCATCGTGAAGCCGTGCGTGACGACTTCGTCGTAGGGGGCGCGGCCCCGCGTGGCGCAGCTTTCGAGCAGCGAAGAATGAAACCAGCCGCGGTGCTGGTCCGAGCCTTCGAGATAGATCGTGGTCGCCGGGTTGGCGAACGAAGCGCGCGTCGGCGCATCCGGATTGCCGACGACGAAGGCGTGGGTCGAGCCTGAGTCGAACCAGACGTCGAGGATGTCTTCGATCTTGTCGAAGTCTTCGGCCTTGTACTTGTTGCCGAGGAAATCTTGCGCCGGCGTCGCCCACCACACGTCGGCGCCGCCTTGCTTCATGGCGGCGATGATGCGCGCGTCGACTTCCTCGTCCTGCAGGATCGCGCCGTCGGCCTTCGAGACGAAGATCGGCAGCGGCACGCCCCAGGCGCGCTGGCGCGAGATCAACCAATCGGGGCGATCTTCGATCATGCCGCGGATGCGGTTGTAGTCTTTCTGTTCGCCGGTGCGCTTCTGGCCCCAATCCACGCGATCGATTTCCGAGAGCGCCACTTCGCGCAATGTGCGCCCCCCGCCCACAGCGTACGCCCTGTCCATCGCGATGAACCATTGCGGTGTGTTGCGGAAGATAAGCGGCGCCTTCGAACGCCACGAGTGCGGATACTGGTGCTTCAGCACGCCGCGCGCGAGCAGCGCGCCTACTTCGATCAGCGCGTCCATCACCGCTTTGTTGGCGGGGCCGTCCTTGCCGATGCTCTTGCCTTCAAGCTGGATGATCTCCAGCCCTTCAAAACCCGGCGCTTCCTTGGTGAAGCGCCCGTCTTCGTCGACCGTGAACGGAATGCCTTCCTGGCCAAAGTTCGCGACCCAGATCGCAAAGTCATCCGCACCATGGCTCGGCGCCGTGTGCACAAAGCCGGTGCCCGCATCGTCGGTGACGTGATCGCCCGCGAGCAGCGGTACGTCGAAAGCATACGCGACTCCCCCTCTCCCTTGCGGAGAGGGGGTTGGGGGGTGAGGGGCGTTAAGCTGCTCAGGCGCCTGCTTGTCGGAACGCCCCTCATCCCCTGCCCCTTCTCCGCGAGGGAGAAGGGGACGCCAATCACGAAGCGGATGCGCGCACGTGAAAGCGTTGAGGCCCACAATGTTGCCTTCGCCAACGTATTTCCATTT
>Ga0068862_100004463_pt1 | contig 11802 bp, 15 predicted proteins | sample KBSSwiS52_FD_66598 | JGI IMG/M metagenome (GOLD analysis project Ga0068862, IMG submission 66598) | Switchgrass rhizosphere microbial communities from Kellogg Biological Station, Michigan, USA - KBS Switchgrass S5-2 | ecosystem: Host-associated > Plants > Roots > Rhizosphere > Soil ... | reverse complement strand
AAGGATGAAGAAAAACAACATCCACCAAAGTTGGATACAGGGCTTTTGGGCATCGGCAATAACCTAATGACCAAGTAGTAATCTTGACGGCAATCATAGTGAGTGATAAAATCACGGTCCGTTGCCCGAAAGATAAAGCGGCGATAATCCCGCTAAAGAAATAGGCATGGCACTACGAATGAGGCCATCAGTCAACATGTGATGGCCTTATTTCTTGCGACAAATCAATTGTCAAATCATTGTAAAGAAAGAGTAATCGGAGGCGAATCGTGCCGACAATCAACCAAATGGTCCGCAAGGGCCGCAAGAATAAGAAAGTAAAAAGCAAAGCTCCGGCCCTGCAGTTCACATTGAACTCGTATAAGCAGCGTCGCGTGCGCCAGGATAAGGGTGCACCTCAAAAGCGCGGTGTTTGTACGATCGTGCGAACCATGACACCCAAGAAGCCGAACTCAGCATTGCGCAAAATCGCCCGCGTTCGTTTGACGAACGGCATCGAAGTCACGGCGTACATTCCGGGCGAGGGCCATCAGTTGCAGGAGCACTCTGTTGTGCTGGTGCGCGGTGGCCGTGTGAAAGACCTGCCGGGTGTGCGTTATCACATCGTGCGTGGTTCCCTGGATACCACCGGTGTGGCAAATCGAAAACAAGGCCGTTCGAAGTACGGCGCGAAGCGTCCCAAGTAATTGATGGAGTAATGAAATATGCGTAGAGCAAAGCCTGAACAACGGGAGATCCTTCCCGATATTCGTTATAACAGCGTGCAGGTCCAGACCATGGTGCAGCATGTGTTGAAGCGCGGCAAGAAAAGTGTGGCCGTTGGCCTGATTTATGATGCCATGGATCTGATCAAGGAGCGCACTCAGAAAAACCCATTGGATGTTTTCGATGGTGCTCTTAAGAATGTTTCTCCAGTCATGGAGGTCCGCCCGCGACGTGTAGGTGGTGCGACCTATCAGGTACCTATGGAAGTCTCGTCGGATCGCCGCACAACGCTTGCGCTCCGCTGGATTTTGTCGGCAGCTCACGATCGCTCGGGCAAATCTTTTGCTGAAAAGTTGGCTGGCGAATTAATTGATGCCTCCAATGAGACTGGCGCTGCAATCCGCAAGCGCGACGAAACCCATAAAATGGCCGAAGCCAATCGCGCCTTCTCGCATTATCGTGTTTAGGCGATTTTAGTTTTAGAGGAATGGTAAAGGTAGCTTAAGAATGGCTCGTGAGTATCCGCTCGAGAAGTATAGAAATATTGGAATCATTGCCCACATTGACGCTGGTAAGACAACGACTACCGAGCGTATTATGTTCTACACGGGCAAGACCCATCGCATCGGTTCTGTGGATGATGGTACCACGGTGACCGATTGGATGGTTCAGGAACGCGAGCGTGGGATCACGATCGTTTCTGCGGCGGTATCTGCCGAATGGAAAGGATATCAATTCAACCTGATTGATACCCCAGGACATATCGACTTTACCGCTGAAGTTCAACGTTCCCTGCGTGTATTGGATGGGGGCGTGGTGGTCTTTGATGCGGTCCAGGGTGTGGAACCGCAAAGTGAGACCGTTTGGCGCCAGGCTGATCGTTATGGTGTGCCGCGCATGTGCTTTGTCAATAAGATGGATCGCGTCGGCGCTTCTTTCGAACGGACGGTCCAATCCATTAAGGATCGCCTGGGAGCGAATCCAATCCCGATGCAACTGCCCATTGGCTTCGAAGCAACCTTCCGTGGGGTTGTTGACCTCCTGGAAGAAAAGGCGGTCCTTTGGGAAGATGATCTGGGTAAGGACCCGAAAGTTGTCGAGATCCCGGAAGAATTGAAAGAAGAAGTAAAACAAGCTCGGGCTCACATGGTGGAGAAAATTGCCGAGCTGGATGATGAACTGACCCTAAAATATCTCGAAGCTCAGGAAATTACTGTTGAAGAGTTAAAGGCTGCTTTGAGAAAAGGGGTTATTGCGAATCAGGCAGCACCCGTTTTTTGTGGTTCTTCTTTGAAAAACAAGGGCGTTCAGGTTTTGCTGGATGCGGTGATCGATTACCTGCCTTCACCACTCGATGTCCCGGCGCTGCAGGGCACAGATATCGACCGCGAAGAGATGATCGAGCTGCCGGCCAAAGATGATGCTCCCTTAAGTGCACTGGTTTTTAAGATTGTCACAGACCCCTATGTAGGGCGTCTGGCGTATTTCCGGGTGTACTCTGGCGTGCTTTCTCAGGGTCAAATGTTGACGAATACCAGTAAGGGGCGACGCGAACGAATCGGCCGTCTGATCCGAATGCACGCTGACCGCCGCGAAGATATTACGGAAGTGCGCGCAGGGGATATCGGCGCGGTATTAGGTCTAAAAGAAACCTTTACCGGCGATACCCTTTGTGACACAAGAAAAATCATTCTGGAAAGCATTACCTTCCCAGAGCCGGTCATTTCCATTGCCATCGAACCCAAGAGCACAGCCGATCAGGAGAAAATGGGTGAGGCTTTGCGTAAATTGTCAGAAGAAGACCCAACCTTCCGCGTTCGCTCTGATGAGAACACCGGTCAGACGATCATTTCCGGGATGGGTGAGTTGCATCTCGATATCCTCGTCGATCGCATGTTGCGCGAGTTTCGTGTCCAGGCAAATATCGGCAAGCCGCGTGTTGCCTACCGCGAGTCGATTACTCGCTCGGTTCCAAAAGTGGATTTTAAGTATGCCAAACAATCTGGCGGACACGGTCAATATGGCCATGTTGTGATTTCACTTGAACCAGGGGATCGGGGTAGTGGAATTATTTTTGAAAACAAGATTATTGGTGGCGCGATCCCGAAGGAATATATTCCGGCCGTTCAAAAAGGTGTGATCGAAGCCGCTGAGAGCGGGGTATTGGCTGGGTATCCGGTTGTGGATACAAAGATCACTTTGTTCGATGGTTCTTTCCATGAAGTGGATTCGAGTGAAATGGCGTTCAAGCTGGCAGGCTCGATGGCCTTTAAAGAAGGTGTACAGAGGGGATCCCCTGTCTTACTTGAGCCAATTATGAAGGTTGAAGTCGTTGTCCCGGATGAATATCTGGGCGATGTCATCGGTCAAATCAATAGCCGCCGCGGCAGCATTCAAGGCTTGGAAGTGCGTCCAGGGAATGCTCAGGCCGTCCGCGCCTTTGTTCCTTTGGGCGAAATGTTCGGCTATGCTACGGATTTACGCTCGGCAACACAAGGACGAGGTGTTTCGAGCATGGAATTTGATCACTATGCGCCCGTCTCACAATCTGTGGCGCAGGAAATTTTGAAATAAATAACTAACGCGTTCATTAGTAGAAGGAACTAGAAGGAGATTTCATCAATGGCGAAGCAGAAATATGACCGGAGCAAGCCACACTTGAATGTGGGGACGATGGGGCACATCGATCATGGGAAGACGACGTTGACGGCGGCGATCACGAAGGTGAGTCAGATGCTGGGCAATGCGGAGTTTCGGGCCTACGATCAGATCGACAATGCGCCGGAAGAGAAAGCGCGCGGGATCACGATCAATATTGCGCATGTGGAATACCAGACGGACAAGCGCCACTATGCCCATGTGGATATGCCGGGACACCGGGATTACATCAAGAACATGATCACGGGGGCGGCGCAGGTGGATGGGGCGATCCTGGTGGTGGCGGCGCCGGATGGACCGATGCCGCAGACGAGGGAGCATGTGCTGCTGGCTCGTCAGGTGGAAGTGCCGAGTATTGTGGTGTATTTGAATAAAGTGGATCAGATGAACGATCCAGAGTTGTTGGAACTGGTGGAGTTGGAACTGCGCGAGTTGTTGACGAATCAGGGATTTCCTGGGGATGCGACGCCGATCGTGCGCGGGAGTGCCAAGCAAGCGTTGGACAGCACCTCGACCGATCCGAATGCGCCGGAGTATGAGAGTATTCGTGAGTTGCTGCGGGTGATCGATGAGTACATTCCGGAACCGAAGCGGGATACGGACAAGCCGTTCATGATGGCGGTGGAAGATGTCTTCTCGATCAAGGGACGCGGGACGGTGGTAACGGGACGGGTGGATCGAGGACGAGCGAAGAAGGGTGATCCGGTGTCGATCATTGGTTTGCGCGGCACCCGGGATTCCGTGATCACGGGGACCGAGATGTTCCACAAGGAATTGGATGAAGTGGTGGCAGGCGACAATGCGGGGATCCTGCTGCGCGGCATCGAGCGCGAAGATGTGGAGCGGGGACAGGTGTTAGCCAAACCGGGGAGTGTGACCCCACACAAGAAGTTCTTGGCGCAGGTGTATGTGCTCAAGAAGGAAGAGGGGGACGGCACAAGGCCTTCTTCAGTGGCTATCGTCCGCAGTTCTACATCCGGACGATGGATGTGACGGGCAACATCACCTTGCCGGAGGGTGTGGAGATGGTGATGCCGGGCGATGATGTCAACCTGACGGTGGAACTCATCGTACCGGTCGCTTTGGAGCAGGGTTCGAAGTTCGCCATCCGTGAAGGCGGTCTCACCGTCGGTGCGGGTGTCGTCACGAAAATCATCGAATAAGAGAAAGCTGGTAAGTTAGAATGGCATCAAAGAAGAAAGATGTTCGTCCGGTGATCACTCTTCAGTGTAATGAATGCAAAGAGCGAAATTACACGACTGAGAAAAATCGCCGTAACGATCCCAATCGTCTTGAGTTTAACAAGTTTTGCCCGCGTTGTAGAAAGCATACAATGCATCGCGAAACGAAGTAGTTCATTCGTTAGGTAGTTTGCTAGTTGAGTGGTTGCGTGGAAATACAAAACGATCCAACGAAGCAACTACCTAACTTGAAATGATGTAGGCCAGTAGCTCAACTGGTAGAGCACTCGTCTCCAAAACGAGCGGTTGTGGGTTCAAGTCCTACCTGGCCTGTAAAATCGGCAACGCCGCTGAATGTAGGGCGGCGTTTTAGCCGTAAGCAACCTGAAGGAGTCAATCTTGGCTGACAAGGATAGAGGCAAGAAGCCTAACGCAATCCAGTTGTTCTTTCGTGAGACCTCTGGTGAACTCCGCAAAGTATCCTGGCCGACCTGGCCGGAGGCACGTCAATTAACGCTCCTGGTACTGGCGGTGATGGTGGTTATGGGTGCTATACTCGGTTTGACCGATGTCGGTGCTCGAGCCCTGTTGAACTTGATACTGGGTCTTTCGTCATAGAAATTTGAGGTTTGCATGTCTGTGCAGGAACCGCGCGATCAATTTGAACGTGAATCAGTGGAGGATGAAATCGAGGAGTTGCAGGATTCCCCGGACGAATCTTCATTGTCGGATTCGGAAACAGCTTCGGATCCCGATTCTGTTGACGTTCCTGCTGATGAATCAACATCGTCACCCTCTGATGACTCTGCAGTAGTGGAGGAAACTGACGAGGTAGATGTTCCTCCAGTCAAAAGCATGCCACTATCTTCCTCAGATGAGTTACCTACCCCTGGCCCCACAGAAGAGCCAGCCTGGTACGTGATCCATTGTTACTCAGGTTATGAAAATAAAGTTCGTCATAACCTTGAGCAGCGCATCGAGACCATGGGTATGAAAGACAAGATCTTCGATGTGGTTATCCCCACCCAGGAAGAGATCGAAGTCAAGGATGGCAAGCGCCGTACGGTGGAGCGCCATATTTTCCCGGGTTATGTGCTGGTCAACATGGCTCTTACGGAAGAGTCATGGTATGTGGTGCGCAATACGCCGGGTGTGACGGGTTTCGTTGGAATGGGAAATAATCCCACGCCGCTGCGCCCGGAAGAAGTTTCACAAATCGTCAAACGGATGGAAGCCGAAGCGCCGACGGTCAAGGTTACGTTCAAAGTGGGTGAACGCGTCCGTATTATCGATGGACCGTTCAACGACTTCCGTGGGGTTGTCTCCGAGATCGACATGGAACGTACCAAGGTACGCGTGATGGTTTCCTTCTTCGGGCGCGAAACGCCTGTCGAATTGGATTTCTTGCAGGTAGAGAAAGCATAAATAAACAGTAACAGGCTGCGGCTTATGCAGCCTGAAACAGTGGGAGTGACATCTAACTGTCACGCCAAAACCACAAAGGAGTAAAAATGGCAAAGAAGTTTAAGGCAATCGTTCGTCTCCAGCTTGAAGCTGGAAAGGCCAATCCGGCGCCCCCCGTGGGACCCGCCCTGGCTGGTCATGGTATCAATATCATGGCATTTTGTAAGGAGTACAACGCCCGTACGTCCAATCGTCCTGGTGAAGTTCTCCCGGCAGAGATCACGGTCTATACCGATGGTTCGTTCGCATTTGTTTTGAAGACCTCTCCGGCGGCGGTGCTCTTGCGCAAAGCGGCAAAGGTTGAGAAGGGGTCCGGCGTTCCGAACAAGGAAAAGATCGGCAAAGTAACACGGTCGCAGGTAAAAGAGATCGCAGAAACCAAGATGAAAGACTTAAATGCGATCGATCTAGACGGCGCGATCAAGCAAATTGAAGGTACTGCTCGTTCGATGGGCATTACCATTGTTGACTAAATTTGTGGGAGGGTCACATTCAGTGATCCGCTTGCACCACGGAGGATAAAATGGCTAAACACGGAAAGAAATATACAGCCGCTTTGGCAAAGGTGGACCTGAACAAGGAATATACGCCACGCGATGCAGTTGCACTCGCAAAGGAAACCAGCACCACCAAGTTCGATTCAACAGTCGAGGTCCATATGCGCACCGCGCTGGATCCACGTCAGGCGGATCAGCAGGTGCGAGATGTGGTCGTATTGCCGCACGGTTTGGGCAAGACCGTACGTGTGTTGGTCTTCGCCCAGGGCGAAGGCGCGGCGGCAGCCCGCTCTGCGGGAGCAGACCTCGTGGCGGATGACGATGAGACCATGAAGAAGATCGAAGGCGGCATGCTGGACTTTGACGTCGCGATCGCTACGCCTGATGCGATGGGACGGGTGGGTCGGTTGGGACGTGTTCTTGGACCGCGCGGTCTTATGCCGAATCCGAAGGCGGGTACCGTTGTCAGTGCAGATAATATTGCCCGGGCGATCAAAGAAGCAAAAGCGGGTCGTGTCGAGTTTCGGCTTGATAAGACTGCGAATATCCATGTTTCTGTTGGCAAGGTTTCGTTTAATGCCGACCAGCTTTATGAGAACTTTGCCGCTCTCATGGATGCAGTGCACAAAGCGCGGCCTTCCGGTGCAAAGGGTGAGTATATTAGAAAGATCACCCTGGCCACGACCATGGGTCCTGGGATTAAAGTGAACCCCGGCGACACTTTCAAACTTGAGGGAACCGAGTAAAATAAGTACTCGATAACTGGCGCATTGCGCCCAGTCCTGGAAAACCCCAGGATTGTAATAAGCCACTTCGCCCATGAAGGCAGGTGTCCCACGCAAAAGGGACTTAATTTCCTGCTCAGGTGAGGACACAAGCATACCCTCCTTGGGAACTGCGAAAAGTCTTTGCCTCGCGTAATAGCGAAAGTGGCAAAGACTTTTTTTGAAAGGAGGTGAAATCCTTTGGCAATTACTAAAGAACGCAAAGAAGAAGTGTTGACCCAGTATGCAGACTGGATGAAGCGCAGCCAGGCTGTGATCCTTGTGGAATATACCGGCGTAACCATGAAGGCCCTGGATAATATTCGTGCCAAGGTCCGCGAGTCGGGTGGCGAGTTCCACGTGGTCAAGAACACATTGGCCCGTCGTGCATTTTCCGACATGGGCATGCAATTCCCCAGCGATTATCTGGTCAAAAGCACAGCTGTCTCATTTGCATTCAATGACCCTGCTTTGACTGCAAAGGCTCTGACGGATGCCACAAAAGGCAATGAATTCGTCAAGGTCAAAGGCGGATTCATGAGCGGTCAAGCATTGAATGCTGCGCAGATCAAATCCCTGGCAGATATGCCGCCGCTGCCCGTAATGCGTGCCCAATTACTGGGCATGCTGCAGGCGCCAGCTGGCAAACTGGTCCGCACGATCGCCGAACCCGCTCGTGGTTTAGCTGCTGTTCTCAAAGCTTTCTCAGAGAAAGCGAGCGAAGCGAGTGCCGCGGCGTAGTCGGCATGAATATTACGCAATCTATATCAAAAATTATCTCAGTTAGTCAGGAGTAACTATACAATGGCTGGAAATCTCGATCAAATTGTGGAACAACTTTCCACACTCTCCGTCCTCGAGGCGGCTGAACTCGTAAAGAAACTGGAAGAAAAATGGGGTGTTTCCGCTGCTGCTCCGATGGCAATGGCTGCTATGCCCGGCGCGGGCGCTGCGGCTGCCGAACCTGTCGAAGAAAAGACTGAGTTCGACGTGGTCATCAAGGAACCCGGCGCCAAGAAGATTGACGTCATCAAGGTCATTCGTCAGTTGACGAGCCTCGGCCTTGGCGAAGCCAAGACGCTGGCTGAAACCGCCGGTGGTAAGGTCCTCAGCGGTGTTGGCAAGGATGCCGCCACCGACGCCAAGAAGAGACTGGAAGAAGCTGGCGCGGTCATCGAACTCGCCTAAATACTTCTGTAAAGATAAAAAGACGACTCAGAAAAGAGTCGTCTTTTTGATTCATCGCAGTCCTTTATTTTCCTGACCCTGGGCCGGTGGCTGACAAAATGAATCCATCATGCCATTCAGGGTCATCGATCAAAAAGGATCGGAACGCAAGATAACGTTTATGCTGTTCCGCGCTATTGGCATTGGACTGATACGACTGCTTATCTTGAAAAATGGCTACCAGATAAAATTCTTCGGAATCGTTATCCAGTTGAAAGTAATAATCCGCCACCCAGCCTGCGATGACTGCGTCACCGAAGCTGTCCATGGTTTTGATAAATTCGTCTTTTACACCGGGTCTTATCCAGAAGCGTGCAATCGTTCCATACATAGATTATCTCCTTTGACACAGTGCCGCACGCCTAGGGCGTAGGTAAACTTTCGATCTGAATTTTAGCCTACAATACTATCTGAAAAGCTTATTTTTGAGGCAAGCGGTAGAAGAATTATATCGCCTTGATCATTCGATACAGAATCAAAGAGACGACCCGCAGGTCGTCTCTTTTTGGTCTCATTTGATTATGCTGGGAGCAGCTTTTCCAACCTGCGGATAACAATGACCACTTTGCCTTTAATCTCAAGCGGTTCACTCTTCTTGATAAAGATCGGCTTCATGGTTGGATTGGCAGGTTGCAGGCGATAACGATCCTTTTCCTTGAAGAAGTACTTCAGGGTTGCTTCATTATCGCGCGGCAGCCAGACGGCGACCATTTCACCGTTGCGGGCATCGTTGGCTGGTTTGAGAACCACGATGTCTCCATCGTTGATCATGGCATCGATCATGGATTCTCCCTTGACTTCCAGAGCGAACAACCCATCGCCTTTTTCCTTGCTAGGAAGGAGACTGCGCGCGATATCCACGGCGTTGGCTTCGCTATCGTTCATGTAGCTGATATTGGGATCAAGCTCAGGGAGGGGAAGACCTGCAGCGATGGGCCCAAGGATTGGAATGCGCACCGTTTCAGCTGATCCATTCCCAGCGAGACGCACTCCGCGTGAAATTTTACGGTCGCGCTCGATCAGCCCTTTCTTTTCGAGTTGATCAAGATAATAATTCACAACAGAAGTGGATGTGATACCGGTCTTCTCACCGATTTCACGGATGGAAGGGGGATACTTGTTCGCGCGTTGATAGACTTGCAGGAAATCAAGAATCCGTTGGTGACGCTCTCCAAGGCCTTTGCTTTTACGAACCATCATCATAGCTACCTCCTGAGCATTCTTCGCTCATTTGTGCTATGAATGATAACCGAACGTCTGTTCTGTGTCAAGTGTAGCGAGGTTACAATTCTCTCTATACCCAGGTGCGACGGCGCATCCAAATATACATACCGATCGGCAGAAGAACGTTAATGCCTAATACAACATAGAAAACCTGGGTGGCGGTCCAGCCTTTCAGCAACCCAAGAGGCTCGAAGAAGTTCATGCCAAAAAAGCCAGTGACGAAGGTAAGCGGCATAAAAAGAGTAGTGATAATTGTCAGTGTTTTCATGACTTCGTTCATGCGGTTGTTAATGACCGACAAATAAGTATCCAGTGCGCCCCCCACCAGGTCACGCAGACTTTCGTTCAAATCGTGCAGACGAACCAGGTGATCGTAGATGTCGCGGAAGAAGACACGATCTTTAGGATCGATCACTTTGTAATCATCGCGGGCAAGTTTGTTCAGCACCTCACGTTGGGGGAGCAGGATCCGCCGCATCGCTATTAAAACCCGTTTGAGTCCAAATAGCCGTTCGAGAGTTTTAGGCGATGGACGATCAAAGACTTGATCTTCGATCTGGTCGATGGCACTGTCGATTTTTTCGACGGCGGGCATATATCCCGCGACGAGATTATCCGTAATTCGATAGAGAAGATGATCGGCACCTGCCTGCAGGTTGCGTTCATCACGATGACAGGCTGCCCAGGTCTCATCGATAGCAGATACCTGGTGATCGTGGTGTGTGACTACATAATTTTTCCCGAGGAAGATATCCAATTCATCTACTTCGGTATTCCATGTTTCTCCGTTCTCTTCAGCATTCATATAATTAAGCACAATATAGAGATATTCTCCCCAATCATCGAGCTTGGGGACATGGGTTTCCTGAAGAGCGTCGTTAATTGCCAAATAATGAAATTTGAAATCCTCCAGGATGGGGCGACAGTTTTCAGGTGGTTCATTGATAAAATCCACCCATAAGAGTCCCTGTGGGTTTTGGATAAGTTCCGTAAATTCTTTCGGTGAGATATCTTGCCGGATTGCTTCCCCGGAAACATAAAACAGTGAACGGATCATAATCACCTTGGATCAGAAAATATTTGTTTAGAAGTTACTTTTCTTGAGATTTTATTCAAGATTTATAAAGTTTCTTGAATATGAATTAATAAAATTGATAAATGCCTTGACAAAATAAAGATTTTGCCTATAATAATCTTTAGAAACTGATTGACGCCATCAATTTATGGCATATCAAATTGAATTTTCTAATTATAAGCCTTCTCACATTTGAGTGAGTGATTTTCAGGAGATTTTTTATGTATGCTGCACCAACTCGTTGTCCAGTCTGTCATTCAGAATTGACGGTCACTCGTTTGCATTGCCCATCCTGTGATACCTCCATAGAGGGACAATTTACGGGTGGTCCCTTCGCTCATTTGACTGCTGAACATTTGGATTTTATTGTGACCTTCGTCCGCTGCGAAGGGAAGATCAACCGCATGGAACAGGAACTCGGTCTTTCCTATCCGACGATTCGAAACCGATTACATGAAGTGATTCGGACCCTCGGCTTTGAGCCTGGCAAAGATGAAGTCATGGAGATTAGTCCGGAAAGACGCAGCAGTGTTTTGGAAGATTTGGACACAGGAAAGATTTCGGCCGATGAAGCGATGCGCCTATTGCGCGGTGAAGAGGAGTAGAAATGTCCAAAGTAATTTCTGCCGGAAAAACGCCAAAAATCAAAATTGACTCCATCGATGGTGATCTCAGCGTGGTAGGTTGGGATGGCGAGGATGTTCTGATCAAAACGGATGAGGATGAGCTTTCCCTAAAGCACAACGGCGACGAGATTGTTTTTTCCTCCACCGACGATGTTTCGCTTCGTATCCCGAAAAATGCTTCACTGGTCATTCAACGGGTGGGAGGAGATGCTGCCCTGCGCGGTGTGACGGGCAACGTCGAGATCAAGGAAGTTAGCAACGATCTCTCCATCCGAGATGTGGGTTCTGTTTCGATTGGCAGTGTTCAATCTGATTTCAGCCTGCGCGGTGCAAAAGGGAATCTCTATATTAAGAGTGCAGGTGGAGATGTTTCCATCCGTG
>Ga0068862_100004461_pt1 | contig 11803 bp, 15 predicted proteins | sample KBSSwiS52_FD_66598 | JGI IMG/M metagenome (GOLD analysis project Ga0068862, IMG submission 66598) | Switchgrass rhizosphere microbial communities from Kellogg Biological Station, Michigan, USA - KBS Switchgrass S5-2 | ecosystem: Host-associated > Plants > Roots > Rhizosphere > Soil ... | reverse complement strand
GCTGCGGCCCGGCCGCTTCGACCGCCGCATCGTCGTCAACCGTCCGGACGTGAAGGGCCGCGAGGGGATTCTGGCGGTCCACACGCGCAAGATTCCGATGTCCGACGATGTGCAGATTGCTGTTCTGGCGCGCGGCTCGGCGGGATTTTCCGGCGCCGATCTGGCGAACCTGGTGAACGAAGCGGCACTGAACGCGGCGCGCTACAACCAGAAGGTCGTGCGGATGCACGACTTCGAGTTCGCGAAAGACAAGGTGCTGATGGGATCCGAGCGCCGCTCGATGATCATCAGCGACGCCGAGAAGCGGGTCACCGCCATCCACGAGGCCGGCCACGCGCTGCTCACCGTGCTGCTGCCGCACGCCGACCCGATTCACAAGGTCACCATCATCCCGCGCGGGATGGCGCTCGGGCTGACGCAGCAGCTGCCGGCCGACGAGAAGCACAACTACTCGCGCGATTATCTGAGCGACCAGATCGCGATCCTGCTCGGCGGCCGTATCGCCGAAGAGATCACGATGGACAGCCTGACGACCGGCGCCGGCAACGACCTCGAGCGCGCCACCGAGCTCGCGCGCAAGATGGTGTGCGAGTGGGGCATGAGCGACGCCATGGGGCCGCTCACGTTCGGCAAGAAGGAAGAACAGATCTTCCTCGGCCGCGAGATCGCGCAGCACCAGGACTACAGCGAGGACACCGCGCTCAAGATCGATCAGGAAGTGAAGCGCTTCGTGACCGACAACTACCAGCGCGCGCGCACGCTGCTCACCGGCAGCAAGGACGTCCTGCTGAAGATGGCCGACGCGCTCCTGGCGCGCGAAGTCCTCGATGCCGAGCAGGTCAAGCGCATCGCCGCCGGGTTGCCGCTCGACGAGCCGCAGCCGGTCTCGACGCGTCCGGCGCTCGACGAAGACGAACAGCGCCCGCGTCCGCATCGCGCGCCGATCGTGCCTTCGTTGAACAAGCCGCTGCCACAGGAATGACAACGAGAAATTAGGAATCGGGAATTAGGAATTAGGAATTAAATTCCTAATTCCTAATTCCTCATTCCTAATTTCATGCTGCCCCGCCGTTCTCTCTTCACCGTCCCGCTTTCAGGCCGCGACCCGCTTGTGCTCGGCGAACGTACGCTCGTCATGGGCATTCTCAACGTGTCGCCCGACTCGTTCGCCGAGACACCGGCCGCCCGCGATGTCGGCACGTTCGTGGCGAAAGCGCTGCAAATGGAGGCCGACGGCGCCGACATCATCGATCTCGGCGGCGAATCGACCCGCCCCGGCGCCGAGCTGGTGTCGGCGGAAGTCGAGCGCGATCGCGTGATGCCGGTCGTGGAGGCGCTCGCCGGGCGGCTGCGCATTCCGCTGTCGATCGACACGTCGAAGGCCGCCGTGGCGAGTGCGGCGCTTTCCGCCGGCGCGGCGATGGTGAACGACGTGAGCGGGCTCCACCGGGACCCGGAGCTGCCGCACGTCGTCGCCGGCGCCGGCGCTGCGCTCGTCGTCATGCACGGGCGTGGCACGCCGACGACCATGAACGCGGAAGCGGTCTACGACGACCTGATGGCCGATGTCGCCGGCGAGCTCCGTGAAAGCGTGCGCCTCGCCACCGCCGCCGGTGTGCCGATCGAGCGGATCATCGTCGATCCCGGCGTCGGGTTTGCCAAACGGCCGTCCCACAGTTATGGTGTGCTGGCGCGGCTGCCGGAGCTGGCGGCGGCGCTCGCCCGCCCCATTCTCGTCGGGCCGTCGCGCAAGTCGTTCATGCGTGAGGCGGTCGGAGGGCGCCCCGCGCCCGAACGCGACTGGGGGACCGCCGCCGCGGTCACCGCCGCCGTCCTCGGCGGCGCGCACATCGTGCGTGTGCATGCGCCAGCGGCAATGGTGCAGGTCGTCAAGGTCGCCGAGGAGATAAGGCGCCATCACCGATGACGTGGCTTACCTCGTTCCTGCGTCGGACCCCCATCGGCTGGTGGGATCTCGTCGACATCCTCGTGGTGTCGATCCTGATCTACGAGCTCCTCAAACTCATTCGCGGCACGCGCGCGGTGCAGATGGTCCTCGGCGGCAGCCTGGTCGTCGTGCTGTTCTACGGCTCGCGGTGGTTCCATCTCGAAACCGTCAACTGGGTGGTGCGTAATCTCGTCGGCTACGTCGTCTTTGCGGTCATCGTCCTGTTCCAGTCCGACATTCGCCGGGCCCTCGCGCATCTCGGGCGGGCGCCGTTCTTCCGGTATTTCGCGAAGGCGGAGTCGGCTGCCGAATCGATCGAAGAGCTGGTGGTCGCCTCGGGGATGCTGTCGTCGCAGCGCATCGGCGCCATCATCGCGCTCGAACGGCAGGTGGGGCTGCGAACGTATATCGAAGGCGGCATCAGGCTCGACGCCGTTCTGACCTACGATCTGCTGCTCAGCATTTTCCAGCCCTCGTCGCCGCTGCACGATGGCGCGGCGATCGTGCAGGACGATCGCGTGGCGGCCGCCGCCTGTTTTCTTCCGCTGACGGTGAACCCCAAGCTCAGTAAGGATCTCGGGTCCCGTCACCGCGCCGCCATCGGTCTCACCGAGGAGAACGATTCGATCGCCATCGTCGTGTCCGAAGAGACTGGCAAGATCTCGATCGTGGCCGACGGGCAGATCGAACGCGGGCTCGACGCCGATTCGCTGCGGACGCGGCTCCGCTCGCTGGTGCTCCAGCGCAAACCGGCCTTCGTTTCCGGGCGCGAGGCGCAGCTCACCTGATGGCGACCATCTGGCCGTTCCGTCATCTCGGCTTGAAGGCGCTGTCGGTGGTGCTGGCGCTGTTTCTGTGGATGATCGTCTCCGGTGAAGAGACGGTCGAACGCGGGCTGCGTGTGCCGCTGGAGCTGCAGCAGGTGCCGGCAGGCCTCGAGCTGACCGGCGAGGTGCCCGCGACCGTCGACGTGCGCGTGCGCGGCGCATCCGGAACCCTCAGCCGCGTCTCCACCGGCGACGTCGTGGCCGTTCTCGACCTGCGAAGCGCCCGGTCGGGACGCCGGCTCTTCCCGCTGACGCCGGATCAAGTGCGCGTGCCGTTCGGTGTCGAGGTCGTGCAGGTCCAGCCGTCGGCGCTGGCGATGGCGTTCGAGCCGTCGGCGTCGCGGCAGGTGCCGGTGATGCCGGCGGTCGACGGACGGCCCGCGCCGGGCTACATCGTCGGGGCATTGAGCGCGGATCCCAAGACGGTCGAGGTGATCGGTCCGGAGAGCGCCGTCAGGCGCGTGACTGAAGCGCTCACCGAGCCGGTTTCCGTGTCAGGCGCTCGCGACCGGGTCAACCAGAGCGTGATTCTCGGTTTGATCGATCCCTCGCTCCGATTGAAGAACACGCGGTCCGCAATGGTCACAGTCCAGATCGTCCCCGCCCCGCTCGAGCGAGCGCTGCAGGGCCGTCCCGTCCACCTCCGCAACGTGGCGCCGAACCTCGAAGCGCAGGCCATACCGTCCGCCGTCGGCCTGACGCTGCGCGGCAGCCGCGAAGCGCTCGCACGCGTCGAGGCCGACGACATTGTCGCCTACGTCGATCTCGGGGGCCTCGGGCCGGGGCAATACTCGCTCACCGTGCATGCCGACTCGTCGCCCGAGGCGGGTGTCACCCGCATCGAACCGTCGTCCGTCCAGGTGCGAATCAGCAGTGGCAAGTAACCGCGCCCGGCTGTTCGGCACCGACGGCGTCCGCGGCCATGCGGGCGAGTATCCGCTCGATCCTCCAACCGTCCGTCGTCTCGGGGCCGCGCTCGTCCGTGGTCTTGGACACGCCGCGTCGCACGTCCTGATCGGACGGGACACCCGCGAGTCGGGCGGCTGGATCGAAGCCGAGCTCGCGCACGGTGCCTCCGGCGAAGGCGCCGAGGTCACGAGCGCCGGCATCGTGCCGACGCCCGCCGTCGCCTACTTGACGCGCACCGGCACCTACGACGCCGGTGTCGTCATCTCAGCGTCGCACAACCCGTACGGAGACAACGGCATCAAGGTGTTCTCGGGGAAAGGCGAGAAGTTCACCGAACGCGTCGAGCGCGAGGTGGAGGCGATCGTCGCCGATCGGTCGTGGACCGCGCGATCGGGAGAACCGGGACCGGTGCCGCGGGCCGATCTCGTCGGCGCCTACCTGGATCACCTTCGCGCGGTGTTTCCCGAGGCATCATCGCTCAAACAGTTCAGGCTGGGCGTTGACTGCGCGAACGGCGCGACGACTACGGTTGCGCCGGAGCTGCTGAAAAGCCTTGGCCTCGACATTGTGGTGATCGGCAATCAGCCGGACGGCCGCAACATCAACCTCGACTGCGGCTCGACGCATCCCGAACTGCTGGCGCGCACCGTCGTCGAACGCGGCTGCCAGATGGGCGTGGCGTTCGACGGCGACGGCGACCGCGCGATCTTCGTCGATCACCGCGGCCGGATTGTCGACGGCGACGCGGTGCTGTTGATGTGCGGGGCCCAGCTGCAGCGCGAGGGGCGGCTCAATGGCAACGCGATCGTGGCGACGGTCATGAGCAATATCGGTCTCGAGCTGGCGCTGCGCGCGCTCGGCATCGACCTCGTGCGGACCGATGTCGGCGACAAGTACGTGATGGAGGAGATGCAGAAGCGCGGCTTGTCGCTCGGCGGCGAGCAGTCGGGGCATGTGATCTTTTCGGATTACCTCTTTACCGGCGACGGCCTGTGCACGGCACTCAACGTGCTGCGGACGGTCGCGCTCTCCGGACGCACGCTCGCCGACCTGGCATCGGACCTGACAACGTACCCGCAGGTCCTGATGAACGTCCGCGTCAGGGACAAGGTGCCGTTGAAGTCGGTGGCGCCAATCGCTGACGCCATGGCCCGCGTCGAGGCGAATGTGGCAGGGCACGGCCGGCTGCTGGTCAGATATTCCGGCACCGAGCCGGTTCTGCGCGTGATGCTCGAAGGCAAGGATCAGGAAGAGATTCGCCGTTGGGGTCAGGAGATTGTGGATGTCGTCAAAACACATCTGGGATAGCGATTGCCCGCACCCAAGCACCGGGCACCGTAGCACCTAGCACCCTGCACCTGTATGGTTCGGTTATCGGTTAACGTGAACAAAGTAGCGACGCTGCGCAACGCGCGTGGCGGAGCGGTGCCGAGCGTGCTCGAAGCGGTCGAGGTCTGCATCGCAGCCGGCGCGCCGGGCATTACGGTGCACCCGCGCGCCGATCGGCGGCACATCACGCCTGAGGACGTACGGGCGATCGCGCGCATGCTGCGGGGACAGCCGGAGAAGATCGAGCTCAATGTCGAGGGCGATCCCCGTCCGGAGCTGCTGGACCTCGTCCAGGAAGTCGAGGCCGATCAATGCACGCTCGTGCCAGTCGTGCCGGGCGAAGTGACCAGTCAGGCGGGGTGGCAGATCGGCCCGGCGACCGAAGCGCTGCCTGCCATCATCGGCGGACTTCGCCAGCGCGGCGTCCGGGTCAGCCTTTTCGTCGACGCCTCTCCGGAGCCGATACGCTGGGCGGCATCAGCGGGTGCGGACCGTGTCGAGCTGTACACCGAGCCGTTCGCGCGCGCGTTCGAACGGGGTCCCGACCTCGGCCGACGCGCATTCGCCACGTTCGCAGAGGTGGCCCGGCTCGCGCACTCGTTGAAGCTGGGCGTCAACGCCGGCCACGATCTCGATCTCGCCAACCTCACGGTGTTTCGCGAACTGCCGTTCCTCGACGAGGTGTCGATCGGGCACGCCATCATTTCACGGGCGGTATTCGTGGGTCTTTCGACCGTCGTGCGCGAGTACCTCCAGATGCTCTCCGGGATATGATCGTGATCTGCAACCAGAATGAAATCTGACGCCATTGCCTTCGGAATCGCCGGCGTTCTGTTCGGTCTGATCGCGGGCTGGATCATCGGCTCGCAGCAGAGCACGGCCCGGCCGGCGCCGGCGGCGCCGCAGCAGGCCTCGAACGCGCCGGCGGCGCCCGCGCCCCGCGCCCCGGTGCTCGACGAGACGCAGGTCACGGCCCTCAAATCGGTGGCTGAGCGCGAGCCGAAGAACGCGCAACCACGCGCCCAGCTCGCGAATCTCTATTTCGACGCCGACCGCTACGACGAAGCGATCAAGTGGTACGAAGAGGCGCTCGCGCTCACGCCGAACGACGTCAACGTGATCACCGATCTCGGCGTCTGCTACTACTACACCAATCGGCCGGACAAGGCGCTCGAGCTGTTCAACCGCTCGCTCAAGCTCGATCCGAAGCACACCAAGACGCTGCTCAACGTCGGTATCGTCAAGGCCTTCGGCAAACAGGACCTGCAGGGCGCATCAGAGGCGTGGCAGGAAGTGCTCAAGATCGCGCCGAACAGTCCGGAAGCGCAGGCGGCGAAGCGCGCACTGGACAGCCTGCAGTCGGCGCATCCCGCGATTGGTGGCGGCAAGCCGGGGACGTGATGCTGACGCGGTTCGTGCTCTTCCTGCTGCTCGCGATCCTCGTCGCGCGCGCGTTCTGGCGGCTGGTCGACGGAATCCTGGACGGCGCGCGCAACCCATCTCGCGGCGGCTCCGTGCCGAGCAAAGGCGTGTCGATGGTGCGCGATCCGGTGTGCGGCACGTTCGTGCTGCCGGAGCGCGCGGTGACGCTGGTGAACGGCCGTACCACCGTCAACTTCTGTTCCGAGGCGTGCAGAGACAAGTACCGGGCGCGAACCGCATGAGCTCCGAGTCAACCCTCCGCGCCGACATCGTCGAGGTCGGCCGGCGCATGTACGCGCGCGGCTACACCGCTTCGAACGACGGCAACATCAGCGTTCGTCTTGGGTCCGATCGGCTGCTCATGACGCCCAAGAGCGTCTGCAAGGGCTTCATGACGCCGGACATGATGTGCATCACCGATCTGGAGGGCCGGAAGCTGCAGGGCGACCGCGATCCGTCGTCCGAGATGCTGATGCACCTCGAGGTCTACCGTCAGCGTCCCGATGCGCAGGCGGTCGTCCACGCGCACCCTCCGACGGCGACCGGGTTTGCCGTTGCCGGCATTCCACTCGATCGCGCGGTGCTCGCCGAAGTGTTGACGACGCTCGGCAGCATCCCGATCGCGGAGTACGCCACGCCGTCGACGAGAGAGCTGCCGGAAGCGGTGCGGAAGTACATCAAGGCGCACGACGGCATGCTGCTCGCCAACCACGGCGCGCTCACCGTCGGCGCGGATCTCTACGGTGCGTATTACAAGATGGAAACGATCGAGCACTTCGCGAAAATCAGCCTCGTCGCTCGCCTCCTCGGACGCGAGAACCTGCTGTCGCGCGAAGAGGTGATGCGCCTGCAGGAGCTGCGCGGCAGCTACGGCATCCAGGCGCCGGCGCCGATTTGTGCGGTTCCCGGGACGGACGCCGAGTCCAGATCCTTCGCCGATCGCACGGATGCGGCCGGTGACGCCACCTGCCAGACCGTCCAGGCGCCAAAGGGCGACGGTTCGCGTCTCGTGGCCGACGATGTGCGCCGGACGGCGGAAGGCCGTGAAGACGAGGAAATTCGGTTAACATACCGCGAACTGTCCGCGTTGCTCGAAGACGCGATACGGAGCTTACGGTAGGATTGCCGATTGCTAATTGCGAATTGCTGATTTATTGGGCAATTGTCACTTTGCAATAAATCAGCAATCAACAATCAGCAATCAGCAATTGAGGAGACTGAGATGGGTGAGGCGCTCGGGATGGTCGAAACAAAGGGACTGGTCGCGATGATCGAAGCCGCCGACGCCATGGTCAAGGCGGCGAAGGTCACGCTGGTCGGCTGGGAAAAAATCGGCGCCGGCTACGTGACCGCCATCGTGCGCGGCGACGTGGCGGCGGTCAAGGCTGCGACGGACGCCGGCGCCGCCGCGGCCCGCCGCGTCGGCGAGCTCGTGTCCGTCCACGTCATCCCGCGCCCGCACGCGAACCTCGAAGACGCGCTGCCGATCGGAAAGGCCACGACCGCCAAGGCGTAAAACGTGCTTCTCGCCAAAATCGTGGGGACCGTGGTCGCCACGCGCAAGGACCCACGACTCGTCAGCAACAAGCTTCTCGTTGTCCGCCCGATCGATCCGCGGGGGAAAGCCGAAGGCAACTACCTGGTGGCGATCGACACCGTCGACGCCGGCGTCGGTGAAACCGTCCTGGTCGTCAGCGGCAGCTCCGCGCGGATGGCGTCGGGCTTGAAAGATTGTCCGGTCGATGCCGCCATCGTCGGCATCGTCGACCAGATCGAAGTCAGCGACTAGACCATGCAGTTAGCCCGAGTGATTGGCGACATCGTCGCCACCCGGAAAGACGAGCAGCTGTCCGGTATCAAGCTGCTCATCGTGCAGCCGCTCTCACCCGATCATCAGCCGGTGGGCCGGCCGCTCGTGGCGGTCGACGCGGTTGGTGCGGGTGTCGGCGAAGAGGTCTTTTTCGTTCGCGGTAAAGAGGCCAGCTTCCCGTTCCATCCCGCCGAGCCGCCGGTCGACGCCGGCATCGTCGGCATCGTGGATCACTGGGACCTGGGGTGACATGCAGATTGCCCGCGTCATCGGCACCCTTGTGTCGACTCAGAAGCATCGGAAGTTCGAAGGCGCGAAGCTGCTGCTCGTCCAGCCGTTGAACCCGGACGACTCGCCGCGCGGCACGGCGCTGCTGGCCGTCGACGGCGTCGGCGCCGGCGTGCACGAGAAGGTGCTGGTCGTGCTGGAGGGGCGCGCGGCTGGCGAGGCGCTCGGCCGCAAGGCCGCACCGGTTGACGCGGCCGTGGTCGGCATCGTCGATACGATCAGTCTTTATGAATGAACAGGAACTGCGCGAGATGATTCGCGAGTCGATCGCGCGTCATACCGGCGCCGCGATCGGAACCGCCGCATCCGAGCCGCGTGCGCCGCTTCATCCAAGTCACCTGCGCTTCACGGTTCTCCGCAGCGGGGACGACGATGGCGCGTGTCTGATTGAACCGACTGTTCGCTGCAATCACTGCGGGTACTGTTTGTCGTACGGACACTAGAGGTCGGGTCGGTCGTGTAGGTCAGACCCACACGACCCACCTGACCCACGCGACCCACCTGGCCCATGCCGAGCGTCCTCGTCACCCGAAGACTTCCATCTTCGGTTCTCTCCAAGCTTCACGCGGTCGCGAACGTCGAGGTCCACCCCGGCGAAGGACCGATCCCGCCGGAGGAGCTGCGGCGGCAGCTGGCGGACAAGGCCGGCCTGGTCTGCTTTTCGACCGACACGATCGACCGGGCGGTTTTCGAGGCCGCCCCTCACTTGAAAGTGATTGCGACCGTGGCCGTCGGTTACGACAACATCGACGTCGCGCAGGCGCGGTCGCGCGGCGTGACCGTTTCCAATACGCCCGACGTGCTGACCGAGTCGGTCGCGGACTTCACGTGGGGGCTGATCCTGGCGATCACGAGACGGCTCGCGGAGGGCGAGCGGCTGGTGCGCCGCGGCGAATGGAAGGGCTGGGCCTTCGATCTGATGCTCGGTTCTGAGCTTCGCGGGAAGCAGCTCGGGTTGATCGGTTTCGGCCGGATCGGTCGAGCCGTCGCGGCGCGAGCTGCCGCATTCGGGATGCGCGTGGCGTTCACCGCACGCGGCGCCGACGTGGCCGCCGGACCGGGTGATATCCCCGGCGAGGCGATGTCGCTCGATCGCCTCCTCATTACATCGGACGTGATTTCGCTGCACGTGCCGCTGACGCAGGAGACGCGGCATCTCATCGACAAGCGGGCGCTGGCGCGCATGAAGCGATCGGCGTTTCTGATCAACACCGCCCGCGGGCCGGTGATCGACGAGGCCGCCCTGGCGTGGGCGCTTCAGCAGCACCTCATCGCCGGGGCGGCGCTCGACGTCTACGAGAACGAACCCGCGGTGCATGCCGATCTTCTGCCGCTCGAGAATGTGCTGCTCGTTCCGCACCTGGCCAGCGGCACGACCGAAACCCGCTCGACGATGGCCGAGCTCGCGATCGACAATGTGATTGAGGTGTTGGCCGGCCGGGCGCCGCTGACCCCTGTGCCCTAGAGGTTTCATGTCCCATCGAGCTGTCCGCCTCGTTACTGCCGCCGTCGTCGTCGCGTTCGTCGCCCTCTCGCCGGCGAAGGTTCCGGCCGCCAGCTCGTGCGAATGGAACAACGTCGAGCGCGTGGTCGCCATCGGCGACGTGCACGGCGCCTACGACCGGTTTGTCGAAATCCTGAAGGTCGCCGGCATCGTGGACAACGAGCTGCGTTGGATCGGAGGGCGGACCCATGTCGTCCAGCTGGGCGATCTCGTCGACCGCGGCGACGACTCGAGAAAAGCGCTCGATCTGGTGCGGCGGCTCGAGCGGCCCGCCCAGTCCGCCGGCGGCGCCTGGCACCAGCTGATGGGCAACCACGAGGTCGCCCGCATGCTCGGCGACCTTCGCCTGGTGAGGCCGGGTGAATACGCGGCGTTCGCGAACGACGATTCCGATCGTACGCGAGAGAGCTACCTGAAGACGATTGCCCGATCGGCCAGCGAGCGCACGGAGTTGATCAATCAGATGCCGCTCGGCTTCGTGGAAATGCGGCAGGCGTTCGGACGGGACGGCGAGTACGGCCGGTGGCTCCGGCAGTTGCCGGTCGCCATCAAGATCGACGGCCTACTCTTCGTGCACGGCGGCATCAGCCCGGCGGTCGCACCTCTGGGATGCGAGGGAATCAACGATCAGGTGAAGCGCGAGCTGACGAGCGATCTCGATAAGACTCGCGCCAACGCGCTGGCCAGCCTGACCGCCCGGGCTGACGGACCGTTGTGGTACCGCGGCCTCGCTCAGGAACCGGACACATTCGCCCCGCAGCTCACCGAGATCCTGTCCAAGCTCCATGTGCGCGCAATTGTGGTCGCACACACCGTGGCGCCGCTCAACCGCATCACCACGCGCTTCGACGGCCGCGTCATCGAGATCGACACCGGCATGCAGCCCGCCTACATCCCGGACGGCCGCGCCTCGGCGCTCGAAATCCGCGGCGGGGAAGCCACCGCGATCTACGTTGATCGCCGCGATCCGGTGGAGCTCCCGAAGCGCGAGGGGTCCGCGCCGCAGCCGGTCGCCGTCCGGCGGTGACCGCGGTGTCCACGCTCGAACGCAAAAGATCGCGTTCTCTTTCGGATGGTCTGATGCGCGGGCCGTCGGCTCGAACCGTTCACACCATCATGCGCGCGCTGGCGCGCGCCATCGATCAGCACGACCTGCCCGCGGTCGAAAAGATCGCCGAAGACAGCCAGGAAGACCCGTTCGAAGTGCTGATCTCGACGATGCTCTCGGCCCAGACGCGCGATCCGGTCACCGCCGCGGCGGCCGCGCGGCTCTTCCGCGTCGCGCGCACGCCGAGGACCATGGCGAAGCTGACGACGGCGCGGATCGAGCGGCTGATCTACCCCGTCAGCTTCTATCGCCACAAAGCGAAGCACGTCAAGGAAACGTGCCGGATCCTCGTCGAACGCTATCGCGGCCGCGTGCCGGGGACGATGGAGGAGCTGCTGACACTGCCGGGCGTGGGACGCAAAACCGCCAACCTGGTGCTCATTCTGTCGTTCAAGAGCCTGCAGAACATCTGTGTCGACACCCACGTGCATCGGATTTCAAACCGTCTGGGATGGGTACGGACCCGCACCCCCGAGGAAACGGAGCAGGCGTTGTACATGGCCACCGCGAATCGGTGGTGGCCCTTCATCAATCTCTATCTCGTGACGTGGGGACAGAACGTCTGCAGGCCGGTCTACCCGCGCTGCGGCGCGTGCGTCATTCGTGAGCAGTGCCCGCGGATTGGCGTCGAACGAATGTCGGCGCGCTGACGTCGACC
>Ga0068862_100004460_pt1 | contig 11806 bp, 15 predicted proteins | sample KBSSwiS52_FD_66598 | JGI IMG/M metagenome (GOLD analysis project Ga0068862, IMG submission 66598) | Switchgrass rhizosphere microbial communities from Kellogg Biological Station, Michigan, USA - KBS Switchgrass S5-2 | ecosystem: Host-associated > Plants > Roots > Rhizosphere > Soil ... | reverse complement strand
GTCACGAAGTTGCGGCAGATTTTGCCGCGTCAGCGCGAGGAGCGAAGGGCCATCGCCATCTTCCAAAGCGAGTTGCCAGCATTCCGCCGTCTCGATCACGTCGCAAGGGCGGTACACATCTAGATTCGGAATAATGCGCAGCGCCATCAGATGCTCGATCGGCTGGTGCGTGGGCCCATCCTCGCCCAGTCCAATCGAATCGTGAGTCATCACGAAGATCGACCGCACCCGCTGCAGCGCTGCCAGCCGGATCGCCGGCCGCGCATAATCTGAAAAGACGAGGAAGGTACCGCCATAGGGGATGACGCCGCCATGAAGGGCCATCCCGTTCATCGCCGCGCCCATGCCAAATTCGCGAATACCGTAATAGAGATAGCGGCCGCCGTAATTCTCGGCGGTCAACGGCGCCTGGTCCTTGGTTTTGGTGTTGTTCGAGCCGGTCAGGTCAGCCGATCCGCCGACGGTTTCCGGTAGCTGGGCGTTGATTGCGCCAAGCACCAGCTCGGACGCTTTGCGGGTGGCGACCTTCTGAGGGTTCGCAATCAGCTCATCGAGATAAGGCGCCAAAGAGAAACTCTCGGGCAGCTTGCCGTCCACGCGGCGTGAAAATTCGGCCTTGTTGGAATGATTTGCGAGCCTCTGCTGCCAAGCCTCACGCACCGAACCGCCGTGCCTGCCCGCTTCGAGCCATGCCCCCCGGATGGTTTCGGGCAGTTCGAAGGGGGGATATTCCCAGCCAAGCTCGACGCGTGCTGCCGCGACCTCATCCTTGCCAAGCGGAGATCCGTGGGTCGCCGAGGTGCCCTGCTTGTTGGGCGCCCCCTTGCCGATCAGCGTTTTGCAGGCGATCAGCGATGGCCGCGGATCATTCAGCGCCGCGTCGATCGCCCGCGCCACCGCCTCCGGATCATGGCCATCGCAGGACACAGTGTGCCAGCCGCTGGCGTCATAGCGCCCCAAGACGTTTTCGCTGGACGAGAGATCGACCTTGCCGTCAATGGTGATGCGATTATCGTCCCACAGAACGATCAACCGGCCGAGCTTCAAATGCCCTGCCAAGCCCACCGCTTCATGGTTGATGCCTTCCATCAGGCAACCGTCTCCGGCGATCACCCAGGTGCGATGGTCAACGAGACCATCGCCGAAGGTGGCATTCAGATGCCGTTCGGCGATCGCCATGCCAACCGCTGTCGCAAGCCCGGTTCCAAGGGGACCCGTCGTAGCTTCAATCCCAGCCAGCTCGAAATTTTCGGGGTGGCCGGCGCAGGGGCTACCGATTTGCCGGAAGTTGCGAATGTCTTCTAGCGTCGGGCTCGCATAGCCCGTCAGATGCAGCAGACTGTAGATTAGCATCGATCCATGGCCTGCGGACAAAATGAACCGGTCCCGATCCGGCCATTTCGGCGCAGAAGGATCAAACTTCAGATAGCGTGTGAACAGCACCGTCGCCACGTCTGCCATTCCCATCGGCATGCCGGGATGCCCTGAATTTGCGGCCTCCACCGCATCCATCGAAAGCGCGCGGATGGCGTTGGCGAGGTCGCTATGGCTGACGGTCATTCTTGGCCTTTTTTTTGCGAGCAGGGACGCAGCAAGACATCCCCGCCGATTCGATCGGATGGAAGCGTGCCGCCATTTGTCGACCGTCAACCCCAGCGTCAACCTTTAGCCCCGAAATAGGACGGTAAACGCACTGATCGTTTTGCCCTTTGCAGTTCGCATGATATGGTAAGAGCGATGGCCAATGATCGCTTACAATTTGCAATCGACCGCCTGGAACGGATGACCGGCCGGATCGAACACCTGGTCACGGAAGCGGCAAACCATTCCGCCGCCGGAACGGGCGATCCTGATCTCGTGAAGCGTTACGATCAACTGCGGACGCAGATGCAGGCAGCGATTGGGCGCATCGACGCGCTGATCGCGTCGGCGGAGCGCTGATCGTGGCGGAAGTGACGCTCGAGATCGGCGGACGTTCGTATGCGATCGCCTGCCGTGATGGCGAGGAAACTCATCTCATCGGCCTCAGCAAGCTTGTCGACGCCAAGGCGCAAGATGCCAGCCGCGCAATGGGTGCGATGACAGAGAACCGCCACCTGCTGGTTACCGCCCTGCTGCTGGCCGATTCGTTCAAGGAGCAGGCACCGTCCACCCCGGCACCCACGGTCGACGAAGGCGAAGCCGCCGCCGCGGCGATCGAGCGGCTTGCCGAACGTATGGAAAAGCTCGTCGCGATGCTTGAGAGTGGCGCACCAAACGCCTAAATAGGGGGCGGCGGGTACTGCCCGATACGAGCCTCACGAACATCCCTGAGGCTATTCATCATCCAAGGGGGCTGTCCCTGAGCAGATCCTGGTCTGACTTACACGGTCCCCACCTGACGTTTTGGGCGTCAGAGGATTTCCGGGCAAACGGTCATGGCGGTCCCGCCACCCTCATGTACCGCTTCGGGCTGCGCTGATGATGGCCGCCGACAAGCAGTCTTTGCGCAGCGAATTGCGCGTGCGCCGCCGCCAGTTCGTCGAGCATATCGGTATGCCCCAACTGCGACTCCATGCTGTCGTGATTGCGCGGTTGGCGCTTGCTGCCGCCGGAGACGTGCGCTTCGTCACCGCCTATCTCGCAAATGAGCGTGAGGTTGACGCCATGCCGATCGTACAACTCGCGTTGGCGCGCGGATTGACAATCGCGCTCCCCCACATTGCGGAGCGTGGCGATCAGATGCATTTTCTGAGCTGGCGCCCAGGCGAGCGGCTTGTGACCGGTCCTTATGGAATCGCACAGCCGGCGCGTTCGGCGCAGGAGATTGTGCCGGAGGCCATCATCTCGCCGCTGATAGGATTTGACCGTACTGGCAATCGGCTTGGGCAAGGAGGGGGATTTTATGACCGCGCGTTCGCAGCCTATCCGGACGCCCGCAGGATCGGGCTTGCCTGGTCAGTACAGGAGTGCGCCGAAGTCCCGATTGATTCCTGGGATCAACCGCTGCATGCGGTGATTACCGAGCGCGAACGGATCGATTTCTGATGAAGCCCAGCTGGCGCAAGCCTTTCGGAATTTTTCTGCTGCTACTGCTCATCATGATCTGGGCGGTCGCCGCCTCACGCGCGATCGAGCATTATCCGCAGCTGAACCATCCCATTGTCTATATCGTCACCGGCATCATCTGGATCTGGATCTTCCCGATGAAATCGCTGCTTCGTTGGATGGAGACCGGCAGCTGGCGTTGAAGTCGTGATGGAGGGAATTACGCCCCGCCCAGCTTATCTTCATCAGCAACCGCATCTTGAGGCGAGCCGGGACGTCCATTGCGTTGCCGGACGATCGTGAGATGATCCTCGACGTCCGCGAGCGACCTATCCATCCGCTCCGCAATGGCTGCAGGAGACATGCCGCGCAGATCGAAATCGCTCAGTGCCGCGAGATCACGGTCAGTCCATTCTTCGCCGGCCATCTGGACGCCCGTTCAAAATGAAAGCTGCAGCCATAATCCCTTGCGGACAACATCGAGGTGGCTCACCGGCCGCGACTCTCTGGTGGCAACTTCCTGAAGCGGCAGCGCCGTCCCGCAGAAAGCGCATTCGGCCGAAGACCGGCCGATATACCACTGAGTCTGATTGCAGCCGGGGCAATGGTTCACCGCATTGCTATGATAGAGCGGCCGAAATCCTCGCTCGGCGAGCCGGCGCGAGAAGGATCGGTCTTCACTGACTGTACGCGACATGCTGGTTCCCCTGCAGGTGCTGTACAAACGCCTGCCGCTAGATCGGTATCCGTTGCGGACGCGAAATTCGTCATGATGGATCGGGCGCACCCCCGCGACGATGGCCGGCTTTTCAAACAGCCCCCTTCATGAACCGCCTCGGATTCGGTGCGTTAAGGCACAGGAAACCGGTGAAGGCGCAGCGATCGTTCAACGATGGGATGCTGTTGCTGTCAGTCGCCGGAATGAACTAATCAATCGAACGACCAAGGAAATCGCAGTGGCTCAACCTACCAAGAGCGGCCCCCATTCCGATATCAAAGGCGCCGATCGCGGCCCCCGCGCCGGCAAGCCCAACACGGATGTGAAGAAGGGCACGGCGAAGGACATCGAAACAGCCGAGCGCGAATCGCACGGCCACCCAGCGAATTCAGGTAAGATGGCATCCGGTCGTAGCGGCTGACGCAACCTTGCCGGCGTGCCGGCCGGCAAAGTTGCTTTCAAGAGCCGCATCGATCAGGCAGCGCGTTCGCCTTGTGCGGGCCGCTCGTGGACTACGATCTGATCTCGAATCGCAAGCTTGAGCTTCTTGAGACGTGCGAGGTGAAATTGATCGATTGGCTTTTGGCGCGAGGCAGCCGCTAGTTCGCGCTCCAGCCGTTCATGTTCCTTTCGGAGATACGCTACAAATTTGTCGGACATTGTCGACTCCGTGATCAGCAAAGTTGACGATGCAGTGCGCTCTCTCGGGCGCGGGCGTAAAATAATCCTTCCGGATCAACGTTCAAGACTTGGAAACGATAACCGCCGACGAAGTGGTTTTAGCGCCTCCGTGGCTCGCAAGGAGTTGGGTTGCGGCTCGTGCGCCGACTTGGGCGAACGATATCCTATGTGATTCCGCCAAGAAGCGATCAGGGCAATAAGGATCACGCCTCCCGCAGCCCTTCGGTGGGGCAATTCTGCGTCCTGCAGGTGCGGCCTCCCCCCAGCCGCACCTGCATTTCTTTCTGGGCCGATCGCGCAGCTCGCATGCCGGATCTCCGCACGACGAGCTGCGGCTAATCGGAAGACGGAATGCTCACCCACAATCCTAGGCGATTCTGACGCAGGGACTCCTCGCTAGTATCGAGAGGCCAGCCGCGTTCTTGTCAGATGGCAACCCTTGCGTCGCCCGGCAGGTGCGATGTTGCCCCCTTCGCACCTGCAGCCTCGAACAATCGGGATCCATGTTGAACCCTGCTCACGTCGCAGCGTTTAACCCGCAAGGAGATCCCACATGCCCGCCAGATCAGCCGCACAGCAGAAAGCCGCCGGAGCAGCGCTTTCCGCCAAGCGTGGAGACACGCCCAAAAGCAAGCTTCAAGGTGCTTCCAGATCGATGGAGAAATCCATGAGCGAAACGCAGCTTGAAGAGATGGCCTCCACCAAACGCAAGGGAAAGCCCGAGCACAAAGGGTCAAGCTGATGGCAACGCAGCCCGAAATTCCGGGGCCTGATGTGATTACACCGCAGTCGCCACAAGAAGCGCCGCCCTTGACCATCCCTGCCGAGACCCCCGTCGAGGATCCGCCGGGCATTGTGCCGCCATCGCCAGACCACGACCGGCCGGACGTGGGCGTGCCCGAAACGCCACCGCCTCCCGACTGAGGCTTAGCGTTGCGATAGAAGATGTATCGAAAATGGCGCGAGTGACGGGGCTCGAACCCGCGACCTCCGGCGTGACAGGCCGGCGCTCTAACCAACTGAGCTACACCCGCGCTTGGCTTGAGGGGCGGGACCTAGTTGAGCCCCTCGGGGCTGTCAAGCAGCGGATCAACCCATTATGCGGACGCAGCATCCTCATCGCCCGGTGCATGCGTTAGGGTGCCGTCTTCGAACAGGAAACCCGCTATGTCCGGCTTCCCGGCGGCATCGATCACCGTCTTGACGATGATCAGAATAGGAACCGCCAACAAGGCGCCGGTGGTGCCCCACACCCAACCCCAATAGCTCAGCGAAACCAGGATGAGCAGCGGATTGATGGTCAGCCGTCGCCCAACCATCATCGGCGTGAACAGATTGGCTTCCACCAGATGGAACGCAATGAAGATCACGGCCGGCACCATGGCATACCACGGATCGGCGAAGGTCATCATGCCGCCGAGCGCCAGCAGCAGGGCGGCTGCCATCGGCCCCAGATAGGGAATATAATTGAGGATCGCGACCAGCCCGCCCCACATGATCGGGCTCGGCATCTGCACCCACCACAAAGCGAGCGCAACTAGGCAGCCCATGCCGAAATTGATCGCGGAAATGGTTGCAAGATAAGCCGAGGTGGCATCGACCATCTCCTGGATCACACGCGCGGTCGCCATCGCGCTTGAGAAGCTGTGGCGGCTGGTGATCGTGCGGCGGCGCATACGCGTCCAACCAGACAGGAAGAAGTAGATCACCAGCACCGAGAAAAACATCTGGATGATCGCGAAGGGCGCGGAGGTGGTAACCAGGTCGAGCAGCGAATTGGGCGATTCCAGCGCCACGCGCGCCATGTGGCGCGGAGACGTGCGCTGGATGGCAGCAACCGTGTCGTCGATGAACCTCTGCAATGTGGTATAAAGGTCGAGGATCGGCCCGAGATTGCTGCGCACGCGCGAAATCCGCTCTGGCAACAGCGCCAGCCAGTCGGTGGCAGGAACGATGATGGAGGCGATCGCGAGGTTTGCGCCGATCAGGAAGATGAGTACGCAGATCAATGCGGCAATCTGTGACGGCACCCTCCGCCGCTCCAGCCACTCCAGCAGTGGTACCAGCGCGATTGCGATCACCATTGCCGCGGTTACCGGCAGGAAGAAGGCCGCGCCTGCCTGCAACGCAAAGGGTAATGCCAGCATCAACCCGGCGCCGAGCATGAGCGTCATGGCCGCCATCAACCGTTCGCGGCGATAGGCAATCGATGCCATCACCGTGTTCAGCTCATCTCCTTCGTGCTGCTCGATCTGCGATTCGTCACCCATCACCGCCTACATAGCATGAGCGCAGTTGCGTCATCCCAGCTTTTCCGCGGCTTTTCATTTTTGTGACATCAACATTTAGTGTAACAAATGGAAGCAACCCCCCATATCCGGCGTGGCGGGCGAAACAAAATAAGTTAAGGAATCGTAACAATCGCTCTGCTCACCCCATCCGTCCACCGACTCACCGTGCACTTGTTGACTCCTTAATGTGGCGCAACGCACAGGGCTGCCGACATTTGCAGGTCGATCGGGGACCTTGTTTCAGGACCTGCCCCCCGAACCGACAAGACGTGACCGTCCAGCCGTGCCGCCCGTTCGCTTATCAACGGCACGGACTGGCCGCTTGCGCACGTGGTGGAGCGGTGAGTGCGGTTTTCGTTCGGAAAAGGCGTGGCAGCAGGGCTTGGCGTGGCAGCGTTGATCGCATCCGCTTCGCTCGGATCCCGGCTCGTTGCTGAACCGGGCCATCCGGTCCAGGCAGCGCCGGCGCTGATCAACGGAGCCTGGGTGGCCGACCCGGTCATTGCCGCTGATCCGCTGCTTCTTCTGGACGATAATGTTACCTATTCCGAAGGCCAGGCTCCCAAGCCCGCCGCCAAGATAGCCTCCTCCGAACTCGAATGCATGGCTAAGGTCGTCCGCCATGAGGCCGCCAACCAGTCGCGCCAGGGCCAGCGGGCCGTTGCCGAAATTCTCGTCAATCGCGCTAAGTCGGGCCGCTTCCCATCAACGATCTGCGGCGTCGCCAATCAGCCTGGCCAGTTCTTCGATACCACCAGCTATAATCCCTCGCGGGATACGGCAGAGTGGAAAACCGCGATGGAGATTTCTCGCGAGGTGCTCTCGGGCCAAGGGCAGAACGTCGCTCGCGGTGCCTATTTCTACCACGCCGCCTACCAGGCCCCCACCCGCTTCTTCCGCGGTCGTCAGCAGGTCCTGGCCATGGGGGATCACATTTTCTATCGCTGATCGGCGGGCTGATTGCCAAAACGGGCAGCTTCGGCTGCCTTCCACTCGCGATGAAACGCCGCACGGGGCACACCTAACCCAATCGAAAGTGTGAGCGCGTCCCAACGCTCAGCAAGCGCAGCCAGTTGCGCCTGGCGCGGCCCCGGTGCCTGCTCGTCGATCCACTCCCGCAGCGAGATTGCGTTGGTTGCCAGGAGGAATAGGCTGGCGATCACGATGATGGACGTGGTCCAGCGCAACGGATGGCGTAGCGGCTCGCCGGTCGGGAGATCCACTGGCGATTCGAATTCATGATGGTCTGACATCATCCGCTCCGTCAGAACTGATAATAGATGAAGGGCGCAACGCCTTCAAAACGCATTGCATCGATCAGCAGAATCGCCGCTCCGGCTAGCACCCCCACCACCGGCGCGGGTACGCGCTTGAACCGGATCGCCAGCGCCGGCATCAGGCGCGGCGGCCCGAGGTGCATTGCCAGGCCGATGAGCACGAGCGCCAATCCCAGGGGCGTGACCATCGTCGCTTTACCGGTCCAGCGTACAATCCCGCTCAGATAGTCGAGCGCGCCGTCGAAGCTATCGGCCCGGAAGAAAATCCACCCCAGCACGACGATATGGAATGTGACGAGCAGCCCGATGGGCCGCGGCAGGCTCCATCGCCATGGCTTCACTTCGCGCCAGATTCGCTCGATCGACAACACCAGCCCGTGCAAGCCGCCCCAGATCAAAAAGGTCCATTTGGCGCCATGCCAGATGCCGCCCAGCAGCATCGTGATCATGAGATTGCGGCAGACGTACAAAATGCCGCCGCGATTGCCGCCCAGGCCGATATAAAGATAGTCGCGCAGCCAGCTCGAGAGACTAATGTGCCAGCGCCGCCAAAAATCCTGCAGCGATGCGGCGCGATAAGGCTGATCGAAGTTGCGCGGAAAGCGATAGCCGAGCAGGGCCGCCAGCCCGATAGCCATGTCGCTATAGGCGGAAAAATCGCAATAGATCTGTACTGCATAACCATAGGCGGCGAAGATCAGATCGCCGCTGCCATAGGCGCTGGGATCGAAGAACACCGGATCGACGAATTGCGTCGCCAGCTCCGATGCCACCACGGCCTTTTTGAACAAGCCCCAAATGATCAGCAGCAAGGCCATCGCTGCCATTCCGCGATCAAGCTTCGGCACCTTTTGAAACTGCGGCACCAGATGCGCGGCGCGAACGATCGGGCCGGCGACCAGGTGCGGAAAAAACGACATGAGCAAGGTGATGTCGAGCAGCGATGCCGGGCGCACCCGGCCGCGATAGACATCGATCATGTAGGACATGCCCTGGAAGGTGAAGAAGGAGATGCCGACGGGCAACACCACCTGAAGCAGCGGCAAATCCCGCCCGAAGCCGATGTCGGTCAGCAGCGGCGCGATCTCGCCGAGAAAAAAATCATAATATTTGAAGAAGCCGAGGATCAGCAGATTGGCTGCTACGCCAAACGCAACGAGAATCCTGGCTCGATGACCATGGACCTTTCCGCCAAAGCCCGGCGCGTCCGTAGCCTCATCATCGTCGACTTGACCCTGGCCGTCCGACGAGCCCGAAGAAGCGATGGCCCGCGCCAAGCTCCAATTGATCAGGGCCGAACCAATCAGCAGGGCGACGAAACGCCAATCCCAAGCGCCGTAGAAGATCCAGCTCGCGATCAGCAGCAGGATCTTGCGCCATTCATTATCCCGGCTGCCAACCGTCCAGACGAGCGCATAGACGCACAGAAAAAACAGGCCGAACGTGAGGGTCGGGAACAGCATCCTAGACCTGCCCCGACCTTACGCCCGCGACACCCTGATAAGGTGCATTAGCGGCCGGCCAGCGTGCCGTTGGCTGCGGCGGCAAGATCCGTCTGGAGCATCCGCGCGATATCCCATCCGCCTGCTTTGGTATAATGCACAAAATCCCCCCGCATCATTGGTGGCGACGCCTTGACCAGCTTCGCAGCTGCGCAGGCTCCCCCCATCCGCGCCTGCCAATCCCAAAAGGCGATATTGAGCTCTTGTGCAACCCGTCGCTGCACTTCGCGCACGGCGGCGAGCCCGGGCGGCGCGAACAGCGGCCGGCCGGTTGGATCAAGCTCCGGCTGGGTAGGCGTCTGCGCACCGGCGCCAGCCTCCTCGGACGCGCGCAATGTCGCCATGACGTCAGCCAGCGTTTGCGATTGGGTGGTACAATCCACCGCAGCGCCCGGGGCATTGTTCGCTAAAGCCGCATTGCGGGTATTGGCATCAGGTGCGCCCAGCATCAGGATCGGTACGTTGCGCACCAGCCGCCGGATCCGCGCAAGCTGGCTGCGGAGCGAAATCTCATATTGGCCGGGCTCGACCCGCGGAGCGAAGCCCTCATTGGTTCCGAAGGCGATCACCACCAGATCGGGCTTGTAGCTTCGAAGCTCCTCGGCAATCACGCTGTCGTCGGTTCGCGCGAAATGGACGAGCTGCGATCCGGAAACGCCGAGATTTGAAACCACCACGCCGCCTGCATCACGGAATGTGGCCCAAGAGGTGATCGTCACCGGCCCGCCATGGGTGGTTACTTGCACGGTATATTGGGGCTGATCAACGCGAACCGTCTTGCATTCGGACCGTATTGCGAATGCGTTGAGATTGAATGCCTCGCTTGTCCCCCCGAATTGGATGGTGAGCGAACCCGAGCCCGGCTGTTCGAGCGCGCAAATGGTGAAGCGGTTAAAGGCCTCGGTAGCGTCGGCGGTCAAACCCAGCGTCGCCCCTTCCTGATCCGTCGAAACGCTGAAGCCAGAAATGCCTATTGGCGGCCGCGGCGGCGCGGAAGCGGCACCGAAGGTGGATTTCACCGTCCACCCCGCCGACATGCTGGCGGTCGCGCCATAGGTCAAATAGCCTGGATAGGGGCGTCCGGGCGCCATCACGCCCCTGCCCCCGCTGCCATATTGCGCTTGCAGCAGATCGCGCCACCCGCCGGTGATCGCATCGCCCGCCGTATGGCTATCGCCGATCTGAAGAATATGGACGGGATGGTTGCCTTCGGTATGATCGCGCGCCTGCGCGAGCTTGTCGAAATAAGGTTGGAGGGTGTCGGCTTGGCAAAGCGCCGTCTGGCAGGGCGTCGCTGCAGCAGCCAACATTGCAAGTAACGGAAGCGGCATCAGGCAGCAGGTCCCACCGCGACCTGAGGGTTTTCCGGAGCTTGCTCCTGCTCCTGATTCTCGCGATTCTCGTCGTTGCCCTTCTCATCGGCAGCTTTCTCCGGGGGCGCAGGCTCGGCGATACGCTCAGCTTTGGCCTTCGGCTTCGGCGTCACGGCACTGACAGGCCTGGCTGCTGCCACGGTAACGGGTTGGGGCGGGGCTAGCGGGCCGCCCGAACCGTCCGCGGCCAGATGCTGTCGCGCTGCCGCGACATATTGCCTGATACGCTCGGCCAATCCGCCCGTCAGCCTCTGATATCCGCCCATCGACATATGAATGCCGTCATTGGCGCGCATAAGCTTAGGCGTTGGACTGCCCGCCACCGGCAGATAGGCTGCATAGGCGCCACTGGCATCGACCGACATTGGCCGCGTATCGATGAAGGGGACATGAAGCCGCTGCATCTCCTCGGCGAAGAATTGGCTCATGCCGGCAATGTCGGCGTCGAAGCTGGGCTTTCGCATCACCGGCAGGCCGACCCAATAGACGATCGCTCCCTGTTTGCGGAGCAGTCCAATGTAGCGCTCGATGCGGGCGCCGATCTCCTCCTTCCAGGCGGGGCTCAGCAGCGCGGCATAACGGCCGGCGTGCATCACGCCCTGCGTGTCATTGGCCCCGAAGGAGATGACCGCGATATCGACCGGCCCTTCGCCAAGCTGCTGCGCCACTCGATCCTCAAGGTTGAGGCTGGCATAGCGTGTAAAGCCGGTCGATTGCTGGCTATATTTGATGACCTGGAAATTTTCGCGCGCCGGGAGCTGATGATACAGCGCAGCCCATACGCCATCGCCGAAACTGTCGCCGAAGACGCCAATGCGGACCTTTTCGCCTTTGGCAATAGCGTCGAGCAGCCGCGGCTGGAACGGTATCGCACATTCGCTCGTCAAGTCCTTGACCTGGGAGGTTTTCGCCGGCGCAGGAACTTGGTTCGTCGCCG
>Ga0068862_100004455_pt1 | contig 11813 bp, 11 predicted proteins | sample KBSSwiS52_FD_66598 | JGI IMG/M metagenome (GOLD analysis project Ga0068862, IMG submission 66598) | Switchgrass rhizosphere microbial communities from Kellogg Biological Station, Michigan, USA - KBS Switchgrass S5-2 | ecosystem: Host-associated > Plants > Roots > Rhizosphere > Soil ... | reverse complement strand
GAGGCCGAAAGCATCCATATCCTGCGCGAGACGGTCGCGGAGGCGGACAAGCCGGTGATGCTCTATTCGATCGGCAAGGATTCGTCGGTGATGCTGCATCTGGCGAAGAAGGCGTTCTTCCCCGGGCCGCTGCCGTTCCCCTTGCTGCACGTCGATACGACCTGGAAATTCCGCGAGATGTATGCGGCGCGCGATCGGGTGGCGGCGGATCCGGCGATCAAGCTGATCGTCCACACCAACCTGGAAGCCGCGGCGCAAGGGATCAACCCGTTCGACCACGGCCCGCTGCACACCGACATGTGGAAGACGCAGGGGCTCAAGCAGGCGCTCGACGCGCACGGCTTCGATGCGGCATTCGGCGGGGCCCGGCGCGACGAGGAAAAGAGCCGGGCAAAGGAGCGCATTTTCAGCTTCCGCGACAAGCACCACCGCTGGGACCCGAAGCGCCAGCGGCCGGAATTGTGGGCGCTGTACAATGTCCGCAAAGCCAAGGGTGAGACCCTCCGCGTCTTCCCTTTGTCCAACTGGACCGAGCTCGACGTGTGGCAGTATATTTTGCGGGAGAAGATCGAGATCGTCCCGCTCTACTTCGCGGCCGAGCGGCCGACGGTTGAGCGCGACGGGCTGATCCTGATGGTCGACGACAACCGCTTTCCGCTTAACGGCGAGGCGACAGTGTTGCGCAAGGTGCGGTTCCGGACGCTCGGTTGCTATCCGCTGTCGGGAGCAATCGAGAGCGACGCCGCGACGGTGGAAGAAATCATCGCCGAGATGCTGGTCTCGACCAGCTCCGAGCGCGAGGGCCGGGCGATCGACCGCGACGGTGGCAGCGCGTCGATGGAGAAGAAGAAACAGGAGGGCTATTTCTGAACGCCCCTGCCGACATCGCCACCTGGCTCGCCGATCAGGAATCGAAGGAGCTGCTGCGGTTCATCACCTGCGGCAGCGTCGACGACGGCAAATCGACGCTGATCGGCCGGCTGCTGTACGACACGCGGCAATTGTTCGATGACCAGCTCGCCGCGCTTGAAACGGACAGCAAGCGCCACGGCACGCAGGGCGAAAAGATGGATTTCGCGTTGCTCGTCGACGGCCTGTCGGCCGAGCGCGAGCAGGGCATTACGATCGACGTCGCCTATCGCTTTTTCGCCAGCGACAAGCGCAAATATATCGTCGCCGACACCCCGGGGCATGAGCAATATACGCGCAACATGGTGACCGGCGCGTCGACCGCCGACCTCGCGGTGGTGCTGGTCGATGCGCGCAAGGGCGTGCTGACCCAGACGCGGCGCCATTCCTATCTCGCGCAGCTGATGGGCATTCGCCATGTCGTGCTGGCGGTGACCAAGATGGATTTGGTCGATTACGACCGGGAAGCGTTCTCCGCGATTGCCGCCGACTATCGCTCATTCGCCGATGAGATCGGCGTTGCCGATTGGACCGCAATCCCGGTGTCCGGCCTGACCGGCGAGAATGTCGCGGCGCGCGGCGGGGCGATGGGTTGGCACGACGGGCCGACATTGCTGGAGTTGCTCGACTCCGTCCCCCTCGACGCCGCGACGGACGCGGCGAAATCGTTCCGAATGTCGGTGCAATGGGTCAACCGGCCCAACCAGGATTTTCGCGGCTTCGCGGGCCAGATTGCGTCGGGCGCGATTGCGCCGGGCACGGAGGTGCGGGTCCTGCCAACGGGTCGGGTCACCCGGGTCGAGCGGATTGTTACCGCGGATGGCGACCTCGATCAGGCGGTGGCCGGGCAGTCGGTAACGCTGACCCTCGCCGACCAGGTCGATTGCTCGCGCGGCGATGTGATCGCGGTGGCGGGCGACCCGCCCCAGGCCGCCGACCAGTTCGAAGCGACGATCGTGTGGATGGCTGACGAGGAATTGGTGCCGGGCCGCGGTTACTGGCTGAAGCTTGGTACGCAGAGCGTGACCGCGACTGTCCAGCAGCCCAAGTACGAGATCAACGTCAACACGCTCGAGCATCTCGCGGCGCCGGCGCTGGGGCTCAATGCGATCGGCGTGGCCGAGATCGCGACCGATCGCGACATCGTGTTCGAGCCCTATGCCGCGGATGGTTCAAGCCCCAACCGGGCGTTGGGTGGGTTCATCCTGATCGACAAATTGACCAATGCGACGGTCGCCTGCGGGATGCTCCATTTCGCGCTCCGGCGCTCGCTCAACATCCACCGTCAGCACCTCGACGTCAGCCGCGAGACCCACGCCGCGCTCAAGGGCCAGAAGCCCGCTGTGCTGTGGTTCACCGGCCTCAGCGGCGCGGGCAAGTCGACCATCGCCAATCTGGTCGAGAAGAGGCTGGCCGCACTCGGTCGCCACACCTTCCTGCTTGACGGCGACAACGTCCGCCACGGGCTCAACCGCGACTTGGGCTTCACCGAGACCGACCGGATCGAGAATATCCGCCGGGTCGGCGAAGTCGCGCGGCTGATGGCCGATTCGGGGCTGATCGTGCTGACCGCGTTCATTTCGCCATTCCGGGCCGAGCGCGACATGGTCCGCGCCATGCTTCCGCCAGGCGAGTTCATCGAAGTGTTCGTCGATACGCCCTTGGCCGAAGCCGAGAAACGCGACGCCAAGGGCCTCTACGCCAAGGCCCGCGCCGGCGAGCTCAAGAATTTCACTGGCATCGACAGCCCGTACGAGGCGCCGGAGGCGCCCGAAATTCACATCGACACGACCCAGCTCAGCGCCGAGCAGGCGGCCGAGTTGATCGTCGAGGAATTGGCGAAGCGGCGCTAGCAGCCGATTTCCACAGGCTCGCCGTTTCGCAACGCTGATCGCGGAGATGTGCCCGTTTCGGAGGAATAGGAGACGCTCGGTTTACTGATGGGCGTCTAGGTCGCCGGCCTGCAACATGGCGGGGAGCAGGGACCTGGCGGGCCTGCGGACACGATGAACTCGACCAACTCAATCGATCACCGGATGGCACTGCTGCGCGCGCGCTTTTGCTCGACGCTGAACGATCGGATCAAGGCGCTGCTCGACGCCTTCGATCGCGGCGATCTGGCGGTCGCGCACGCGGTTGCGCATGCAATCGCAGGAAGCGCCGGGCTGTTCGGATTCGCGGCCCTTTCCGAGCAGGCACAGGTCGTGAGCGAACATTGTGCCAGCGGAAACAGGGCCGCAGCAATTTCGGCCGCGCGGGCGCTCGGTGCGTCTTCAGCTGGCGTCCTGTCGAAAGCGGCCTGATGGCCAGGATCCTGATTGCCGAGGACGATCCGCTCACGGCCGAGGGGATCAAACTCCTGCTGTCTGCATCGCTGCATCAAGTGGTGGCCGCCCTATCCGACGGCCACGCCGTGCTCGAACAATTGCCGGCACTTCGGCCTGATCTCGTGGTGCTCGACTTCGATATGCCGCTCCGCACCGGGCTCGACGTACTGCGGACCCTGCGCGAGCGGGGGGACAAGCGCCCGGTCATTTTGTTGACCGGAAGCATGTCGGACAAGCGCATCCACGAAGCGCTGCAACTCGGTCTCAACGGATTGGTGGTCAAGGCGCTCGCACCGCAGCATTTGTTGACCTGCGTCGACGCCGTGCTTTCCGGCCGTCGCTGGATCGACCACGAGGTGCTCCACCGCGTGATGGACATCAGTCTGTCCGGTGATGACGCCGATGACCCTCTGGCCCGGTTGAGCAAGCGCGAGCGCGCGATCGTCGCGCTGCTGCTGAAGGGTATGCGCAACAAGGAAATCGCGGGGGAACTCGGGATCGGCGAAGGGACGGTGAAGGTCCACCTTCACAACAGCTTCGAGAAGCTCGGGGTTACGAGCCGGACGGGGCTTGCGCTGCTTGCCGCGCGGTCGGCCTGATGCGGCTTTTCTATATCTTTTGGCAGAGGCCCGTCTTTACCCAAAGCGCATCACGATTTCGATTTTCGGCCAATGGTTTAACCGACGGCCAACTGTCAATTTCTGCTCATCAACAACGCATGGATGAGAAGGAATTGAACATGAACAAGACCCTTATTGCAGTAGCGCTTTCAGCCTCGTTTCTTTCGTCGACCCCGGCCCTGGCCGACCAGGTCACTGGCACCGTCAACGTTTCCGGCACGGTTGCCGGCCGTTGCTCGGTCATTGAATCGGGCGCCGAAAAAACGTCGTTCAGCGGCAACATCGACCTCGGCAAGCTTGACCAGTTCGACGGCACGATCCGTCCCGAGCTGACCAGCTCGAGCTCGACCAGCCCGGCCGATGCCAAGAAGGTTGTCGCCCGCGTCGTCTGCACCAGCGCCAATCCGACGATCGGCGTGAGCGCGACCAAGCTCGCCATCGCCAATGCGACCGATCCTGCGACCGGTTATGCCAACGTCATCGATTATGTCGCTGCGCTGCGCGTCAAGACGGCGTCCAGCACGACCCCGCTGGTTGAGGTCAAGTACGACACGCTGAGCGACACGGCCGCGGTTACCGCCAAGCTCGGTTCGCGGATCGCCGGCGGCACGGACAACAACGTCGAAGTCAACGTTTCGAGCCTGCGCACCAAGGGCGGCGCTGGAAACGTGCTGACCGAAGGCAGCTACAGCAGCGTGGTCAGCCTCTCGATCGCGCCGACCATCTAACCCGACCCCATCGAACCGGGAGGCCTCGCGCCTCCCGGTTCATCTCTTTTGAGGATTGCCCCGTCACGTGAATCGCTTCCTCCTCTTGATGCTCTGTTTCGCTTGGTCGGGAATCGCCCGGGCTGAGACCGTGCAGACGGCTTATGCCGGAGGAACCCCGGTCACCTTGACGATCCCCGTTACCGCCTCGATCGGCGGTCGCTGCGGTTTTGCCGATGGCTCATTGCCCGCCGGCAGTTTCAACAAAGACAATTTCGATCTCCAGGGCTTCAGCGCCGAGTTCGACTTTTCGCTCAACTGCAGCGGTCCTTCCCGCGTGGCGATCAGCTCGAGCAACGGCGGACTCCTGGCCAGTGCATCCGCGCCGTCGGGTTACGCCAACAAAGCCGACTACCAGGTCACCCTGAATCTCGCCGCCAATGATGGCTCCAAGGCCCAGGCCAGCTGCGCCGCGTCCTTGCTCCAAAGCGGAGGGACATGTTCTTTCGCCGGCAAGGCCAGCGCGACACAAGGGCTCCAACTCAACACGGCCGCGGTCAACCAACCCGGGTCTTACCTGAAGATTGCCGCCCCGGCGCAGGCGCTGACCAACGCCGTGCTGGTCGAAGGCAGTTACGCCGACGTCCTTACCGTCACTGTTAGCCCGGCCATTTGACCGCGTTTCGCCCCCCACAATTCGAACGGGAGTGTCCTCGTGCTTAGCAAAACCCGGAAGTTTGTTTGCGTCATTCTCGTGGCCGTCGCGGTCCTCTCGCACGCGGTCGCGACCGCGATGACGGTCCAGCCGGTCGTCCTCAATCTGTCGCCCGGCGGACGCTCGATGAGCGAGATCGTCACCGTCACCAACAGCTTCACCTACCCATTGGCGGTCGAGCTCACCGTCGAGGAATTGACCGTCGATGCCAATGGCGTGACCCAGACCGGGCGCGATCCGGGCGACCTCGTCGTCTTCCCGCCGACCGCCATGATCCAGCCGGGCCAGACCCAGACCTTTCGCGTCCAATATGTCGGCGATCCCGCTCTCGCCCACAGCAAGCATTACTATGTGACCGTCGCCCAGCTGCCGGTGAAAGCGGTAAGCGGGGCCGCCGCGGTGCAGGTCCTGTACAACTTCCAGGTCCTGGTGAGCGTCGCGCCCGCCGGCGCCAGGCCCGATATCCAGGTTACCGCCGCGCAAATTGGGCATGCCGCTAACGGCAAGCCGGCTCCGGCGCTGACCTTTGCCAATCGGTCGAGCGCGCATGGCTATTTGTCGGACGGAAAAATCCGGATCGTCGAGAAGGATGCCTCGGGCAAGGAAGTCCTGCGCCGCGAGCTCAGCGCACCCGAGGTTCAACAAGCGATCGGTTTCGGTCTGGTCGGCGCGGGTCAGACGCGGCGGGTGGTATTTCCCGTCGAGCTTCCGGACCCGGCGGGAACAGTCGAAGCGCAGTTCACACCGGACCATTGATGCAAGGCGCACGACCTTCCGTAGCGCTCGGCCTGGTCGCAGCGTTGCTCCTGACGACGGCGGCCGCAGCCCCGGCGCAAGGTCAATCGCGAGCTTCGGAAATCGTGCTGGTCGCAAGCGTGCCGGGTGGCCGTGCGAACCCCACGGCGCATCCCGTCACCTTGACCGTCCCGCTGCGCGATACCGGGCGCTACCTCGGTGACCTGATCGTCACCATCGACCCCGACGATCACGTCCACGTTTCCGCCGCCGGGCTATTCGAATTGCTCGCGCAGGTGGTCGACGAAAAGAAACTTGCGCAGGTTCGGGCCGCATTGCCGCCATCACAAGCGGGGCTCGAAGCGGCGGGGATCGCGCTGCGCTACAATGCCACGGAGCTCGCGCTCGATGTTGAGCTGTCGAGCTCAATCCGGTCAATCCGCGAGATTGGGGTCAGCAATCTCACCGGCGACCATTTCGGCGAGGTGATTCATCCCGCCCGCGTCAGCGCCTTCCTCAACCTCCGCGGTAATTTCGACTATGTTTACGGCGACGGGGGCTTTCGCTCGCCATTGTTCTATTTGGACGGCGCGGCCCGTGTCGGGCCGATCGTCGCCGAGGGTGAGGGATTGTGGTCGACCGGCGGCAGCGATGCCGGCTTCGTCCGCGCAGGTTCACGACTGGTGTACGACGACCGCGACCGGCTCGTGCGGTGGACCGCCGGCGACCTGCAACCGGTCGCGCGCGGGTTTCAATCGGTGCCCGAACTTGTCGGCCTGTCGGTGTTTCGCTCGTACGGTGTGCTTGAGCCCGAGCGGATTGCGCGGCCGCGCGGCGATCGTTCGTTCGTCCTCACCCGCCCGGCGGCGGTCGAGGTGCTGGTCAACGGACAGCTCGTGCGCCGGCTCCAGCTTACGTCCGGCAATTACGACCTGCGCGATTTTCCGTTCACGCAAGGGTCGAACGACGTCCGCCTCAACATCCTTGATGATGCCGGCCGTTCGCAGGTGCTCAATTTCAACGTCTTCCTCGACCAGAATCAGCTGGGCCGCGGTCTGACTGAATTCGGCCTCTACGCGGGCGCGATCGCGGCCACGGATTCGCGCGGCCTGCATTACGGCAACGATCTCGCGATGAGCGGTTTCGTTCGGCGCGGCGTCACCGACCAGCTGACGCTAGGCGCCAACCTCCAGGCCGACCGGGGTTCGCAAATGGGCGGCCTCGAGGCCGTCTGGTCGTCGCCAATCGGCACCGTCGGCGGCACGCTCGCCATCTCCAACGTGCGCGATGGCGGCGCCGGCAATGCGTTGCTGGTGACCTTCCAGCGCCTGATCAAACAGGACGGCGGGGCCGGCGATTCGCTCAACCTGTTCATCGAACATCGCAGTGCGAGCTTTGGCGCGCTAGGCACGACCGACCCAGTCAATCCGTTCAAGTGGGAAGCCGGCGGCGGTTACTCACGGGCGATCGGCCACGACATCTACGCGAGCGTCGACGGGCGGTATTCGCTCGGGCGAAACAACCAGCGCAACGTCTACAGCGTTCGCAGTACGCTTGGCTGGCGGCTCAACAGCGGCCTCACCATCGCCAGCGAAATCCGGTGGGAACGCGACAACGTCAACCGCGGCCTGTCCGGCCTGCTGACGGCGACCATGCGGCTAGGTCGCTATTCGACCGTGCGAGCCGATTACGACACCCGGTTCGATCAGACGCGCCTGTCTTACTCGACGTTCCGCGGTTACGGCGTCGGCTCGTACAACGTCACAGCGGATGTCAATCACAGCGACAGCGGATCGGGCGTCAACGTCAACGCCAATTACTTCGCCAATCGCGCCGAGTTGGGTTTCAGCCATTTCGGATCTTTCTCCAATCTGTTCGGCAATTCCGTGTCGCAGCAGTCGACGGTGCGGGTCGCGACCGCGGTGGCGTTCGCGGATGGGGCGGTTTCGGTTGGCCGTCCGATCTACGACAGTTTTTCGATTGTCAGCGGCCATGCGTCGCTCAAAGGCGCGTCGATCGAGGTCGAGCGGACGCCCTACGGCTTTGTTGCCGAAAGCGGTGCGCTCGGAACTGCGCTCCATCCCGGCCTGGCCTCCTATTTGAACCGGACGATCGCGCTCGAAGCGCCGGATGCGCCGGTTACCGCGGACCTCGGGCAGGGCACGTTCCGCGTCTTCCCGCCTTATCGCAGCGGTTACCGTGTCATCGTTGGATCGGCGTTCAACGTCACGGCCATCGGTCGGCTCGTCGGCGCGGATGGCGAGCCGCTTGCGCTCGTCGGCGGAACCCTTCGTCAGGCCAGTGCCGCGGACACCCGCGAAGTGCCCATCTTCACCAACCGGCAGGGCCGCTTTGGCGCCGCCGGGCTCGCTCCCGGCACCTGGATCGCTCGAATGAACGACGACGGTAACTCGGTCTTCGAATTGACCATCTCGCCGGGCGCCGAAGGGGTCGTCACCATCGGCGAACTCCGGCCAACCACGGGAATCAAGCAGGGAAAGCCATGATCATGCACCGATGGATCGCGATACTGTTCGCGACTTTATTCCTTTTCGCGGCGCAGCCGGCATTTGCGGTGACGTCGTGCGGCGTGACGGGATCGGCTCAGGCCTCGTCCGCCATCACCTATGACCCCTTCGGGCCCAACGGGTTGCAGCAGGTGACGATCCCGCTGGTCCTGACGCGCTTCGCGAGCGGAAGCGCGAAAACGCAGACCGTCAATTTCGTGCTCACCAAGCCAGTCGGCAGTCCCGCCTATCAGGTTCTCTACAATGGGATCAGCGTACTTTACACCGAAGGCGCGACGGGCAGTCATCCGGCAATCGGCTCGCAGCTTTCTGGCGAAATCAATTACAATTTCGGCGGGGCCTCGGCGCCCGACCAATCGACCGCATTCAATCTCGTGGTGACCGTGCCGGCCAATCTCGATCTGTCGTCGGGCCAGCCGATCCGCTTTGACATCCTCTACGTATGCAACGGGACGGGTGGCATGCGCGATGTCACGATCCCCACCACACTCGCCAATGCGGTCCAGATCAACGTCAACGTGCTCTCGGCGCTTCAGGCGAGCTATGTCGGGCCGGCACTCGATTTTGGTGAAATTGGCACCAAACTGGATTCGCAAGTCGCCTCGGATCCCGGATCGCGGACGGGCTACATCCGCGTGGCGAGCTCCGGCCCCTATTCGGTCGATATGCGCTCGGAGAAGGGCTACAAACTGGGTTTCCCCGGCGGCAACCTCGGCCTTTTGGCGCAATCGGTTGCCTATCAAGCGAGTCTATTGGGGCAAACCCGCAGCCCCGCCGACGTCAGCGCGACCCATCAAGTCTGCTCGCGGGCGGGATTGGCTGGCACCGTCGGTTCGCAGGGCATGCGCATCCCGCTGACGGTGACATTGCTTCAAGGCGGTGTCGGAAAGCTTCCGGCGTCGAGCTACCAGGACAATCTGATCGTCACCGTTACGCCGCTGTTCGATCCGCAGGTGGGGGCCACATGCGGAGCGCCCTAAACCGCGGGTTGGATGGTCACGACGTTCGGTCGGCCGGGGCTGGCTGGTGCTTTGACCTTGAGCAACGCGCCATTGCACCTTGTGATGACCACGCCCGCAGGTGTCCGAAACGAATAGCAGCTCGGCTCGACGCGGCCGCCGACGCGGATGTCGCCCGACGCTGCCTGCGCAGCGGTGGGACTTGCCGGACCGACAACCACCGCGACCCATATCCCGATTGCAGCCCTTCGCATGATCGGTCCCTTCTCGGCTCGATCTGTGTCCTCGCGGGGTAAACTTCTCGTGGATGAAGACACCATGATGGACGCAACTCCTCCGCGATGGCGCGAGCCGGCAGTCGGCACGATATCGGCCTTCCCGGACGCGCCGATCCCGGATTCCGGGCTGCCGTGGTTCCTCGAACGAGTCGCCGCGCGATGGATGCTCGGCGCGGCCGCCGTCCTCCTGTTTGCCGCCCCCTTGTTTGTCGAAGTCGATGAAATCGGTGGCGTCCGCAACGTTCACGCCGATCTCAGCAACCTCACTATGTCCCAGTTGCGGCCGCACCTGTGGATCTTTGCGCTGCAGGTGGCGCTGGTGCTCATCTTCGCGGCGCTCGCGATCGCCCCGTATTTTCGCAATCTCGCGCAATTGCGCGAGATCACGGCGATCGCGCGGGACATCAGCAACCGCCAGGTCGCCATTTTCAACGCCGCAATCGACGCGATGGTTGTCATCGACCGGCACGGCCGCGTGGAAAGCATGAACCCCGCCGCCGAACGGTTATTCGATCGACCGGCCATCGCGCTGGTCGGCAGCAGCATCGACGAGCTGTTCGCGAACGGCATTCTCTATCTCGATGGTTTCAACGAGCGCCGCGGAACGCCGCGCGCGCCCGCCATCGTGCGCCAACTCGAAGGCATCCGCGGGGACGGCTCGCGGTTTGAGGCCGAGATCGCGGTCAGCACGGTTCGCCTCGATGACGGCATTCGCAGCTTGTTGATCGTCCGCGATTCGACCGAGCGAAACCGTGCCGAACGGATCAAGGATGAGTTCGTCTCGACGGTCAGCCACGAGCTTAGAACGCCGCTGACGTCCATCCGCGGTGCGCTGTCGCTGCTCGATCACGCGCTTGGCACGAGCCTTGCCAAAAAGCCCGCGCGGTTGTTGCAGATTGCGAAGTCGAATTCCGAGCGGCTGAGTTTGTTGGTCGACGATATCCTCGACATCGAGAAGATCGGCGGCGGTCGCCTCGAGCTAAGACTCGAACCGGTAGATGTGGGCGACATTGTTGCCCAGGCGGTGGAGCAGAATTGCACTTATGCTGCCGATCATGGGGTACGGCTCGCGGCAACATCGCGAACCGGGCCGCTGACCGCCGTTGGCGATTCAGGCCGGCTGTTGCAGGCGTTGTCCAACCTCATTTCCAACGCCGCCAAATTCTCGCCCAACGGAGGGGTTGTGCAGATTGCCGCCGAGCGACACGGACAGATGGTCCGCATGAGCGTGTCCGATCAGGGCCCGGGCATTCCAATCGCATTCCAGTCGCGCCTGTTCGAACGCTTCGCCCAGGCAGGCAATCAGCCGACTCAGCGATCGGGGACAGGTCTCGGCCTGGCGATCACCAAGGGCATCGTCGATCTGCATCACGGGAAGATTGGTTACGAAACCGAACCCGGCCGCGGTACGCGCTTCTGGATCGATCTTCCTTGTGCCGAAGGACGGGTCGGATGACTCGCCCGCTCAAGCGCATCATGCTGGTCGAGGACGATGCCGACGTTGCCGCCGTGGCAACGATGGCACTGCAAGACATCGGCGGATTTGACGTCGTCCATTGCGCCTCGGGGATGGCGGCGCTGGAACAGGTCGGCCACATCCAGCCGGACCTCATCATCCTCGACTTCTCAATGCCCGAACTCGATGGTGGCGAGGTGCTAAGGCGACTTCGCGCTGACCCGCGCACGGCGCATTTCCCCGCCATCTATATGACCGCGAGTGTGATGCCGTCGCACGTGGCGATGCTTAAGGAACTGGGCGCGCTCGACGTTCTCAAGAAGCCTTTCGACCCGATGACGCTGAGCGATGAAGTGCGGAAGGCCTGGGCTAACGCGACTTAAGGAAAATGGTGGACGCACTAGGGCTCGAACCTAGGACCCGCTGCTCTCGAAAGGCAGACGTGTGCGGATCATGATTTGGCGGAGCGGGAGGGATTCGAACCCTCGATACGCTTTTGGCGTATACTCACTTTCCAGGCGAGCGCCTTCGACCACTCGGCCACCGCTCCGCATATCGCTGGAAGCGCGCCGTTTAGGG
>Ga0068862_100004454_pt1 | contig 11816 bp, 7 predicted proteins | sample KBSSwiS52_FD_66598 | JGI IMG/M metagenome (GOLD analysis project Ga0068862, IMG submission 66598) | Switchgrass rhizosphere microbial communities from Kellogg Biological Station, Michigan, USA - KBS Switchgrass S5-2 | ecosystem: Host-associated > Plants > Roots > Rhizosphere > Soil ... | reverse complement strand
AGGCGACTGAGGCAAACCAAGCAGTTGCGGCCCAGGCCGACCTCGCGCGCGCGAATGCCTACAAGGCAAATACGATTGGCAAGACACCTCAAGATATCCAAAAGATCAACATGCTGGCGCAGCACTATGTTGAAAATGAGGGTATGGATGAGGTTAGTGCCAAGGCCCGCGCTGTGATGGTTGTTGAAAGTACGGGTAAGGCAAGGTCTCCTGGGGAGCAAGCCAGACTTCTATACGCAGAGAAGCTCAAGAACTGGCAGAACGACATCTCGAACTTTGGGAAGTCGATGACGCCAGAGCAGGCTCAACAATTCCTGAATGACTCGATTAACGAAGTCACGACCCTGCAGAAATTCGATTCAGGAGTTACTGGTACTGCCCCGCCGAGCACTCAGAGAAGTGGGCCAATCGTTCGAGATGGAGAGGTTTCGGCTCCAAACGAAACTCCTATCGGTCAGAGCAAAACCTTCAAACAGGGAACGTATAAGAAGGTAAAGAAAGGCCCAGATTCAGATCAGTCTACCTGGCAGAAAGCCGCTAAATGAGCACTCGAAGCGACGAGGTCCTAAATGATGCACCTTGGAATACAGGTGGTTCGGAGGTGCCAGACGCGCCTTTCGCGCAGACGCCTCAAATACCAAGTCGAGCGGCGCCTCCGCCCAATGTGGCGGGAGAAGTACCCATACCTGCGACGGCTGAGGTACCTCAGTCACCAGACAACCCTTCGCCATTGGATAGAGTCTCCAACTGGTTTGGGGCCGTGTACCACAAGCTTGGGCAAGGTATGGGTCAACCTGTTACCCTCACGGAACACATGCTCGCGGAAGCCACGAAGGTCGCTAGTGGGCTTAACGCGACTGTGTTGGGAACTCTCAGAGCTCCGGGACAGGCTGCTGAGGCTATTCAGAATCTAGGAGCAAAAGAGCCCTTTAAACCTACGTGGAAGGCCCCTGTAAGCTCGATGCTTGTGGGGAGTTCTCGTCTATTAAACAAGTTGCAGGCCGAAGTAACCCTTCCTCCGAGTAACGACTTTCGGCAGCAGCTCCCTGAGGCATTTGGAAGTTCGCTTGGCTTTATTGGAATGGGGGGTTTAGCGAACGAAGCAGGGTTCGGACCGTACTTAACAAGCGCTGCCCTCGGTGGCGCAGTTGGAGCGAGTCAGCAATATGATGATGCTGTTGCCCATGGCGCAACTCCCGAACAAGCGGCAATCGCGTACGTCGGAGGAGCCGCCTTTGGAACTACTGAAGCTATTCCTGGAGCTTTCTTCCTCGGCAAACTCAACAAGCTCACAGGCGGACAAGTCGCCGAGGCTATCAAGAAGTACGGTATCCAAGGGGAAAGCAGCCCCTTCATGGAAGCCGTAAAGGGAATGTTAGAAGAAGGTATTCAAGAAGGAGTTCAGCAAGTTGGGCAGAACTGGGTTGCTAAAGACTTAGCTGCTTACGACCCTACGCGTACACTAGGCGAAAATTTCTGGTCCTCTGTGCTTACGGGCGGATTAGTCGGAAGTATGGTTGGGGGCGGCATTGGCCTTATGCGCAAGGCCGAAGTCAATCAAGTTCTAAAACAAAAGGAGAACGAACGGAACCTCGCGCTTGGCACCGGCGATCCCATCAACTATATTGAAGGGCACTTTACTCCGGTCGGCGATCTACTTAACCTGCGAAAGATGCAAAATGATTTGCAGGTTGATTTGGATGTTAGAGCAGAGGAAGCCTACAACAACCCTACTCCTGGCAACGTCGATATAATCCCAGAAGTTTTCCAAGGCCCACAATATACAGGAGCGAAAGCAGGGTATAGTGGCGATCACAGTTCTACGATCCTCGATAACCCCATAAACACCAAGGTTGAGAAGGCTATTCCACCTACTCAATTAGACGGGACTCCGACAACCGTGCGACAGGCACTTAAACTTACGCCTGTTGTTGCAGTAGAATCTAACCCCTACACAGATACGATCAAGGCACTTGACCGTCAGATTGAGGCTTACGAAGGTTTCATTGGAACTTTAAATCCAGTGCAAACTGCTTCCTACAATATCATGAAGCAGCGTAGACTGGACCTGATGGCGAAGTCTCAAATTGCTGACAAGATCGTAGCTCGCGTCAAGCAGTACTCGGCTGTGTTTACGAAGGTCCTAAGTCCTGATACCAAGGTAATTATCACTGCAGTTCCCTCTTTTAATGGTGGACCGGCAGTTGAGAACGTAGCAGGATTCATGACCCTTACACCTGATGCACAAATTGAGCAGGGAAAGACAACGCCCCTTGCAACAGTTTACGTGGACGTAGACAAGCTGGCAACAGCCCTGTACAACGCGGAGAAGACTGGGTCGAAAGAGGATGCTAAAGCCAGGTATCGACAACTGTTCGAGACACTTAACCACGAACTCGGACACCTCATCGCTGTCGGCCACGTAAGCCAGATTTACCGTGATGCATTAAGTCAGGACCCTCAAGTTCGACAGGACGCACATAAGGCCCTGGCACTTATGACGGAGGAATATCGAACTTGGCTGGAAGCTGCATCACGAAGTCAGCAATCGTTTTTGTTGATGACTCAGTTTAGTCCAGAAAGAGCCAAGATGGCGGCGCGGTATGGGCGAAGTGTGAACGTTGATATGGACACTTCGCCTATGAGTGCGCCTTTTCCTCCTGGACAGAACAAGAATTACTTGCTTTCCTTCGATGAGTTCTTCGCCGAAATGACTGCGCGTCTCGCCTCACAAGGCCAACTTGCTGACGACGTGATGACGAAGTATTTCGCGCCTGCTATCGAGCAATATAAGGCAATGTTTGACGAAATGCCTCTTTTTGCTCGTACGCCCTACGCCAGGGACTGGTTGCTTTTCCTGAAAACGAAAACCTATTCGTACAAGATCAATCAGGAACTCGAACGCATTGCTGCGAGTGGGGGGAAGGATATCATTTCGGTCCTTCGAAACGAACTTGCAGGATTTAATCCCGAAAATTTCGCAGGCCTTCGTGAACACCTTGATAGGTTTGACAAGTTAATTTCGTGGGGATTTAACTTGATGCAGCTTACGAAGGAGAATCCCCACATTCCGCACTTGCAGCAATACTTGCAAGCGATTGCTGCGTGGAGCGAATATCAAAGGAATTTCCAGGCTGACGCTGTCGACACTTACAAAATGTGGCGAGCGTTAGGTAAGATCGAAGCTGCGCAGCTGACCGATGTTCTCTTCGAAGAGGCGTTGGATCGGCGACTGCTCGATGCTACTGAGCTTTCTCAGCGCCTGACGGCCGAGGCAGCGGCAGTCTACACTAAGGTTCGTGAGCAGTTCAATCGTGTCCTCGAAGAGATGCGTGCCGTCGCACTCCAAGATGCGGCTCGAACGATCGTGGACAATGAGGAAATGTTGTCCAACGAACTCCAGGCTATCAACGGCGACTTTGATCGCTTGCGCGATGGTGGGTACTTCCCCTTTATTCGCTTCGGCAAGTATACAATTACTGCTCGAGCTAAGGAGGATTTGGTCTACAACGGGAACGCTTATAAAAAGGGGCAACTCATATCCTTCCCGAGTTTTGAAACTGAGAAGGAAAGGGACGCCACGCTCGATGAGGTTCGCAAAGAGCTTGGTGCGCAGGCTAGTGTGGCCTCGAGCATAATGCGCGAGACGGATTTCGTCATTCAAGGAATGCCAAGGGCTTTGCTGCGCTCTCTCCGTAGCAAGCTGGAAGCTACGGGCGATCTGACTCCTGAACAAACTCAGGCGTTCGAGAAGGCGATGGCAGAAGTCGCTCCCTTCCGGAATTTCCGTAAACACTTTCTGAGGAAGAAAGGCATAGAGGGGTACAGCGAGGATGCTCTTAGAAGCTTCGCTTATTATATTCGGAGTGCTGCCGGTCACATTGCTCGCGTTAAGTTCAGTGATGCCTTGCGAGAGCCTATTCAAGGTCTGCAACAGGACGTCGACGTTATTAAGGAAACTGGTGGTAGGGCTGATGAACGACAGGAAATGCGTCATTGGCTTGATCGCCATTTTAGTTACGTCATGAATCCAGACAATGAGTGGGCTGCACTAAGAGGGGTAGGATTCGTGGCCTATCTCGGTGCGAATGTGAAGTCCGCCATTGTTAACGGTACACAGATACTTACGACAGTAGGGCCATACCTCGCTGCTAGATACGGGGACACGAAAGCTATAAGTGAATTGACAAAGGCGACATGGACCTTGAAGGACTGGATCGCAAACCGAAAGGACTTTACGAACGCCAAGGAGGGGAGCCCCAAGTACCGACTTATGCAAATGATCGAAAGGGGTAAGCATGAGGGTTGGCTAGATCAATCGCTTGCAACTGAACTTGCAATCGCTGCCAGTGAGAATAATCTTGATCGGGGGTTGTACCTTCCGAAAGCACGGAGGTTCTGGCACGAAGTCTCGCGGTACAGCGCTTTGCCATTCCATCTTGTCGAAAAGATGAATCGCTATATTACCGCTATCTCCGCCTATCAACTGGAATTCAATGCTTCCGGTAGCCACGAGAAGGGTGTTCTTGCGGCGCGTCAAGCTAACTGGTCCGCTAACTACGAGAATGCCAGATGGAACCGCCCCGAATTCATGAGGGGCAAAAAGTCTGTATTCTTCCTCTTCGCAAACTATTTGCAAAACACACTGTACTTTGCCACTCATGACAAGGGTGCCCTTCGTTATTGGTTGATGATGATGCTACTTGGAGGTCTGATGGGACTTCCAGGAAGTGAAGACGTAGCCGACCTTGTGGACTTCGCGGCAACCTACTTCAATCGTCTGCTTGGACTGAAGAATCCAAAGACTCAAATCCGAAGGGAACTTCGCGAGCACCTCGAAGAGTTGGGCGCTAATCCTGATCTCATTCTCCACGGTCTCAGCCAAGATAGTTTTGGGTGGGGACACGTAGGAGAGTTGACTGGTATCCCTATTCCACATTTGGATGTTTCTCGTTCTGTAGGAATGGGGGATGTGCTACCACTGACTGAAGTTCCATCAATGTTTTTACAAGCAGAGCCGAATGACATTCTAGTAGCTGCAGCCACTGACGCTGCAGGGGCGTCGGGAAACTTAACTGAGCAGTTCTACCGGAACCTTCTTTCTGATGAGCAAAGTGATTGGCGAAAAGCTGAAAGGCTTCTGCCGTTTGTTGCTGCCAAGAACGCAATGAAGGCAGTTCGCTTGGCAACCCAAGGTAAAGAACAAACTCGGAGTGGAGACGTAATCGCAGAATTTGACCCTCACGACCTAAGGGACCAACTCGAACTGATCGGTCAAGGCTTAGGTTTCTCACCGTCACGGCTAACTCTTGGTTGGGAGAGAGAGATAGCTCAGCGCGATATGATTCAGTATTACAAAGTCCAGCAAGAAGCACTTCTTCGGCAGGTTGATTGGGCCTTTCTACAGGAAGACCGGGAGGCAAAAGCAGATGCGCTTGCAGCCATTCGTAAGTACAACGAGCAAGTGCCTCAACCGGAAATGAAGCTAGGAACTCAGGCGATAAAGGATTCATTGCGCTCGTACCTCCAAAAACAGGCTATTTCTGAATTCGGGTTGGCAGCCGAGAAAAAATATCGCCGTCTGCGACAGGACGTGGAGCAGAGTTATCCTGATCCTCACGGCAAACAGAGCAGGGCTGCAGGGACGACGCCTTAAAAGCGGCGCGCCAGTATCGGACCGTACGACGCTCGAAGCCTAATAGGCTGGCGAGCACTCCTGTACTTATGTCCGAGTTTAATTTAAGGAAGTTGTGAGGGCAGCAGTAGGAAAGAGACTGCACCGTATCGGCGAAGATCGTTTTGCTGCGCTTGCCCAAGCCGAATCTCCTAGGGTGCATTGGCATTTGCATTGCCATTGGGTTTAACTCCTGCTTCCTTGAAGTTGTAAGCCAGTACCCACTCGGTTGCATCCTGGATTTTATATAGGATACGGCTCTGAAGTCCGGCAGTTACGGCTTCGGCAAATTCCTTGTGCGACATAGACTTGAATAATAGGCGGAAGCAGTCGCTTTCCTTAATCCGTCCGTACGAACGTACGAGTTCCGCTACTGTATGAGAGTGTTTTGCATATTGTCCCACTCCGATGAGGCTAAATACTTCGGGCATATCTTCTTCAAGAGCCGTGACGATCTGAGCAGCCATTTCCAAGTTTTCACTTGTGATAATAAGGTCGTCCTTCTCTGCAGCACTAAGCACCATCGCGAGCTTATGTATATGAGTCTGCTTGCGGGCAAGATAACCCGCAAACCTCTCATTATCCAAGTGTTGAGGCTTATTGTTGTAGTGATTCTCATACCAACTCGTACCCCACTGTATGGCTTGAGAAGAAAGGATAAAGCTTCCACGCATAATAGAGATTGCCTCCAGATCGTGGACCAGTTTTTTCTGAAGGTCCAAGAACTCGGGAGGGAGTACCGCGCTAGGATATGCCACGAGCTTCCGCTTCTGCTTACCGTAGACGAATATACATCGAGATGTAAACCCTCCACCGATGAGATACTCTGGAAAGTTTCCAGCAATCCAGCCGGGAGTTGTACATGCTGCAATATTAATCCATGGATTCTCAATTCGATCAGAACCCTGCGTCTTCGTACGTTTCTCCCACACTCCAAGCTGTCCATCCCATAACGATACGAGCACATCTACCATCTCCCTGTCGTTAGGATCGAGAAAGGTTCCGAACTCACTCGAAGCTATCGTGATGCACGACATCGGGAAGTAGGACCCATCGTCCATCAACACTGCTTCGTTCGAATCTGCGAGTGCCTGGGTAAGGGCTTGCCAAGTAACAGCGTCGGGGCCAAACTTGATTCCTTCCAGCTGCTTTAATAAGTTCATCCCGATACTTAGTGTCGTCGACTTTGAAACGATCCCCGGCGGAGCTACGAGGATGAGGTAGAAGTTTGGTGTCCACTGAAAGTACCCCTGGTCGATCCAAACGCGTCGACGGAGGGCACCTGCGATAGTGCTCACCCCTACCCAAAAGTGCATCTTGTCTGGGGCTTCGGAGTACGAAGAGTACTGCATATACGTCCGAAGCCAGTTCTCGAGTTGGCGACCCACCCATAACCTCGATTCTATTAACGTTCGTATTAATTACGGAGAAGATGCAAACGTCTATTCGATCAAGCTGCCAACTTCGGTTCCCACTCCACTTCCTCGCAATCTCCCCAGGACTTGGTGCTTACTTTTATTCCGGCTTGAAAGACGAGGGGTTGAGAGTAGGGGACGGTGACGGTTAGGTGTCTATGGAGACGAGGCTTGACCCAGTTATTGAGGTAGGTAGGCCACTCAAAGACACTTGAATCGTGTACTTGCAGGAGGAAACGGACTCTTGCGCGTGTAAGCTCTGGATCATCCGTGATGTTAAGGATTCCAATATTCGTTGCAATGGCGACGGTTGACTGAGGAATCCAGGCAAGGGCTTCTTTGAGGAGACCGTCAATTCGATCGAAATAGAATCGCCTGTATCCATATGCGTTCTCCACATAGCGGCACTTGGCTAGCTGAAACTCAACACGACGGTGCCACTTGGGTATACCAGTTCGTACACTGAAGTACCTCTTCTGGAAACTATCGGCCTCGCGAACCGTGATTCCAAGTGTTCGAGCGAGGACGTTTGGGGTTCCACCGTAATGGGTAAGATGGACACCTTGCTTTGCCAAGTAGTAATTAAGAGTCCCCTTCTTTGGGGCCTTGCCGAAGATGATCTCACCGTTGACATAGTGAAGGTTGGGCGAGTTGGGGTTTAGGAAGTGATCGATGAGGGATTTGTCTTCCGCTTCCCACGCCACGACACGCGCGTCCGCTTGCGGGAGATCGAATTCCCCGAGTACGAAGCCGTCATCCGGTATAAAGCATTTGCGGAGATTGGGAAGTGGCCAATCAAGTTCTGCTCTTTCCCCCGAGGTGATATTCTGACCGTTAGTTCCAAATCCAAAGGGGTCACTTGATGAAGCGAAGCGGTACGTTTCAGTGCCCGGTATAGTATACTGGCAGCGAAATCGTCCATCCGCATCAAGAGGTTGGAGGCAGACGGTGAGCGCGTTCGCAAGCGACCGTTGGTGATTGATCGCTCCGCACAGGGGACGGAGTAGAATGTCTCGCTTTCCGTAGATTTCAAGGACATCTGCACCAAGTGTAGGCGACTTCGTTTTGCGGTCGAGGATTTTTTCCTGGCGGAGTTCGTCATAAAACAGTTTCCTCATTTGGGGGGTGGAGCGGACATTTAGGTTATGACCTAAAACTTGCTCGATCCACATTTGATTAGAGGCTATGTCTTCTTGCAACATGAAGGCGAGTCTTGCTCGCATGTCGTGGTCAACTCGTATGCCACGAGCCGACGATCGAGCAACAGGCATGCTAAGGTGTTGCTGTATTTCGCTTGGGGTGCCGTAAACAGTTCTTCGAAGGTTGCGAGACTCCCGTGCATGAAGTAGGACTTCGGCGATCTCATAGGTTGCCACACAATCCCGACAGTTGTAGGTCCACCACGTGATCTCATCTCCTCGACCCATCTCCTTGCCTTCATCCTTCCAATAGATGTGTATGTCTCGGTAAAGGGCAGATTGGAAATCCAATCCTTTCTGAAGACCTGGGAACTGGACATGATGTTCACTCATTATGTCGAGGAAAAGGTTTACTTCGAAGCCCCAATACTTCGCTAAATACTGGTAGTCGTATTGCCAGTTTTGTCCGAGGCATCGGGCATGTCGGTGAGTGAGTAGCTGGCGCAACAGCAGGATGATTTCAAGCTCCTCGTCAAGCGTCCAGCAATCACGTTTGTATGCAAACGAGTAGAAAGGTATGCAGATAGCATCGAATCTAGACCAAGCGATTCCAATGCAAGCGAGATGTCGAGCCTTGGTTTCGATATCAACTGCAAGATACGTGGACTGCCCTTCGACGAGAGACAGAAGTCGGGTGAGTGTAGCTCGAACTTGAAGAAATGTGGGGTTGACAAGGAAGTTCTCCTTTATTTCAGGATAACCTTCATAGGCTTGCCATCGCGCGACACGCCTAAGATCATGCACCACAAGATTCCTGTACTCCCAATTACGAAGTACGGCAGCTGGGTGTATTGTGGGAATGATCTTAGTAGTTTCGGGAATTCCGAGCTGTCGATCGCCACGAAGGAGACTACTACGCCACTTGGTAATTCCAGTTCTTCGTGTCGTGGCCCAGAGAGATAAGTTACCCACTGGAACGATGACATTTGGTTTAGTTTCAGCGATCTCTGCTCGTAGTTCTTCAAGTCCGTCAATAACTCGCGGATCGAAATAGTCTCCATCGTAGCACCTCATGGAGGGAGTGATGTACTTTTTTACCTGCTTCCCACTCGACCCTCGCTTCGGCCACCACAAGTCCATCTTGTTTCCAGGGGGACGGTACTTGCAGACGTTCGCTACGCGGATTTCGGAACGAAGGATGCCGGCTTCGTTCAGCATGCGAGAGAGTTCTTGACCCGACTTACCTACGAATGGGCGAGGTGAGAGCTTGCCCATTTCGTCGAGATGGGTTTCTTCTTCGGCGCCCGGAGCCTCACCTATGAGAAGGATTTTGGCGGGTTGTGGGCCGTAGTTCTCGACCTTAATCTGCGCCATTGATCGCTGCCTTCGACAAGCCAATGGCAATGGAGTTGAGTTCGATCCCCGTACACTTTATCTTTTGTGCACGAGCAGCCTTAAAAATACTACCGCTGCCCACACAAGGGTCCAGGATATGCTCGCCAGGATAGAAACTAAGACCAAGGATTTCCTCCAAGAGAGTGGTTGGCTTCTCTGCCGCATAGACCTTGTCCTTTACTGCAGGGTAGGTAAACACATCAGAAGCGGACTTGGAAAGCTTGCGATTTCCCTTTTGTGCAAACAGTAGGCACTCATAACGTCGGCCGAAATAGCCCGGTTGCGGGGCATGACCAAGTCCAGGTTTGTACCAGATAAGAGGCGTTGCGAAGGGGAGCCATCCGTGGAGCCTGGAAGTTTCTGCCAGGGTAGGCCACAGGCGAATGTCGCAGAACATGTAGAGGTGTGCGTCATCCTTACACAGCTTGAAGCCATTAGCAAGGATGCTAGTAGCAATCCATAGCGCAGTCTCCGCATCGTCCTCATACTGGTGCCCTGTTGCACTTGATTGCTCTCCAAACTTATCCGCGTCCATCCCATATGGAGGATCAGTGACAATGCCACTGAAAGAATTTGGGGCTAACGTAGGGAGAATCTCGACGCACGAACCTTCTAATAGAACGTAGTCCGAGTCGAGCTTAGCTTTGGTAGCTTGCAAGGCCCCAAGGCCACCGAGGAATTCTTGTTCGAGTTTCTTCTTGGCAATACGTACTGCCTCGTGACGAGTAGCAGCCTTCTTGACGTCGGGGTCGGTGGCGAAGGAATCGAGTAGAAGGGCGTCGCCTATTTCCTTGGCTTGCGCGGGAGCCAGACGAGGAGACTCCCCCCTAATAGCATCAAGAGCGGCGCCGGTGTCGGCTCGGGTTTGCTCTGGATTCTCTCCCTTAAACATGTTGTGGAGCTTGGCAATTGCCTGCGCTTCTTCCACAGGGGAGAGATTCTTGCGGCGCAGGTTCTCGTGGAGTTCGATTCTGAACAGGACACGTTCGTCTCCTTGATTTATGCGGACGACTGGAATGTAACCTGGTTCGACGACGAGTTGCCCGTAGCGGTATGGGACGGTGATACCCTTGATCGCTTGCAAGCGACAGCCACCGACTACGAGGTTGGTACTTAGATCAGTGGCTATAGCATGGATTAAGCCATCGCGGATGATGTCCTCGCGAAGCTCGAGGATGTGCTTCTCGGGATAATCCTTGCGCTGTCGCTCGCCAACGAAGATGCCGTCGACAGGAAGAAGTTCGACATAAGTGCTCATTAGACCCCCGAAAGAATTAAAGGTTACTTCTCTGCAATCTTCTTGAGCTTTTCGTATTGCTCTTCAGACAAGTATGTACTGCCACCGTATTGCTTGGCACGAGTGGAGATGGAATCGACGAAGGTCATCTCCCAATCGGAGGTTGCGTTCTCCTCAGCAGTCTCGAGCATTTCGATGAACTCCGCTTCTGTATCGAACCAGTCGCGGGCGTACGTGCTCATAGAGCCTCCTTTATTTTTGTAGCGAGGTCCACAAAGGCTACCTGACTTCGAACGATCTCCTCCATACGATAGAGGATTGATCCACGAGTGCGACCTAGTTCCTTAGAGATTTCATCGAGGGACTTACCTGCCTTGACGAGACTGACAAGCTTGCCCTCTTCTAAGCTTGTCCAGTTCTTACCTGCGTTCGTCTCGCTCATATGGCTACCACGATCCTTTCCTCGAATCGCGTCAGGGCAGTGTAGAGCCACTTCGCACTGGCTTCCTTGAATATCCACGACTCATCCACGATAAAGCCAGTCTTCCACTGTGAGCCCTGGGACTTGTGGCAGGTAATGGCGTAGCCAAAGTCGAATTCGTCAGCCTTGTTACGCTCGTACCATTCGAGAGCCTTGTAGTCCGTGTCGAACTGATGGGCCTCGACGAGTAGTCCGTCAGCGTCGTCGGTGTACTCGGCTTCCCAGGGAAAGATTTCCATCTTCACCGCATAGCCGAGGTCTTCGGCTTGTTTAACCCTCCATTGCGTTCCGTTGAGTAGACCTTTCTCCTTATTGTTCTTAAGGCATATAATCTTCTCACCCTGTTCAGGTGTGGCCGAGGGGTAGCCGAGAAGATCACGATAGAAGGAGTTGATGTTCTTGCGAGTACGGTTAGTACCAGCGATGACTTGCTCGAACTCGCGCGGATCACGAGCGTCCGTTCTTCGATCAATAC
>Ga0068862_100004447_pt1 | contig 11829 bp, 9 predicted proteins | sample KBSSwiS52_FD_66598 | JGI IMG/M metagenome (GOLD analysis project Ga0068862, IMG submission 66598) | Switchgrass rhizosphere microbial communities from Kellogg Biological Station, Michigan, USA - KBS Switchgrass S5-2 | ecosystem: Host-associated > Plants > Roots > Rhizosphere > Soil ... | reverse complement strand
GCCAGATGGCCGAGGGCCTGATCCGCATCGCCGCCGAGCGCGCCCTGCGCACCACCCCCGAGGTGGACCCGCCGCACGGCGTCTTCGACGAGTTCTGCGCCCGCTTCCCCTACGAGGAGACCGAGGACCAGCTGGCCGCCATCGGCGACGTCCTGGAGGACCTCGCCGCGGGCAAGCCCATGGACCGGCTGATCTGCGGCGACGTGGGCTTCGGCAAGACCGAGGTCGCCCTGCGCGCCGCCTTCGTGATCGCCATGAGCGGCCAGCAGGTGGCGGTGGTCTGCCCGACCACGCTGCTCGCCCGCCAGCACTACAAGACCTTCGTCGACCGCTTCCAGGGCTGGCCGGTCCGCATCGGCCGCCTCTCGCGCCTGACCCCCGCCAAGGAGGCCGCCGCCACCCGCGAGCAGCTCAGCAACGGCGAGATGGAGATCGTCATCGGCACCCACGCCGTGCTCTCCAAGCAGGTGGGGTTCCGCGACCTGGGCCTGGTGATCGTCGACGAGGAGCAGCACTTCGGCGTCAAGGCCAAGGAGAAGCTCAAGGAACTGCGGGCCGACGTCCACATGCTGACGCTGACCGCGACGCCGATCCCGCGGACCCTGCAGATGTCGCTCTCGGGCATCCGGGAGATGTCGATCATCGCCACCCCGCCGGTGGACCGCCTGGCGGTGCGCACCTACGTCACCCCGCACGACCCGGTGGTGATCCGCGAGGCGCTGCTGCGCGAGAAGTATCGCGGCGGCCAGGCCTATTACGTCGCCCCGCGCGTCTCCGACCTGCCGGACCTGCAGCGGTTCCTGCGCGAGCAGGTGCCGGAGGTCAAGTTCGCGGTCGGCCACGGCCAGATGGGCGCCACCGAGCTGGAACGCGTCATGGGCGCCTTCTACGACGGCGAGTACGACGTGCTGCTCTCCACCACCATCGTGGAGTCCGGCCTCGACATCCCCACGGCCAACACCCTGATCATCCATCGGGCCGACATGTTCGGCCTCTCCCAGCTCTACCAGCTGCGCGGCCGGGTGGGCCGGGCCAAGGCGCGGGCCTTCGCCTACATGACCACCCCGGCCGAGAAGCCGATCACGCTCTCGGCGGAGCGCCGCCTGAAGGTGCTGCAGTCGCTGGACAGCCTGGGCGCCGGCTTCCAGCTGGCCAGCCACGACCTGGACATCCGCGGCGGCGGCAACCTCTTGGGCGAGGAACAGTCCGGCCACATCCGCGAGATCGGCGTCGAGCTCTACCAGCAGATGCTCGAGGACGCCGTCAACGAGCTCAAGCTCCTGGCCGGAACGGGCGGGGAGGTGGCCGACCGGGGCTGGTCGCCGCAGATCAACACCGGCGCCGCTGTGCTGATCCCCGAGGACTATGTCCCCGACCTGAATGTGCGCCTGTCGCTCTACCGGCGCCTCTCCGACGCCGAGAAGGCCGCCGACCGCGAGGCGCTCGCCGCCGAGCTCATCGACCGCTTCGGCCCGCTGCCGCCGGAAGCCGGCCAGCTCCTCAAGGTGGTGGCCATCAAGGGCCTCTGCCGCGAGGCCGAGGTGGCCAAGATCGACGTGGGCCCCAAGGGCGCGGTGGTCAGCTTCCGCGGCGACGCCTTCAAGAACCCCATGGCCCTGATCGGCTTCCTGCAGAAGAACCAGGTCGCCTGGAAACTGCGCCCCGACCACAAGGTGGTGGTCAAGGGCGAATGGGAGACCCCGGAGCAACGCCTCGGGGCGGCTGAGAAGATCCTCACGGAGCTGGCGAGGCTGGCGGCCTAGGCGCGACTCCGGACCCGTGGTGTAGTCCGCGCTCGGGCGGGAGCGCAGCGTGACGGACACACCTCTGAAGCCGGCGTTCCGGCCCTTCATTCCGGCCGCCGTCGTCCTGCCGGAGCTGACCCTCTTCCCGCTGATCGTCGGCGCCTTGCTGGGCGTGGTGTTCGGCGCCTCGTCGCTCTACCTGGTGCTCAAGGTCGGGCTGACCGTCAGCGCCTCGATCCCGGTGGCGGTGATCTCCATCACCTTCTTCCGACTGCTGGCCAGGCTCGGGATCGGCCGCGCCAGCATCCTGCAGAACAACATCGTCCAGACCGCGGGCTCGGCCGGTGAGTCCATCGCCTTCGGCCTGGGCGTCACCATGCCCGCGATCATGATCCTCGGCTTCGACATGGAGATCGCCCGCGTCATGCTGGTGGCGGTCCTGGGCGGCCTGCTGGGCATCCTGATGATGATCCCGCTGCGCCGGGCGCTGATCGTCGAGCAACACGGAATCCTCAAATATCCGGAGGGCACGGCCTGCGCCGAGGTGCTGAAGGCCGGCGCGACCCGGGAAGAGCACAGGCTTGGCGCGGAGCCCAGCCAGGCGCAGACCGAGGCCGAGGTCGCCCATGGCGCGCGGACCATCGTGACGGGCTTCGGCCTCGGCCTGATCTACAAGCTGGCCGAAGGCGTGTTCAAACTCTGGAAGGATACGCCGCAGGCCGTGTTCGGCGCGCCGCTCGCCAAGGCCTCCATCGCCGCCGAGATTTCGCCGGAGTTGCTGGGGGTGGGCTACATCATCGGCCCGCGCATCGCCGCGGCCATGGCCGGCGGCGGGGTGCTGGCCTATCTGGTGCTGATCCCGGCCATCCAGTTCTTCGGGGCGGCGTCGGCGGTGGTCATTCCGCCCGGCAAGACCCCGATCACCGCCATGTCGCCGGACGATATCCGCAGCGCCTACATCCTCTACATCGGCGCCGGCGCGGTGACGGCCGGGGGGCTGATCAGCCTGGCCCGCGCCCTGCCGACGATCTGGCGCGGCCTGAAATCGGGCCTGGCCGACATGGGCGCCAGGCGCGGCGCAGCAGCGACGGCCTCCGAAACCCTGCGGACCGACCGCGACATCTCGCTGAAATGGGTGGGGCTTGGCGTCGTGGCGCTGGTCGCCGGCATACTGATGGCCCACTCGCTGCACATGAATATCCTGGGCGCCCTGCTGATCGTGCTGTTCGGCTTCCTGTTCGTGACCGTTTCCTCGCGCCTGACCGGCGAGCTCGGCTCCTCCTCCAACCCGATCTCCGGCATGACCGTGGCGACCCTGCTGCTGACCTGCCTGATCTTCCTGCTGCTCGGCTGGACGGGTCCGTCCTATTACGTCACCGCCCTGTCGGTGGGCGCCATCGTCTGCATCGCCTCCTCCAACGGCGGCACGACGTCCCAGGACCTCAAGACCGGCTTCCTGGTGGGCGCGACTCCGCGCGCGCAGCAGCTGGCGATCATCGTCGGCGCGCTGGTCTCGGCGCTTGCGCTCGGCCCCATCCTGCTGGCCCTGAACCAGGCGGCCACGGTCTATGTGCCGGTGGCGCCCGCGCCCGCCGCGCTCAGCGCCGCCCAGGTCGCCGTCCTGCCGAGCGAGGCGCTGCAGGGCCCGCAGCACGCCCAGGACCCGGGCCTCTACCGCGTCTGGCACAAGCCCGATCCGGCCGGCGGCGCGGCCACGCGCTATCTGGTCCGCGCCGACGGGACACTGGCCTATCTGGTCGACCCGGGCGTCAACGGCCACGTCCACGTCCGCCCCGACGGCACCAGCGTCACCAAGTTCGACGCGCCCAAGGCCACCCTGATGAGCTACATCATCAAGGGCATCCTCAATCAGCAGCTCCCCTGGACCCTGGTGCTGCTGGGGGTGATGATCGCCGTGGTGCTGGAGATGTGCGCCATCCCGGCGCTGGCGTTCGCGGTCGGCGTCTACCTGCCGATCTCCTCGTCCATGCCCATCTTCATCGGCGGCGCGGTGCGCTGGCTGGTGGATCGCCGCGGCCGCGGCCTGGCCCACGCCGAGACCCTCTCCGAGGCCGAGCTCTCGGCCGCCTCCGACCGCAGTCCGGGCGTGTTGATGGCCTCGGGCTATATCGCCGGAGGCGCCATCGCCGGGATCGCCATCGCCTTCTCGGCGGGGGTGCTGGGGGACTTCGACCGCGGGATCACCCAGCTGATGCAGTCGATGAATCCGTTCTTCGACGGCCCCCGTTCCGACCTGCTGTCGACCCTGCCGTTCATCGGCCTGATGGTCGTGCTGTTTCTCTCCGGGGCCGGCAAGGCCAAGGGCTGAGCCGCGCTGTCTTCCTGACTGGCGCGGCGGAGACGATCCCGACGGAGCTTGCCGGCGTGAGGCCGAAGAGCTTCGCATTGAGGTAATGCCATTTTGCATTATAATTGGCGTTGAAGCCCGGAACCCCCCATGGCCAAGCTCACCGTGACCGCCCGCGGCCAAGTCACCTTCCGCAAGGAGGTGCTGCGGCATCTGGGCGTTCATCCTGGCGAGAAGATCGAACTGGACATGCTGCCGGGCGGCCGGGTCGCGCTGCGGGCGGCGAGACCCACCGGCTCGATCGACGGATTCCTGGGCCTGCTGGCCGGCAAGAGCGACAAGGTCGCGACGCTCGAGGAGATCGCCGAGGCGGCGCAGGCCGGTTGGGCCGGCGAGGCGTGAAGGTCACGGTCGACGCCAACGTTCTCGTTCGCGCCGTGGTCGGCGACGACGTCCAACAGGCGAAGGCTGCGGCGAACCTCCTCAAGGGCGCGCAAATCATCGCCGTGACCCTGCCATGCCTGTGCGAGTTCGTCTGGGTGCTGCGCCGCGTGTATGGCTTTGCAAAGCCCGACATCGCCCGGGCGCTGGACGCCCTGCTGGCGGCCGGGAACGTGGCCGTCGATCGCCCCGCCGTGGAGGCCGGCCTGGCGGTGTTCAATGCGGGCGGCGATTTCGCCGACGGCCTCATCGCCTACGAGGGCGGCTGGCTCGGCGCGGACACCTTCGTCTCCTTCGACCGCAAGGCGGTGGCCGTGATCGCCGCCCAGGGCCAGGCGGCCAGCATTCTCGAGTAGCGCGGGAACGGGGCTGCGCCTTTGCGCCTCTTGCGGGGCGGCTTCATCTGAAATCCAATCAGTCCAAGCCGCCGCGCGGCGCCGAACGGGAGGAACAGGATATGGCCGCAGCCCAGGAACAGACGTCAACCTATGGCGTGCTCTCGGACGCGGGCGTGGACCGGCTGCGCCAGCAACTGGGGATCCAGTACGACGACCCCACGCCGCCTCACAATTACGAGGCTCACATGGACGGCTTCCGGCACATGGCCAACGGCTATGGCGACGGCAATCCGCTGTGGAGCGACCGGGACTACGCCCGGAAGACCCGCTGGGGCGGCCTGATCGCGCCGCCGATGTTCGTCACCACTATGGGCGAGAAGGGCGCCCCCAAACCGACCCCGGAGCAGAAGGCGGCGCTCAGGGGCGACCCGCTCGCCGGGCTCGGGTCATATCAGGCGGTCCAGGAATTCGAATGGTGGGCGCCGGTGCGCGAGGGCGACCACCTGACCTCCAGCGCCGCCCTGGTCGGCGTGGTCCCCAAGGCCAACAGCGCCTTCTCGGGCAGCACGGTGGGCGAGATGCGCGCCTGGGTGATGCGCAACGCCAAGGGCGAGCCGGTGGTCCTGCGCCGCGGCACCTGGATCCGCGCCGAGCGGCACGCCTCGGCCGAGCGCAAGAAGACCTATGAGCTGCCGCAGCCCTACACCCCCGAACAGCTGGCCGAGATCGACGCGGCCTACGCCGCCGAGACCATCCGCGGCGCGACGCCCCGCTATTGGGAGGACGTCCAGCCGGGCGAGGATCTGCCGACTATCGTGCGCGGCCCCTTGCGCACCACCGACATCGTCGTCTGGCACACCGGCGTCGGCATGGGGATCACCCCGCCTGGAGCCTTCAAGCTGTCGTATGACGTGCGCGCCAAGGTGCCGGGCCTGTTCACCCCCAACGCGCTCAACGTTCCCGACACCGTCCAGCGGCTGCATTGGGAGAAGGAATGGGCCAACCAGCTCGGCATCCCGATCAGCTACGACTACGGCGCCATCCGCGAGGCCATCCTCACCAACCTGGTCACCAACTGGATGGGCGACGACGGCTGGCTATGGAAGCTGTCCTGCCAGCACCGCAAGTTCGTCTACCAGGGCGACACCTACTGGGTGAAGGGCCGGGTCAAGGACAAGGCGATGACCGAGGCCGGGGCTGAGGTGCGGCTGGAGATCTGGGTGCAGAACCAGTGGGGCACGATCACCAGCCCCGGCGAGGCGACCGTCCTGTTGCCCACCCGCGACAAGCCCGTCGTGCTGCCCAAGCCGGCCGAACAGGACGTCCAGCGCATCATCGACCAGGAGGTCGAAGCCAATCGCCGCCTGGACACCGGCGTCTCGGTGGAGCGAAAGGCCGAGACGGCGGGGTAGGGGAGAGGCGCCTGAAGCGAGGGCTCGCAAGGGCGCTTGCGCTGCTAGTCCACTCGCGTCAGCGTATGATCGGGCGTCACCGAGGTCAGTGTTGAGCAACCCATTCCAGAAGCGCGCGGCCGTTCAGGAAGGCCTGGCCGGCGATGCGTCGAAGAAGGGTAGGATACTCGCGGCCCTCCGCCGATCTCCGCTTGTCGGCCAGGATCTCGATCTGACGCGCCTCGTGGCGGAGGAACGCAAGGTCGACCGCGCAATCCCCTCGACATGATCATCGCTGCGGTCGCGGAGTCCAACGACTGCATCGTCGTCACCGACAACGCCTGTGATTCCGCCGGCCTCCCGACGTTCAACCCGATGCGCGCGTAGCGGCCCCGCCACTCTCAGGGGGAACGGCGCAGTGCGACGCCCTGTTGGAACTCGTCGCCGCAGTAGGTCGAGCGCTCCGCGCTTTAAATTGTCCACGGGCGACACGGACGAGCACGGACGCGCCGCGCTGATCGGCGCCTCATCCCGGAGGTCGAAGCTTGGCCGGAGCCGGCCGAGGGCCGGCTCGACAGGAGGATCGCCTCCGCCGCCGCTACAGCGGCCGGTCCGTGCTCGTCCGTGTCGTCCGTGGACCATCTCTTGCTGAGCCAGGGTCAGCCCCTGGCTTCGCTGCGAAGACACGGCTGAAAAAAGTTCCTGTTATGTTCCGGTCATGCTATCCTTCACCGGTCCGACAGCGGAGCCGTTGTCACCGCCCAAAGAAGCGGCGGGTGATTCCAGCGGTAAACACTTGAGCCGGGGCGTTGAGCCTGTGAAGAATGTCCCAAGATATTGAGTTATCGCGTGTTTTCGCCCATCAACCCCCGCCAACCCCTCCTGCAAGGGCGCTGGTCACCGCTCCGAAAACGGCGACCTTCCGAAAGCCCCAGTCAACTCCGGTAAACACCTCTCCGCCGTCGGCCCGTCAGCTCGCCCGCAGCGTCTGCGCCCGGGCGGCGGCTTCCTCGAGCGCCCGGCCGGCGCTCTCCGCCCCGTCCACCTGAGCCACGCCGATGTCGAAATCGACCACGAAGGGATTGGAGCCTTCGCCCGCGTCGAAGGCGGTGCAGCCGATCACGGCCGCGATCCGCTCGCCGGCGGCCCGGGCCGAGCCCAGCGGCGTGGCGGGCAGGGCGAGGGCGAAGACCTCCGAGGCCAGCCGCGCTGCGGTGTCCTCCACGCGCACCAGCCGGCCGATCATCGAGCCGATCTGCGGGATCGCCCGGTCGAGCCAGCCGCCCGCGCGCGCCTGCATCACCTCCGGCCGGTCGGCCACCTTCAGCACGCACACCGACAGCGGCCGGTTGCGCAGCCGCGAGGCGTGGGCCAGCCGTCCCAGGTGGGCGGCGAACAGGTCGCGGGTGAAGAGGCCGGTCGCCGCGTCCATCACCCCGGACGAGCGGGCCTTCTCCAGGGCCCGGCGGATGGCGCTCTGGCGGCGGAAGCTGCGGGCCAGCTCGATCACCCGCTTGGCGGTCTCCACCTCCGGGGTCTCGGGCGAGGCCACGTCGGAGACGCCGCGGTGGTAGGCCTCCGACATGGTCGCATAGCTCTCCTCGCGCATGTAGAGCAGGGCGGGCGTGTGGTAGAGGCGGGTGTTGCGGCGCATCCCCGCGGCGATCGACAGCGCTTCGGCGGCGGTGTCGCCGGCCCACAGCACCACCGCGTCGAACGGGCGCTCATGCAGGTAGTCGAAGGCGGTGTAGGCGGTGAACGCCCCCACCACCTCGGCGCCCGAACGGGCGAGCGCGTTGGACAGCGCCAGGAACTGCGGCGCGGGCTCGCCGATCGCCAGCACCCGGAACGGGGTCACGTCCAGGTCCGGCATGTCGAGCCGCCGGCCGCGGTCGGCGAAGGTCTCCAGCCGCAGCTCGAATTCCTCCTCGGCCACGGCGTTGCGGACCAGCGATTCCAGCCGCAGCACGGCCTGGGCCGGGTGCAGGGGCGGGGCCAGGGTCAGGTCGAAGGCGTGGGCCTGCAGCGACGGATCGGGTTCGCCGATGGCGATCACCGGCAGCCGGCGCGGCGCACAGGCCGCCTTCAGCCGGCGGGGCAGGGTGAGGCCCTCCTCGCCCATGCTGCGCAGGTCCACCACGGCCGCCTCGATCTGCAGGTCGCCGAGCGCCGCCAGCGCCGCATACGGCCCGCGCGCGGTGATCGTGCGCCAGCCGAGCCGGTCGAGGCCTTCGGACAAGGGCCCCGCCAGGGCGTCGTCCCGCGCGACGATCAGCACTCGCGCCTGGACGCCCATGCTCATGATTGGAATACCTCGCCCGCGAACCCAACGCCCCAACGCCTCAGCGAAGAGGAATCAGGGGACCCGAGAATAGACCCAGCCATCCTGCTGATACACCAGTCCAGCGCAGCCGCGGCAAGTTATCGCCGCGGTGGAGCGTCGCGCCCCTGTCGGCCGCCGCGGAAAGCGGCGTAAGACCGCCCGGCGTATCGAGGAGATCGGGCATGCGCCAGGGGCCGCTCAGCGGACTGAAGGTCGTCGAGTTTTCCGGCATCGGCCCGGCCCCGTTCTGCGGCATGCTGCTGTCGGACCTGGGCGCGGATGTGGTGCGGATCGACCGCAAGGGCCAGGTGGGCGACTGGGCCTCCCAGGCCACCGCCCGCGGCCGCCGCTCGGTGGGCCTGGACCTCAAGCTCCCGGCCGCGGTCGAGGCCTGCCTCAAGCTGACGGACAGGGCCGACGCGCTCATCGAGGGCTTCCGGCCCGGAGTCATGGAGCGCCTGGGCCTCGCGCCCGATGTCGTGCTGGCGCGCAATCCGCGCCTGGTCTACGGCCGGATGACGGGCTGGGGCCAGACCGGACCGCTCGCCCAGGCGGCGGGCCACGACATCAACTTCATCGCCATCACCGGCGCTCTCAACGCCATCGGCACGAATGAAAAGCCGATCCCGCCGCTGAACCTGGTCGGCGACTTCGGCGGCGGGGCGCTCTACCTCGCGTTCGGTCTCATGGCGGGAATTCTCAGCGCCCGGGAGACCGGCAGGGGCCAGGTGGTCGACTGCGCCATGGTCGACGGGGCCGCCTCGCTGATGGCGATGTTCTACGCCCTGAGGCACGACGGCCGCTGGAAGGACGAGCGGCGCGCCAACCTGCTGGACGGCGGGGCCCACTACTACGACACGTATCAATGCGCCGACGGCCGCTGGGTCGCGATCGGCGCCATCGAGCCGCAGTTCCACGCCGAGCTCCTGCGGCGGCTGGAGATCGACGACCCCGAGTTCGCCCATCGCAACGAGCCGGGCCACTGGGACTCGCTGCGCGCCAAGCTCGCGGCGCGAATCGCCCAGAAGACCCGCGACGAGTGGTGCGAACTGCTGGAGGGGAGCGAGGCCTGTTTCGCCCCGGTCCTGGGTCTGGGGGAGGCGGCGAATCATCCCCACATCCGCGCCCGCGGCTCCCTCGTGGAGCACGAGGGGGCGATCCAGCCGGCCCCGGCCCCGCGGTTCTCGCTGACGCCCGGCGCGATCCAGGGGCCGCGTCCCGCGACCGGCCAGCACGACCGCGAGGCGCTCATGGACTGGGGCTTCTCCGCCGAGGCGGTGGAGGACCTGCGCGCGGCCGGCGCGATCGCCGGCTGAACGCAAAGCTGACGGCGCCGTTCAGGCGCGGTTCAGCCGCCGGGGCGCAAACCTCGTGTCAGGTTGTTCGTCGCGCTCTCCCGTCCCTCGAAGCGGCGACCGACTTGGTGGACGACACGCCCATCGGCGACGCGCTGCTCCCAAAGGGCGGCGCGTCGTTCCGTTTTCGCCGCTTGCCTCGCAAGGCGACGCTGCGCACCTTCCCCGCGATGACGATCCCCACCGCCCTCTCGCGCTTGCGGGCCTTCGACTGGGATCCGCTGCATTGGCTGCGGCGGGGCCTGAGGGTTTTCGGCAAGGCGCTCACCCGTCTCTGGGGCCGCGACGTGATGCTCTACGTGGGCGGGGTCTCGTTCTTCGCGCTGCTGGCCGTGTTCCCGGCCCTGGCGATCCTGATCGGCCTCTACGGCCTGCTGGCCGACCCGCAGGAGGCCGAGAAGCAGGTGGAGATGCTGGCCCACACCATGCCCGCCGCCTCCCGGGCGCTGTTCCAGTCCGAGCTGATGCGGCTGGCCGGGGCGCCGCTGCGGGTTTCGGCGCAGAGCGCGCTGGCGCTGGTGATCGGCGGCTATGCGGCGCACCGGGGCTTCAAGGCCCTGCTGGCGGGCCTGTCGTTCATCCACGATGAGGATCAGCCGCGGGGCTTCGTCGGCTTCAACGTCATGGCCCTGGTGGTCCTGGTCGCGGCCTTCGCGCTGATGGCCCTGTTGTCCGGGGTGTTCCTGTTCCTGCGGCTGATCGGGTCCACCTTCCACCTGAAGCCCCTGGCCGGCGTGCCCTGGCTCTACAGCGAGTGGACCTGGGCCAGCGCGGGCCTGGTCGTCGCCATGACGCTGATCTACCGCTACGCCATGTCGTCCGAGCCGGTGGCCTGGCGCGCCTCGGTGATGGGCGGGATCAGCGCCGCCTTCCTTTGCCTGGGCGCCTCCTGGGCCAGCGCCTTCTATGTCGAACAGATCGCCCAGCTCGGCGCCACCTACGGCTCGGTGGCCGCCGTGGTGGTGTTCCTCATCTGGCTGTCCTGGAACGTCAACGCGGTGTTCCTCGGGGGGGCGCTGGCCACCGAGATCGAGATCGCCCTGCACAACGCCCCGGCCAGCGTCCTGCCCGACCTGCGGGGGGAGAAGCCTACGGTCGTTTCGCGACCAGAAAGCTGAACGCCCCGTCCGCCGCCTCATCCCGCGCCAGCACCTCGGCCCCGGCCTCGGCGGCGAAGTGCGGCACGTCGATACGGGCCATCGGGTCGTCGGCCAGCAACCGCACGCGCACCCCGGGCGCTGCGGCCTCCAGCGCCCGGCGCAGCCGCAGCGTCGGCACCGGGCAGCGGTGCCCGCGGGCGTCGACCAGGATCTCGGCGGGCGGCATGGTCGCTCGATAGCGGCTCGAAGCAGGCGGGGGAAGGTCCGCGCGTTGGCTCGGGGCTTCACATTGGCGGCGACCTGGGAAATGGTCCCGCGATCCGACACCTCCCGCGAGACCCACCCATGAAGACCCGCGCCGCCGTCGCCTTCGAGGCCAAGAAGCCGCTGGAGATCGTCGAGCTGGACCTCGAGGGGCCCAAGGCCGGCGAGGTGCTGATCGAGATCAAGGCCACCGGGATCTGCCACACCGACGCCTACACCCTGGACGGCCTCGACTCGGAGGGGATCTTCCCGTCCATCCTGGGCCACGAGGGCGCCGGCGTGGTGGCGGAGGTGGGCGCCGGCGTCACCACCCTGGCGGTGGGCGACCACGTGATCCCGCTCTACACGCCCGAGTGCCGCCAGTGCAAAAGCTGCCTGTCGCGCAAGACCAACCTCTGCACGGCGATCCGGGGGACGCAGGGGAAGGGCCTGATGCCGGACGGAACCAGCCGTTTCTCCTACAAGGGCGCGGCGATCGCCCACTACATGGGCTGCTCGACCTTCTCCAACTACACGGTGCTGCCGGAGATCGCGGTGGCGAAGATCCGCAAGGACGCCCCCTTC
>Ga0068862_100004431_pt1 | contig 11851 bp, 7 predicted proteins | sample KBSSwiS52_FD_66598 | JGI IMG/M metagenome (GOLD analysis project Ga0068862, IMG submission 66598) | Switchgrass rhizosphere microbial communities from Kellogg Biological Station, Michigan, USA - KBS Switchgrass S5-2 | ecosystem: Host-associated > Plants > Roots > Rhizosphere > Soil ... | reverse complement strand
TGCGGGCGCAGGCCCGTAGCCCCGGGTTTCAACCCGGGGGCCTGTTCGCGTTGTCTCGTTGCCGCGCCCCTTCAGGGGCGATGGCACGGTGGTGGAAGGAAGGCCGCCCGTGCTGTGGAGATCGCGGTGACGGGGCTGTGCCGATCCGCCCTCGCCGTCGCCCCTGAAGGGGCGTGGGTCGGATGGGCGCCTGGAGCCCCGGGTTGAAAACCCGGGGCTACGCGCCCGCGCCCACAAGGGGCGCCACCCCCAACCGCCATGAATGAGGACCATGGTCTGACAAAGTAGAACTAGAAGCGCTCGTAGCTCGGCCAGTTCGGATCGATCTGCTCGAGCAGGCTCGTGCAGACCACTTCCGGCACTCCCTCCCTGCGCAGGCGGCGGAGCCCCAGCCAGCCGGGCTCGTTGATCAGCACCTTCCAGGAGCCCTCTTCCCACTGCAGCAGCGCCTGGCCGCCGGTTTCGCCGTGGGTCCAGGTGGCGAGCGCGTACACCGAGTCGATGGCGATCTGTTCCAGCTTGATCGGCTCGGGATCCTCTTTGCCGTGGTACGTGTCCTGGAGCAGGGCCTGCTGGATCGCCGCCCTGTAGAGGTCGCTCGGCGGCACCGGCGACGCCGTGTCGGACGTGCGCACGCTCTGGGTGCAGCCGGCCAGGGAGAGGCAGAGAACGAGGACGGACCAGCCCTTTCTCATGCAGGATCTCCGTTACCCGTTGGCCTTGAGCTCCGAGATCACCATGCGGATCTGCTGGTCCGGCTCGTCCATGAGCGGGATGCTCCCCGCCCCCTTGTGGCCGCCGCCGCCGTAACGCGCCGCGAGCTCGCCGACGTTCGTCCGGCAGGTCCGGTTGAAGATGCTGTGCCCCACGAGCAGCATGGGGAACTCGCGGTTCGGCCCCCAGTGGATGCGCACCGAGACGTTGACCTCGGGGTAGATGGCGTAGACCAGGAAGCGGTTGCCGATGGGCACGTGGTCGAGCGGCCGGAAGTCAGTGACCACCACGTTGCCGTCGACCCGGCTGTAGGCCTTGAGCTCCTCGACGAAGCGCTCGTTCTCGCTGTCCAGGATGTCGCAGCGGCGCTTGACGCCGGGATCGGTCAGCACGTGCCCGATCGGCGTGCCGATCCTGAGCAGGTCCACCAAGTGGAGGAAGTAGCTCTCGAATGTCCCCATGCCGGTGCGGCCGTCGATCGTGAACCCGAGCTTGATGTAGCCCTCGGGCGCGAGCACGTCGGCGGGCGTCAGGTCGGCCGAGTCCAGGCGGTCGGTCTCGTGCACCAGCTCCTTGAACTGCGGCATGGCCGCCTCGCCGCCGTAGTACTCGTAGACCAGCCGCGCCGCGGACGGCGCCTCCGCGAACGCGCCGCGGACCTCCCCCTGGGGGATGTTCGCCGTGGCCGTGTGCAGGTGGTGGTCGAACCACATGGCGCAATCGGGATGGTACGGCAGGTTCGCCACGATGTCGTCCGGCCGGATGTCGGCCCGCCCGTCCGTGATGTCCTGGGGATGGATGAGCGAGATGCCGTCGACGTCCTCGTTGAGGGTCAGCAGCACGGCGCAGGTCAGGCCGTCGAGGTCTCCGCGTGTCACGAGTCGCATGGTTGGAGGGATTATACTTGGTCCCCCATGAATCGCCCGCAAGCCGTACCGCAGTCTTCCGCCGAGCCGTCCGACTGGAGTCCGACCTCCTGGCAGAGCCTCCCCGCGACCCAGCAGCCGGTCTATCCGGACTCCGCGCACCTGGAGCGGGTTCTGCGCGAGCTCTCCTGCCTGCCGCCGCTGGTGACCTCCTGGGAGATCGAGCGGCTCAAAAAGCAGCTCGCCGAGGCCGCGCGCGGCGAGCGCTTCCTCCTCCAGGGCGGCGACTGCGCCGAGACCTTCGCGGACTGCACGTCCCCCATCATCACGAACAAGCTCAAGATCCTGCTCCAGATGAGCCTGGTGCTCGTCCATGGCATGCGCAAGCGGGTGATCCGGGTGGGGCGCTTCGCCGGCCAGTACGCCAAGCCGCGGAGCGACGACCAGGAGCGGCGGGGCGACGTCTCGCTCCCCTCCTACCGCGGCGAGCTGATCAACCTCGCCCCGTACACGCTGGCCGACCGCACGCCGAACCCCGAGCTGATGCTGCGCGGCTACGAGCGCTCGGCGCTGACGCTCAACTTCATCCGCTCCCTCATGGAGGGCGGCTTCGCCGACCTGCACCATCCCGAGTACTGGGACCTCGACTGGGTCCGGCACACCCAGTACGCCGAGGAGTATCACCAGCGGGTGAAGGCGATCCGCGACTCGATCTGGTTCACCGAGACGGTGATGGGCCAGAGCAACCGCGAGCTCAGCCGGGTCAACTACTTCACCAGCCACGAGGGGCTCCACCTGCTCTACGAGCAGGCGCAGACCCGGCAGGTGCCACGGCGCAGGGAGTGGTACAACCTCTCCACCCACTACCCCTGGCTCGGCATGCGCACCGCGGTCGTCGGCGGCGCCCACGTCGAGTACTTCCGCGGGATCGCCAACCCGGTCGCGGTCAAGGTCGGTCCGGCCATGACGCCGGAGACGGTGCTCGCCCTGGCCGAGGTGCTCGATCCGCACCAGGAGCCCGGCCGCCTGACCCTGATCCACCGCTTCGGGCACCGGAAGATCGCGGCCGGCCTGCCGCCGCTGATCGACGCCGTGCGCCAGGCCGGCCGCACCGTGCTCTGGGTCTGCGATCCCATGCACGGCAACACCGAGACCACCGGCAGCGGCGTGAAGACCCGCGCCTTCGATCACATCCTGTCGGAGCTGGAGCAGGCGTTCGATATTCACGCGGCCTGCGGGTCCTACCTGGGCGGTGTGCACTTCGAGCTGACCGGCGAGAACGTGACCGAGTGCGTGGGCGGCGCCCGCGGCCTCGCCGAGAGCGATCTCCAGCGCGCCTACCACTCGACCGTGGATCCGCGGCTGAACTACGAGCAGGCGCTGGAGATGGCGCTGCTGATCGCAAGGCACGGGGAGCGGTAGGCGCCCTCCGGAGGAGGGCGCGGGCACGTAGCCCCGGGTTTCAACCCGGGGCGGCATGGGCCGCCTCGCCCGCCCCGGGTTGAAACCCGGGGCTACGTGCCCGCGCCTCCGACGGAGGCGCTCCCACCGCCCACCAGCGCTACGCCATCACCGAGAGCATCCCGAACACCGGCTCCCCCAGCCGCCGCTCCCCCACCACCTCCGACCTCTCCCCGGCCTGCTCCTCGGTGATCCCCTTGGTCATGCGGCGCCAGGCCGTGTCCTGGCTCAGGCGCACCCGCGCCGCCGGCGCTTCCGGGGCTCCCTCGTAGAGCCGCCAGCGCCCGGCTTCTCGCACTAGCGCCCATTCCCCTCCGGCCTCGCCGGTGATCTCCACGGCCACAGCAGCCCCCGCCTCCGCCTCGACCTCGCGGTAGGCATGGGGCAGAGCCCTCAGGAAGGCGTCGAGCACGGGGTGCATCAGCCGGCGGCTGGTCAGGCCGGGTGCTCCAACGGCCTCGCGAATCTGCTGCTGATGGTGCCAGCGCTCCGTGTACTCGCGCGCCACGTCGAACCAGCTCTCGGAGACCTCCTCGCCGGCCCAGGCCACAGAGAAGAGCGCGGGCGCCGAGGGATCGAGCCCCGCGAAGTGCTCGGAAAGCTCCGCGCCGGCCTTCTCCAGGAAGTCGGTCAGGAGCCGCGGGCTCACCCGCTGCATCGCCTTGACCCAGACGTGGTTGAGGTCGTTCAGGAAGGCGACCAGGTCCGCATAGCCCGCGATGGGCCGGTCCGGAGGTACGGGCGGCAGGCGGTCCCTGTCGAAGGCGAGCCGGCGGATCGCGGTGTCGAGCAGGTGCGCAGCCACGTCCTTGACCGTCCAGGAACCCACCGCGGGGCGGCTCCAGTCCTCGTCGGAGAGGCCGCGCAGCAGCGGGATGAGCAGCGCGTCGAGCTCCGGGAACAGCCCGGCGGTGTCGATCCGTCCGACCTCTCTCATGGCTGGTCGATGGCCCACAGCTCCGCACCGGTGGCGCGGTCGTAGTCCGCAAAGAACACCCGCGAGCCGGCGCGGACCAGCTCCAGGGAGACGCGATCCAGATCGCGGACCGGCAGGGTCCCGGCGGCGGTGCCGTCGGTCTGCCAGAGCCTGCGGTCATCCGTGGTGAAGAGCAGCAGGTCTCCGAGCGGCGCGGCATCGTAGGCGGCCAGCACCTCCGCACCCTCGCGGTCGTGCAGCGGCCCCGTGCCCGCCGGAGTGCCGTCGGTCGTCCAGAGGAAGCTGCGGGCCGCGGGCTCGTCGTACACGGAGTAATAGAAGCGTCCCTGGAACACGGTCGCGGCATGGCCGTCGGACCGCGCCGGCCCGAGGAGCTGCGTGCCCGCCGGCGTGCCATCCGTGGCCCAGAGACCGAAGCTCGCGCCGTCGGTGCCCGAAACCAGCAGCTTCGCGCCGAGCGAGACCACGAAGGACGGCTTGATGTGGAAGTCCAGGGCCGTGCCCGCGCGCCTCAGCTCGGTACCGCCCGCGCCGTCGCTGCCGAAGTACCAGAGGCTGCCCGCGTGCACGGTGAGGTGAGGGGTCCCGGAGGAGACCCCGGCGGAGGGCAGGGGCCCGAGCTCCTCGACGCGCACCGTGCCCGCGTCGGTCCCGTCGCTGCGCCAGAGCTCCCAGAAGTCGCTCCGGAGCGTGAAGTAGAGCTTGCCCTGGAATTCGACCAGGTCCTGGATGCTGCCGTCGCCCGTGTCGCCGACCGGGCGCGTGCCTGCGGCCGTGCCGTCGCTCACCCACAGGCGGTACTCGCCGTCGTACACGGGGAAGAAGACCTTGTCGCCGACGGCGCGCACCTGCCGGGAGCAGCACAGGGACACGTGCTCCCCGGTGAGCGCCAGGGTGCCGGCCTCGGTGCCGTCGGTGCGCCAGAGCCGGTCGCTCTTGACGAAGAAGAGCTTGCCGCCCGCCACCTCGGTCCACCCCAGCACCGGCTGCCCCACCGGCTCTTCGCCGGGCACGAGATCGGCGACCAGCGCGGTGCCGGCCTCGGTGCCGTCGCTCTTCCACAGCTCGAAGCCGTGGATGCCGTCGTCGGCGAGGAAGACGGCGAGATCGCCGAAGGCCCGCAGGCTGGTCGGATCGGAGCCGCCGAGGTCGGCGTCCGCGATGTCGCGCACCAGCGAGGTGCCCGCGTCCGTGCCGTCGGTGATCCAGAGCTCGGTCCCGTGCGCGTCGTCCCGGGCCGTGAACAGCAGCCTCCCGCCGAGGACCGTGCTGAGCCGGAAGGAGAACGGCAGGATGACGTCGGAGACCCGATCGGTGCCGGCTTCCGTGCCGTCGGTGATCCAGAGCCCGGCGTTCCGGCCGTCGTCCTCGGAGGCGGACCAGAGCAGCCGGTCCCCCAGGGCGACCGGGGTGTCGCCGGTCGCGCTGCTGCAGTCCCCCGGGCAGATGTCGCGCAGGAGGCGCGTGCCCGCCGCGGTGCCGTCGGTGACCCACGGCTCCCACCCGTGGACGCCGTCGTTGCCGCTGAAATAGAGCCGGCCCCGGTGCGCCAGCCAGAGGCTGCCGAGGCCATGGCACGCCCCGGGGCAGATCTCCTTGAGGAGGCGGGTGCCCTGGGCCGTGCCGTCCGTGCTCCAGAGCTCCAGGCCGTGGGGACCGTCGTGGGCCCCGAACACGAGGCGGCCTCCCGTGAGGTTCGGGATCACGAGCATGGAGGGATCGACCACGTCATCGAGGTAGAACGCCTCGGCGCGGGCAAAGCGGGTCAGCATCCGCGTGCCCTTGGCCGTGCCGTCCGTCACCCACAGCTCCTGCCCGTTGCGGCCGTCGTCGGCCACGACCCAGGTCCGGGAGCCCTGGACCGCGATCCAGAAGACCAGCGAGTGAGCCGTGCCGCGGGTCCACTGGGTGAGTCGCGCGGTCCCCTTGGCCGTGCCGTCGCTGGCCCAGAGGTCGTGACGGCCGAGGGAGGCGTCCGCCGCGAACACGAGCCGTTTGCCGAGGACGTGCAGGTAGAACGGCCGCAGGTTCCGGTCCGTGACCGAAGGATTCCTCTTCCCCAGCTCCTTGACCACCTCGGTGCCCTTGGCGGTGCCGTCGCTGCGCCAGAGGGCGCCGCCCTTCAGGCTGATGCCGCCGAACCAGATCCGGCCCTTGAACAGCGTCAGGCTCCGCGGCGCCGAGCCGGAGAGGCCGGGCAGGAGGTCGGAGACCATGTACGTGCCCGCGGGGGTGCCGTCGGAGCGCCAGAGCTCGAAGCCGTGCTCGCCGTCCGAGCCGGAGAAGTAGAGGGCTCCCTGGGCCGGCACCCAGAGCGGCGTGCCTTCGACCGCCACGCCGCCGAGGCTCGCGGTGCCCGCGGGGGTGCCGTCGGTGACCCAGAGGGTGCGCCGGTTGCCGAGGTCCTCATAGGTCGTGAAGAAAACCAGGCGGTCCGTGACCGCGAAGCTCAGCGGGTAGCCGCCGCACCCCTCGAGCGCGCAGAGGTCGGCCAGCTGCCAGGTGCCCGCGGCCGTGCCGTCGCTGCGCCACAGCTCCTGGTCTCCGGGCTCCTCCTCGGCAGAGAAGATCGCCACGCCTCCCAGCGTCACGAAGCCCGACGGAATGGAGCTGGCGGGCTCGGGGAACGGATTGATGTCCTTGACGAGGTAGGGCTCCAGGGCCGCGGCGGGCACGGCGAGGAGAGCGAGCAGGCAGCCGAGGGCGAATCGGTTCATCACGGTATGTTATCAGGGCTCCAGGGCCCACAGCTCCAGGCCGGTGGCCGGGTCGAGGGCCGGGAAGAAGACCCGCGAGCCCACGGCGAGCAGGTCCAGCCGGCCGAGGAAGCGCGGGGCGAGGTCGCGGACCTTGACCGCCTCGACGCCGTCCGTCATCCAGAGCGGGATGCCCGAGCCCGTGGTGGTGAACAGGAGCCGGTCCCCCAGCGGCGCGAACGTGGCGCCGCCGGGCGCTCCGGACACGGGACGGCTCTCCTCCCCGTCCGACACCCAGAGCCGGCCGTCCATCGTGTAGTAGAGCCGGCCCTGGAACACGGTCCAGGCGCTGCCGGGATCGGCGTCCTTGGAGACGACCAGCCGGTCTCCCACGGAGGCGAGGAGCGAGCCGGTCAGCCCCTCGGCCTCCAGGACGGCCGCGGTGCCGTCGCTGCTCCACAGGCCGGCGTCGTCGAAGAACCAGAGCCGGCCGGCATGCACGGTCAGGAGACGGGGATTCGACGGGCCGGGAATGCGCGTATCTCCACGCCAGAGCCCGCCCTCGGCGGTGAAGAAGAGGCTTCCCTGGAAGGCGATCAGCTCGCGGGCGTCCACCTCTCTGACCTTCTGCACGGTCGTGCCGTCGGTCCGCCAGAGCGCCTCGTCCACGGCGAGGACCAGCTCAGTGCCCACCACCGCGGAGCCCCGCACGTCCGGCGGATGGCGCGGCTCCTCCCCGGGCACCCGCTCCGCGACCAGCACCGTGCCGGCCGCGGTGCCGTCGCTCTTCCACAGCTCGTAGCCGTGCGTTCCATCGTCGGCGAAGAAGAAGGCCGTGCCGCCGAGCGCGCTCAGCCCATAGGGGAAGGAGCCGCCCATGTCGGCCTCGTCGAGATCCTTGACGAGCCGCGAGTCGGTGCCGTCTGTAGCCCAGAGCTCCAGCCCGTGCTCGCCGTCGTCGGCTCCGAACAGGAACGCCCCAGGGAGCGAGGCGCCGTGGAGCGACGTCCAGGGCACCCGGGGCTCGAAGTCGGTGACCCGGCCCGCGGAAGACCAGAGGTCGATGCCGGAGCCGTCGTCCGCCGCGAAGAGCACCCGGTCCCCCAGCAGGACCACGGAGCCCGGATTGCCGTCGCAGGGGCCGGGGCAGACGTCGCGGACCAGCTCGACGCTCGTGCCGTCGGTGACCCACAGCTCGTGCCCGTGGACGCCGTCGGTGCCGGTGAAGTATCCGCGATGGATGGCCTCGACGCCCGCGCAGGGGCCGGGGCAGAGGTCGCGCAGCAGGCGGGTCCCCGCGGGCGTGCCGTCGCTCGTCCAGAGCTCGGGACCGTGAACGCCGTCGTGCGCAGCGAACACGAACGGGCCGGCCGGAGACGAGCGCGGCAGGCCCAGGTACATCGACGCGATCGGATCGAGGAACGCCCGCTTGCGGGCAAAGCCGGTGAGCTGCTGCGCGGAGAGGCCGTCCGAGACCCACAGCTCCTGACCCCGCCGCGTCTCGGCCACGAACCAGAGGCGCCCGCCGTGGACGACCGAGTCCAGCACCGAGAGATCCCGCGCCAGCAGGCCGTCCGTGGACCACAGCTCGCCCCCGGCGGCGAAGACGAGGCGCCGGCCCACTCCACCCAGGATGCGCGGCGGCCGGGAGAACCGGCGGACCAGGGCGGTCCCGCGCCAGAGATCCCTGCCGCGGACGAACCAGACCTGCCCGTCGAAGGCGGTGAGCTGCGACGGTGGCGGGCCGGGAACCGCGAGCCGCGTGCCGGCCGGAGTGCCGTCGGTGCGCCAGAGGCCGCCGTCCGCCCGGAAGTAGAGGACGCCTCCGACCACCGCGCTCTCCCTGCCGGGGTAAATCTGGCCGGAGAGCCGCTCGACAGCGCGGCCGTCCGTCACCCAGAGCGACTTGCGGACAGGCTCCGCGTAGGCAAGGAAGAAGAGCCTCTCCCCTACCTGCGCGAGCGCCTCCGCGGCGTCGGGGCAGCCGGGGCAGGCGTCCACGAGCACGCGGGTGCCCGCGGGCGTGCCGTCGCTCGTCCAGAGCACGCGGTCCGTGCCGTCCGAGGCCTCGAACACGGCCCTGTCGCCGAGCGCGGCGAAGGCCGCCGGCCCGCCGCCGGCCGGCGACGGCACCGGGTTGATGTCCTTGACCAGGTATGGCTCCAGCCCTGCCGCGGGCGCCGCGAGCCGGAGCAGCATGAGCGCGGCGAGAAGGTCAGGGCGCCGCATCCTCGCGCACCGCCCAGAGCTCGCTGCCGGTAGTCCAGTCGTAGCCCGAGAGGAAGACCCGGTCGCCGGCGCGCACCAGGTCGTTCGGATCGGCGATGCCGGCCGGCGGATGGAGCGGGAACGTGCCCGCCGGCGTGCCGTCGGACTGCCACAGCGCAAAATGACCAGTCTGGTCCACCGCGATGAACACGAGACGGCCGCCCAGGACCGCGAACCGATACGCGTTGATGACCGGGCGGCCGTCCCGGTCCAACAGCGGCCCGGTCCCGGCCTCGGTGCCGTCCGTCGACCAGAGCACGCCCTCCGAGACGTAGTAGAGACGGCCCTGGAAGACGGTGAGGGTCTCGGCGGAGTCGGCGCTCCTGCCGTGGATCTCGCGGGTGCCTGCGGGCGTGCCGTCCGACACCCAGATGCCGTTGCCGTAGAGGCCGAAGACGAGCCGGTCCCCGAGCGAGACCAGGAACAGGGACTCGTAGGAGCTGGCGTCGGGCAGCAGCTCGACCTCCAGCCTCGTCCCGGCCTCGGTGCCGTCGCTGCTCCACAGCTCGCGGCCGTGCTCGCCGTCCTCGGCGAAGAACCACAGGCGGCCGGCGTGGACGGTGAGGAGCCGCGGGCGCGAGCCGTCGGCGCCCGGGTTGACGTCCGCGACCGGCACGGTGCCGGCCGCGGTGCCGTCGCTCCGCCACAGCTCGGTGCCGATCCCGGGACCGTTGGCCGAGAAGAAGAGCTTGCCCTGGAACGCGGTCAGCTCCTGGGGAGAGGCGTCCGCCGGGCCGGGCTGGACGTCGAGAACCAGCCGCGTGCCCGCGGCCGTGCCGTCGCTCGCCCAGAGCTCGTGACCGTGCTCCGCGTCCCGCAGGTCGAAGAACACGGTGCTCCCCACGGCCTCCATCTCCTGCCGCTCGCAGCAGCTCGCCGCGCCCTCGTTGGTCAGCCGGAAGGTGCTGGCCGCCGTGCCGTCCGTCCGCCACGGCACGTAGCGGTTCCGGGCGACGTCGGACGAGAAGTAGAAGAGCCGGCCGCCGGCCTGGGCCCAGGCTCCATGCGGGTGGGCACCGTCCAGCTCATCCGCCTCGAACGTGCGGAACGGCACGGTCCCGGCCGCGGTGCCGTCGCTCTTCCACAGCGCCGGAGCGCCGCCGTCGAGCACCCCGAACACGACCTCGTCCCCCAGCGACCGCAGGCCCGTCGGGAAGGAGCCGCCCAGGTCGACCCGGTTGATGTCCTCGACGAGCCAGGTCCCGGCCGCGGTGCCGTCGGTGCGCCAGAGCTCGTACCCGTGCTCGCCGTCGTCGGCGCCGAACAGGAGCTGTCCGTCCACGGCCGCGCCGTGGAACCCGTCCTCCTCCCAGAGGTACGGGTCCTCGAAGTCGGTGACCCGGACGGTCCCCGCGGCCGTGCCGTCCGTCCGCCAGATCTCCCAGCCGTGCTCGTCCCGGGCCACGAAGAGGAGCCCGCCTCCCACCTCGAAGAATCCGAAGATCGAGGAGCCGCAGACCGTGGAGGAACAGAGGTCGGTCAACTGCCGGGTGCCCTGCGGCGTGCCGTCCGTCACCCAGAGCTCGCGGCCGGAGAAATTCCTCGTCGCGGTGAAGTAGAGCTCGCCGGCGAACCGCCGCTCCGGGAACGCGAAGCTGGAGCATTCGCCGGGGCAGACGTCCGCCAGCAGGCGGGTGCCCTGCGGCGTGCCGTCGCTGATCCAGGGCTCGTCGCCATGCAGGCCGTCGTCCGCCGTGAAGACGAACCGGCCGCCGGCCGCGCTCATCCGGATCTCCCGGAAGGGGAACGCATCCGGGCTCGCGAAGCGGGTCAGCGGCTGCGTGCCGCGCGCCGTGCCGTCGCTGATCCAGAGCTGCTCGCCCCGCCGGTCCTCCGCGAGGAAGAAGAGCCGGTTCCCGAACACCAGGGAATCGAGCACGACGGCGGGTTTCTTCCTGCCCGCGGCCAAGCTCGTGATCGGATGCGGCCCCGGGGCGGTCCCGTCGCCGGACCAGAGCTGCCGGCTGCGGCCCCGGCCCGGAGGGAACGCGAAGAACGCGATGCGGCTGCCGACCACCCGCAGGTGGTCCGGAGCGGCGTGACGTGCCGAGGAGGGAACCGGATCGACCGCGAGGACGGCTCCGGTGCCGTCGCTGCTCCAGAGCGCGCCGCCGTGCTGGCCGTCGTTCGCGCCGAACCAAACCCGGCCCCGGTATTCCGTCAGCTCCTGGATGTCCGAGCCCCCGCTCCCCGGCCGCACGTCGGCCACGAGGTGCGTGCCCGCGGGGGTGCCGTCGCTCGCCCAGAGCTCGGCGCCGTGCTCCGCATCCCGGGCCGTGAAATAGAGGACGCCCTGGCTCGCCATCCAGAGCCGGGTCGTGCCGAACACCGCCACGCCGGGTTCGGTGAGGCGCACGGTGCCGGCGGGCGTGCCGTCGGTGACCCACAGGGCCGCGTCGATGCTTCCCAGCGGAAGGTTCGCCAGGAAGAAGTACAGCCGCTCGGTCACGGCGAGCGGCTGCGGCTGCGGGAGACCGCCGTCCGCGCCGCTGACTTGGAACGTGCCGGCGGGCGTGCCGTCGCTGCGCCAGAGCTGGCGGCGGGAGATGGACGTGCCGTCATCCGCGAAGAAGAAGGCGGCGCCGTCGAACGTCACCGCGCCCGACGGGTCGGAGCCGGCCGCCCCCGGCACCGCGCTGATGTCCTTGACGAGGTACGGCTCGAGGCCGGCCGCCCCTGCGGCGGGAGCTGCGAGAAGAACGAGCAGGGAGCAGACCGCGGGGCTCTTCATGAGGGACCTCCTGGGCATCATGCTATCTCAGGGCACGAGCCCAAGAAGCTTCATGGCGGGGTGGGGGTGGCGCCCCTTGTGGGCGCGGGCGCGTAGCCCCGGGTTTCAACCCGGGGGGCTCCAGGCGCCCATCCGACCCACGCCCCTTCAGGGGCGACGGCGAGGGCGGAGCGGCACA
>Ga0068862_100004428_pt1 | contig 11855 bp, 7 predicted proteins | sample KBSSwiS52_FD_66598 | JGI IMG/M metagenome (GOLD analysis project Ga0068862, IMG submission 66598) | Switchgrass rhizosphere microbial communities from Kellogg Biological Station, Michigan, USA - KBS Switchgrass S5-2 | ecosystem: Host-associated > Plants > Roots > Rhizosphere > Soil ... | reverse complement strand
TCCTGGTCGTTGAGCAGATCGACGACAGGATGGTAGCCGGCGGCTTCGATTCCCTGCCCCACCATCACGGCCAGCCAACTCGTCTCGGTGAACAACTCGTCCTTGTCCCTGACAATGCGCCCGTTGCTGCGGAACAGATTCAACTTGCGCGCCAGTCCCTCGGGGACCGGTAGATTGCGGCAATCGTTCCAGAACGCAGTGTCGGTGCGCTCGGTGGCCTTGTAATGCAGTACCAGGAAGTCCCGTATGTGCTCGTATTCCTGGACCGTCTGGCGGTTGTATTCGTCGATTTCCGCCTGCTCGAAACGTGCTGAGGGAAACAGGGTCATGAGCCGTGCAATCGCTGACTGCACCATGTGGATGCTGGTGGACTCCAGCGGCTCCAGGAATCCGCTGGCCAGTCCCATCGAGACGACGTTGCCGATCCAGGGGCGCCGGCGATGCCCGCCGGTGAAACGCAACACACGCGGCTCGGCCAGTGCCTCGCCATCGAGATGACTCAACACCGTGGCGGCGGCTTCGTCATCGGAGATGTAGCGGCTCGAATAGACATAGCCGTTGCCCGTGCGATGTTGGAGCGGGATGCGCCATTGCCAACCGGCTGCGCGCGCGGTTGAGCGGGTGTAGGGAATCGGGTCTTCGATGCGGGCGCAAGGAACGGCGACAGCGCGGTCGCAGGGCAGCCAGCGTGTCCAGTCCTCATAACCGGAATGCAACGTCTGTTCGATCAGCAATCCCCGAAATCCAGACGCATCAATGAACAGATCTCCCGCTACTGTGCGGCCATCACTCAGCTTGACGGCCTTTACGAGTTGCCCGTCTGGATGCAGGTCCACTGTGGCAATCCGGCCCTCAGTGCGGATGACGCCGCGCGCTTCGGACCAGTGACGCAGGTAGCGCGCATACAAAGAAGCATCAAACTGGAACGCGTAGGAGATCTTCGACAAGGGTGAACGTGGTTTCTCAGGCAACGGCCGAAGAAAGCGCGACTGGCGGGCGGCGACAGCGGCAATTGAATAGTCATCCAGGGAGGCGGTCTCGCCCAGCTGCCGCCCCTTCAGCCAGAAGTGTTGGAAATCGACTCCCAACATCGGGAGGCCGTACGAGCCGAAGGGATGGATGTAGCGATGGCCGAGGCGGCGCCAGTCGACGAACTCGATGCCCAGCTTGTAAGTGCCCTGCGTGGCGCGCACGAGCTCGTTTTCATCGAGCTCGAGCAGTGCATTGAAATGCAGGAGTTGGGGGATGGTAGCCTCCCCTACGCCGACCGTACCGATCTCCTCGGATTCGACCAACTCGATATGGAGGCCGGCGGGCCCCATGATCTTGGCAAAGGCCGCTGCGCTCATCCAGCCGGCGGTCCCACCGCCGACAATCACGATCTTCTCGATGCGGCCGTTGGGATTGACGGTCATGACAGTAGGGTCGCGAGGTGCACCGTCGGATCCGAAATCTTCCTGACCGGCCCCTGCGCTTCCAATTGATATTCAACAGTGAATACGTCGGCGGCAAACGGCCCCAACGTAACACTGAAAACACTGCGGCCTTCGTGATGCCCTGCCTGACGGGTCCATTCGCGCTCACCCAGGGGCCTGACCAACAGAGTCACTTCGGGCAGAGTCGAGAACCCAACCGCGAGGGCATACAGGCGCAGGGGCTCGCCCGGACGCAGGATCGAAGGCCGGGTAGGCAGGAAAACGCGCGGCTCCCGCGTCGCTTCCGGTGCTATGGCCTCGGCGTAGGCCTTCGCAACCTCAGGCGGCAGATCGGTCACGAACTCTCCAAGCGACAATCGCAACCGCTCGAGGGCGATCCGGACGACTTTGTTCTGCATCGAGGCGAGTTGCCCCAGATCGTTGCGTGTGGCTATCACGGCTTGATACTTCAGCAGCGCTGCGCGCACCTGAGGCGCGAGTGTCGTCCACAAGGGGATCGCTTCGTTCCGTACGAGTGCTTCTGCGCCGGCTGTGTCGCCTTCTTTGCGCTCCTCGGTCGCTTTAACCAAAACGCTGTTTAGAGCGTGGGCGTTTCGGTACGCGTCGCAGTAGGGAACCATGAATTCCACGTATCCGGCGAGGTAGGATAGACGTTCGCGTTCCGCTGGAGTCGCTGCGCTTGCCGCCAGAGCGGTAAAGCGGTCGGCCGTGCTGCGCTGTCGGGCCAAGAGCGCCGGATCAGGCTCATTTTCCCGATATTTGAAGCCTTCCTGGTAGTCCGCAGTGAGCTCGATGTGTTGAGTAAAGCCCCCTGCGTCCCGGCGCCCGGTGTTGGTTGAGGCAATCGCATGCCCTGTATCACAGTCGACCAGCAGGCCGGCCAACTGTGCACTCCGCGTCGATGATGCCTGGGAGCGGGCATAGTGCCCGTAGTGGTCCTGGGCCGTCAGAGCACCGTTCCAGGCGGCACGCGCGAAGTAGGTTGCCGTTGGATCGACGATGCGATGACGCCAATGGATGCCGAGCATGCCCTGGCACTTCAATTGGGTCGCGCGCTCGAGGTCGCCTTGCAGGCGGGAGGCGCGGAACTGTGGAAACCACATCGACGGATCGTCTTCGAGCCAGGGGATCGGCCAGCGCTCGCGATCGCCCAGCGCGCCAAACTCCTGCGCGACCGGATCCCAACCGAGAGAATTGCCCAGCGCCGAGAAGATGACATCGCCCGGAAGCGCCTGATGCAGGTGAGCGAAGTGGCGAGTAAATCCGCCCCACCCGGCGGCTACGAGCCGCTTCTGCGGCGCGTGGCGGCGCAGGAAATCGTGGGCCTGCAGAAACGCGGTCGGCGAGAGCGGGACATTCTTGCCTCGGCTGCGCCAGTTCGACATTTCATCTTCCCAGAGCCATACATAGTCGACACCGGGATAGCGCTCGAGCAGGTCTGCGAGACGCTGTTCCAACAGTCGCTTGGCGGTCGCCGACTCGGGAAAGCCGTTGGGATGAGTCAGTGCCTCCGGTGGCAACGCATCTGAGATGGCTGCAGGAAGCTTGTAGGGCTCGAAGCCGATGCCGGTGCGGATGCCCAGATCGTGCGCGAAATTCAGGCCATCGCGCAGCAAGGCGGTGGTGCGGTCCGCGACCTCCCAATTGTCGGCTGACGAACGGGCCGCATCCGAGCCGAAGGTTTCACGGTCGAAATAGTCAGCCGCGCCCATGCGGTAGGTCGAGGTGCGTTGCGGGAGATATCCCCAACCGCGCATCGCGGTTGTTTCCAGTACCGCCTGATGACCTGCGCCGGCGAAATTGACCGACAGATAGGATTCCGTGGGCTGCTCCGAGTCGGTGTAGACATGCAGGCCGAACGTGTTGAATCGCATCCGCAGCATGGCTGCGAAGTAGGCGCGGAAGTCTTCCTGGTTGTAGACACTGATGCAGTTGAGGAAATCCGGCCATGGCAGCAGGCCGCGAGTGCTCAGCAGGGGTTTGGCACGCCAGGTTTCTCCCTTGGCAGGCAATCTCCAGCCTCGTGGGCCGTCAATCGGAGCCACCGCACCATCGATACCGAACAACATCCCCTGGCGTTCGAGCAGCTCGAAAACCGAATACAGCAGGCCCTGTTCGTCACCAGCGCGCAATACGGTGGTGTTGCCGTCTGAGGTGATCTCATAGCATTCCGGCTGTGACACCGCCGGATCCAGACGCAGAACCAGGTTTTTATCCCCCCTGCGACGCTCCTGCGTTTCGCGCACTTCGGTGACCAAACCGAGCGCGATACAGCCGGCGCGCACCTCCTTGACGGCCAGACGCGTCTTGATTGTGTCAGGACAATCGCGCTGGACGTACAGAGTTGAGTCGGCTCCCCTCGCGAGCACACCGGTCGCACCTAGTGTCAACACGCCCGCGCCAGCCTTCAACACGGTTCTTCGATCGATGATGACGCGCTCCCGGGCTCGAATCAGTTGACGCCTGCCGCGACCAGCGCTTTCACCGACTCATCAAAGTGCGCAGACATGGCGGCTTTCGCAGCAGTGACGTCCTGCTTCTGAATGGCCTCGGCGATGGCTTCGTGACAGGCGATCATGGCGGCCTGTTCTTCGGGCTCCGTACGGCTTTTCCATCCAACCGGCCACGTTTGCCGTGTCACGGGCGTGAATGCCTTGATCATGATGGCCAGAAGCGGATTCTGAGTCGCATCGGCGACGACTGCGTGCAGAGCGATGTCGTGCTCGCTCATGGTCTTCGGATCTTTGAGCGAGGCCCGCATCCCTGCAGCATGCTCCAGGATCTGCTTTGCCTGTTCCGGCGTGCGCCGGACGGCTGCCAGCGCCGCAGCCCTGACCTCGAGAGGGCGGCGGACAGCCAACACCTGTTGGACGGTGACGTGCTTGGTGTAGACGACATGGTCGAACAACATCCCGACAACGTTTTCGTCGGGAACGGACACGCGGGGCGGTCGACCGTTGGTGATTTCCAGGACACCCAGCGCTGCCAGATAGCGATTGGCCTCGCGGACCACGATCCGTGAGACTCCCAACTTGCCGACCATGACACTTTCGGAGGGCAACAGATCGCCTTTGCGCAGGCCGTTGGCTCGAATCTCCTCGACGATCGCGTTGACCGCGCGGCCGACGAGGCCCTCCGCAGTAATTCTCCCTGTGAGATGGGTCGTCTCGGCCGCCACTTTCACAACCTGATTCTTCAAAGTCCGTCTCCTTACCTTGTCGCCTACCATCCGGCATTTACATCCAGCAGGTGTCCGCTGATCATGCGCGCTCCATCACCTGCGAGGAACAAAACGGCATCGGCGATATCTTCCGGCCGAATCCGCGTCGGCAGGCACTGTCGTTTCAACACCCAGTCGTTGTACTCCGCAGCACGCTCACCAAAAACACGATCTTCTGCCTCTGATATGACCGCCCCGGGCGAAACGGCATTGACTCGTATGCCATACGCACCGAGCTCGCGTGCCAACGAGCGGGTCAATCCGAACACGGCACCCTTGGAGGCGACATAGGGGACAAACCCGTCCCACTCGCCGCACAAGGTGACCGAACAGAAATTGATGATGGCCCCGGATCTCCGCGCCTTCATACCCGGGGCGACGGCCTGGGTCAGTGCGAAAGCAGCCCCAGCATTGACCCGCATCTGCTCTTCGTATTCGGCAATCGAGAAGGACTCGAAGGGCCGATTGACGATGATCGCCGCGTTGTTGACCAGTATGTCGATGCCTGCCGTTTCCTGGTCGAGTGCGGCAACCGCCTTGCGCGCACGCTCTAGATCACTCAGATCCTGGCCAACGTAGCGAGCCGATCCAGGCCCCTGCCGGTTGAGTTGCTCCACAAAATCAGCGGCGTCCGGATGATCAGGTCGGTCGAGCAACAACAGGTCCGATCCGATCGCTACAAACGCGCGCGCCTGTGCGCGGCCGAGTGTGCCGAGCCCGCCTGTCAAAAGAACCGTCCTTGCAACGGCATTGTGCATCACACAGTGAGCATAGCAGACTGCGATCCTATATCATAGGTAGGCAGAGTCGGAGGGCGCGTGACCGGGATACGACGACTGATAGCGTGCGGCGACGTGGTGGGCGAGAGCTCGCTCTGGTGCACCCGCACAGGTCGCTTTCTCTGGGTCGACATTGTCGGGCGCCGGATTCATGCATTGAACCCGACCTCGGGCGAACACCGGATTTGGCAGACGCCCGATCTCGTCACCTCGATTGGCCTGCGCAAAGACGGGGGTGCTCTGGTCGGGCTGCGGCGGGCGGTCGCCTTCTGGGATTACGACGAGCATTTCGACACGCTTGCTGTTGTAGAGCCCGATGTCGCGGACAACCGGCTGAACGAAGGCAAAGTGGGGCCGGATGGAGCGTTCTGGGTTGGCACCATGCAAAACAACATCGGCGCTGACGGGCAGCCGCTGCAGATGACGCGCTCCAGCGGGGCCTACTACCGTGTCAGCTCATCCGGCCGTGTTGAAGCGCTGACGGATCGCGAGTTCGGCATTTGCAATACGATGATCTGGACCGATGACGGTCAGTTCGTCTGTGCGGATACGCTCGAGAATCGGCTCTATGCGTTTGGGTACACCGGTGGCGATCTCTCCTCGCGTCGAGCTTTCGGACAGCCTCATTCGGCAGGGCTTCCCGACGGGTCCGCATTGGATCGTGACGGCTACATCTGGAATTGTCGGGTTGGCGCAAGCCGTGTCGTCCGATTTGCGCCGGATGGCGGCGTTGATCGGGTTGTCGAGTTGCCCTGCCTGGCACCCACCAGTTGCGCGTTTGGAGGTGATGAGCTGCGCACCCTGTTGGTGACTTCCGCACGGTTCGGCCTACCGGTGGAGCGACAGAGCGACCCTGACCAGGGGGCTGTATTCGCACTCGAGGTGGGCGTTGCTGGACGGCCGGAACATCTCTTTGGTTGAGGCACTCATGTTGCGCCGATTGGGCCTGTTAGCGAGCATTCTTATTGGTTCGGCGGATGCGGCGACGCTCGCCCATTACAACGTCGCTGAGAGCGGCCGGGTGTGGGTCGATGAGATCTCAGGTGAACGGACTTCAGTCACCGGGCTCGTCTCCGAAAAGCCGGGGCCCGTCGGTCCGGCGTTGCAATTCGATGGCATCTCCACCGTCATCACTCCACGGCCGATTCCACGACTCACCGAAACAGATGAGCCGTGGAGCCTGTCGTGTTGGATCAAACTCGATGCGTGGCCCTGGAATGAGACGCCGATCGTCGACCAGACCACCCCCGCAGGGCGGCTGTTTTTTGGTGTGGATGCACTGGGCCATCTCGTGGCGGAGCATCGGGTGAGCGGCCATCAGCCGGTCCGCGTGGTTTCGAGCGCTCAGATACCCCCACGCATGTGGGCATCCGTGGCCGTTTCCTACAGCCACGGCGGACTGAGCCTGGCGGTCAATGGAAAAAGCGTCCCCGGCGAATTGAGCCCACCTGGGGAACCTACGCCGACAGAAACGTCACTGTTGATTGGGCATACGCGCACGGCCCAACTTCCCTACCCTTCCAACGCAATTCATCCGCTGTTGCCAATCCGATTCTCGCTCGAGGGGGCGCTGGCGGATCTGACAGTGCGCGATCACAGCCTCCATACCGCTGAACTGAAAAAGCTGATGTCCGGGGCCGATCGCTCCTTCCTGCGGCCGGTTCCCCCGCCGGCGTTGCCGCGATGGAGTGGCGGTCCCGGCGCTTTTGGCGCCTTTCATACCACGCTGCGTTATGAGTCGACGTGGGATTCGGCACGGCGCGTGGCGCCCGACAGCGATGTCGTGGTGCGCTTTCCGCAGGCGCCGATTCAACTCGTGTTCTGGCAGGGGGCGAACTACATCCCGGCCTGGGTAACCGAAAACGGCCGTTGGTACAGCGATGAGTTCATGGAGATCTACGGCAAGCCCCGCTGCCCGGATGGGGAGGACTGTGAGCCCATGTCGGACAAGCAGGTCCGCTACTCGCACGTGGAAATTCTCGAGAGCACGCCGGCCCGAGCGGTGGTTCATTGGCGGTATGCGTTGTCGGAAGTTGAAAATGAGAAGCTCGCGGATGCGGCCACGCCCGCTGACTGGGGTGCCTGGGCAGATGAGTATTGGACCGTTTATCCGGATGCGACCGCGGTTCGCCGCCAGGTGTTGTGGACGGACCATCCCGGACGTGAATCCAGCGAGTTTCAGGAGTCGATTGTCATCATCCCCGCGGGGGAGAGTCCCGAAGACAATCTGCACCTGGATGCGCTGACACTCGCCAATCTGAATGGCGAGTCGCGTACCTACACCTGGCCCGCACGCACGGCGACGGGCTTCGCGAAGCCCCGGGGCGTAGAGAAATTCGAGGGACTCGAGGCGCCGATGATCCAGTGGATCAATCTGCGCTCGCAGTGGAAACCGTTTCAGGTGGCGGGCGCCGGGCCCGCACGATTTGAGGGAATCAACTGGGAGCCGTCCATGTCGGCTTTCGAGTGGTGGAATCACTGGCCGGTGGCCCAGATCCGGTCGAGTGGCCGTCCGGCGCTCACTTCAGATCGACCGAGCCACACGTCCCTATCTCACATCTACTGGCCCGTTGCTTCGCAGGATGCGCAGCGCATGACACGGCTGTTGTTGACAGGTCTCACGCTGGAGCGCGCCGACCAAATAGCTCCTCGTGCGCGTGCGTGGCTGGCGCCTGCTCCTGCGCGAGTGACAGGTGCCGCCGCCGTCCGCTTCGAGCCTAGCGAGCGCGCATATGTGATTGAAGGCGCGACTGACGCAGGCAGCGTGCGGATCGATATCGACGCGGATGAGGAGCACCCGCTCGTCAATCCGGCTTTTGTTGTACCGCACTGGCGCGGCGGAGCCCGTGTAGAGCTGGAAGGCGCACAGGTTGGAATCGTCGATCGGCTCGAAGGACGACAACTCGTTGTTTATGCACCGATCACGGCCACGCATCGGGTCTCCCTGGTGCTGACGCGAACCGAATGAGCGACGAGCCGCCCAAACTGAGAGTGGTCGTAGTTGGGGGTGGGACGGCCGGCTGGATGACTGCGGCCGCGCTGTCGCACGTTGTGCCTTCACGCTGCTCTGTGGTGCTGGTGGAGTCGGATGCCATTGGTATCGTCGGTGTCGGGGAAGCCACTCTCCCGCATATTCGGGCCTTCAACGAGCGCCTGGGAATCGACGAGCGCGATTTCATGAAGGCTACGTTTGCGACCTACAAGTTGGGAATCGAGTTCGTTGATTGGGCACGGATCGGTGATCGCTACATGCATCCGTTTGGTACGTCGGGCCGCGGTGCCGGCGGTGTGGGCTTTCATCACTTCTGGAATCGTGCTCGGCAGGCCGGCCTGGACGCACGCAACTTCGGCGACTACGCGATTTCGGTCGCCATGAGCCGTCAGAGCCGGTTCGCACCGCCGTCCAAGGACGCGGGCGATCTGATCGGGGCTTACAACTACGCGTATCAGTTTGATGCGAGCCGGTTTGCGAGCTTTCTGCGTCGCATCTCGGAACAGGCCGGCATCATTCGGATCGAAGGGCGGATCGTCGATGTGAGACTGAATGGGGAGTCCGGCGATATCAGCGCGGTCACGCTCGAGGACGGTCGCTCGGTTGCCGGTGACTTCTTCGTCGACGCATCCGGATTTCGCTCCTTGTTGCTGGGCGAGACACTGGGCGAGCCTTTCGAGGATTGGTCCCGCTGGCTTCCCTGCGACCGCGCTGTCGCGATGCCGTGTTCTACGCGGGGTCCCTTGTCGCCTTTTACTTCCGCGATTGCAATGGACGCGGGTTGGCGTTGGCGCATTCCGCTCCAACATCGTACTGGCAACGGCTACGTGCATGCGAGTGCGTTCATGGATGAACAGACGGCTATGGACCGGCTCGTTGCAGCGGTTGAAGGACCCGCACTCGCCAGTCCACGCGTGTTGCGCTTCAAGGCCGGGCGCCGTCGGCGTTCGTGGGCGCACAATTGTATGGCTGTGGGATTGTCGAGCGGATTTCTCGAGCCGCTGGAGTCCACCAGCATCTATCTCATCCAGGTCGCCATTACCGCGTTGATCGAGCTGCTGCCGCACAAGGCCATCTCGAGTGTCGATCGCAACGAATTCAACGACATCATCGGCGTCGAATATGACCGGGTGCGCGATTTCCTGATTCTGCACTACCACGCAACTCAGCGGCGTGACACCCCGTTCTGGAACTATGTGGGCACGATGCCCATTCCGGACAGCCTTGCCGAGAGGATTGCACTCTTCGAGGCGCGAGGCCGGATCGAGCCGTATGCGCGTGGATTGTTTCTCGAACCGAGTTGGCTGGCTGTCTATCTCGGGCAGAACATCCTGCCTCGGGATTACGATCGCCGCGCTGACGGGATGCCTGCGGCGGGGCTCAATGCTGCGCTGGCTCGCATGCGACACGATATCGATGTTGCGGTCGAGCGCATGCCATTGCATGCGGACTATGTTGCTTCTCATTGCGCCATGACGGGGTCCGATCCATGAGCGCGGACCGGCGCTCGGTGTTGATCATCGGGTCCGGCGTCGCGGCGCTCATGGCTGCGGTGGCACTCGCGCGGAGACTGCCCGGTGTCGAGGTTGCTCGGCTCGAGACCGGCGTAACCGATCCCGTGGAAGATGCGTTTGGCGCGTGTCGGCCATCCATTCGCACATTCCATGCAGCGGTGGGAATTGAGGAAGCAGATGTTCTCTCGCGCACGCGGGCGAGCTTCCGGCTGGGAACCCTGCTGTCGGGCTGGAGCGGCGGCGGTCAGTTCTTCCGCGGTCACGGGTTGTACGGGGAGCCGCTATCCGGCGTTGCTTTCCACCATCTCTGGCTGCGCGCGCAGGAGGGTGGCGCGGTTGAGCCGTATGAGTCGTTTTATCTAGCCTGTCGCGGGATGCACCTCGATCCATTGTTATACAGACAGGCATTGCGGCAGTTGGGCCGGGCAGCGGGAGTTCGCGAGATCGAAGGGGCTGTAGCAGGCGTCGAGAGAACCGAAGATGGCTGTTATATCCGCACTCTAAAGCTGACGGACGGACGGTCCATCGTTGCAGACTCGTTTGTTGATGCGGGTGGTCGGGCAGCCACCGTGCGACGCGCGTTGAGCTCGCAATGGATTGACTGGAGTGCCGCCCTGCTCGTTGATCGGCTGCGCCTCCCATGCTCACCGGCGCCGGCTCTGTACGACCACCTGATCGCTTCTCCGTCCGGATGGCAATTGGCAAATGCAATCGGCTACTCGTCGGCATTTCAAAGTGACGACGCGAGTGGAACCGTTACGTTTCGACAGGGACGGCTGGTAGACCCCTGGAGCGGCAATTGCGTGGCCATTGGCGGTGCCGCCCTCTGCCTCGAGCCTTCGGCGGCAACGGGTTTGCATGCTGTGTGTCGGCAGATAGAGCGCCTGATTGATTGCTGGCCGGGCCACGACTCGCGGGCGACCGCAACCGAGATCGGTTGTTTCAATCGGCGAACGGCCCTGGAGTCGGATCGCATGCGGGACTTTGTGCAACTTCCCTATCTCCTGAACGAGCGCCCGGAACCGTTCTGGCGGGCCGCCGCTGCGGGCGCGGTATCAGATGAGTTGGCTCGGGATATTGCGCTGTTCCGGGAGCGCGGGCGCCTGGTCACTCATGATGAAGACGGATTCGAGCGCGATGAGTGGATCGCAACTTTCATTGGGCTCGGCGTTCGCCCGCATCGGACGGATGCGTTGGCAGCGGAGATCCCCATAGCACGGATTCAACAGCACCTGGCGAGCATCAAGGCAGGACTATGCAATGAGATCTAACCGTATCGAACGCATTGTCATCGTAGGTGGCGGTACGGCCGGCTGGATGGCTGCAGCCGCACTGAGTCGCTTTCTCGCTCACGGCAACACGCGCATCTGCCTCGTGGAGTCCGAGGAGATCGGCACGATCGGCGTAGGCGAGGCAACGATTCCGCCGATTCGAACGTTCAATGGATTGTTGGGAATTGACGAGGCGGATTTTTTACGGGCCACACAGGGGACCTACAAACTCGGCATCGAGTTCGTGGACTGGGGTGAGGCGGGGCAGCGGTATTTTCACCCCTTCGGGCGTTACGGCCGCGATATTGCCGGTATCGACTTCCACCAACTGTATCTGCGCGAGCGTACGCGCCGCACAATACCGCCGATCGAGCATTTTTGTATTAGCGCGGCGGCCGCCCGAGCGGGCCGATTCGGCCGCCCGCAATCAGACCCCGCGCATCCGGAGCACGACTTCAACTATGCATATCATTTCGATGCGTCGTTGTATGCCGCGTATCTGCGCAGGTATGCCGAGCATCTGGGTGTGGAGCGATTTGAAGGCAAGGTCGAGCACGTCGAGTTGGACCCTGAGAGCGGCTTTGTTCGGGCGGTGGATGTCAGCGGTCAGCGGCGCATCGAAGGTGAGCTGTTTATCGATGCT
>Ga0068862_100004425_pt1 | contig 11859 bp, 6 predicted proteins | sample KBSSwiS52_FD_66598 | JGI IMG/M metagenome (GOLD analysis project Ga0068862, IMG submission 66598) | Switchgrass rhizosphere microbial communities from Kellogg Biological Station, Michigan, USA - KBS Switchgrass S5-2 | ecosystem: Host-associated > Plants > Roots > Rhizosphere > Soil ... | reverse complement strand
ATTCATACTTAAAACCGTTCGCTCTGCTCCTGTTTTCCGCACTTTTCAAAAACGTCTCCTGAAACCATTGATTTTATTGAATTGACTTTCCAAAGTGGGTGTTGCAAGCCTATTTTTGGAGATGTTTTTACGAAAATTAAAAAACCGTTCTGGTAGCATTTCAATACAAATTATCTCAAAGACTAATGGTAAATACAAGGTTATAAAAACAATTGGATCTGGCATTAGTGAGCAAGAGGTACAAAGGCTATGGTATTTAGGGAAACAAGAATTAGAACGATTAAGCAATCAACCCCAATTGTTTGTTTCGCAAAATGACACCATTATCGAAGAGGTATTTGATAGCCTGAAAAATGCAAATATCAGAACCGTTGGTCCCGAACTCATTTTTGGTAAGATATACGACTCTATTGGATTTGGAGCTATCAAAGAAGACTTATTCAGGCATTTGGTAATTGCCCGTTTAGCTTTTCCACTAAGCAAATTAAAAACGATTGAATACCTTTATCGCTATCAGGGTATAGTGCTGGATGTAGATGCTATCTATCGTTTTTTAGACAAGCTGAATAGCAAGTTAAAAGAGCAGGCGGAGCAGATAGCATTTACACATACACAAAAAGTTTTAGGCGGTAATATCCGTATTGTATTTTATGATATGACGACGCTTTACTTTGAAGCCAGCGATGAGGATGATTTGCGGAAAACTGGTTTTTCCAAAGATGGTAAGCATCAAAACCCTCAAATTTATTTGGGTTTACTTGTTGGTTTAGGTGGGTATGCCATTGGCTACGACATATTTGAAGGCAGCATTTACGAAGGGCATACCCTCATTCCATTTTTAGAGAAAATCACCTCCAGGTTCAAACTTGAAAAGCCTATTATAGTTGCCGATGCAGGCTTGCTATCCAATGATAATATTAAAGCATTAGAACAAAAAAACTATGAATATATCATTGGCGCAAGACTGAAAAATGAAAAGGAGAAAATTAAACAACAAATATTGCAAAAGCAGTTGTCTGATGGACAAGTAATGAAAATTAAGAAAGCAGACAATACCAGGCTTATCGTTGCCTATGCCACTAATAGAGCTATCAAGGATGAACATAACCGAAAGCGGGGTCTGCAGCGGTTAGAAAAGCAAATAAAAGCAGGCAGACTCACCAAGTCAAATATCAATAATAAAGGCTACAACAAATATTTAAAGCTGCAGGGTGATATATCTATTGAAATTAATTATGAGAAGTTCAATAGCGATAAAAGCTGGGATGGATTAAAAGGATACATCACCAATACAAAGCTTAGTGATAAAGAGGTAATAGAAAACTATAAAAACTTATGGCACATTGAAAGGGCATTTAGAATGTCAAAAACAGACCTGCGGATACGCCCAATTTATCATCGCCTAAAGCACAGAATAGAAGCCCATATCTGTATATCATTTACAGCGTATTGCATTTACAAACAATTAGAAACAGTGTTATACAAAGAAAAATCATCTATATCACTTAAAAAGGCTTCCGAAGTAACTCATAATATGTACCAGGTTACCTACACACTTCCGGAATCTAAACATACCAAATCTAAACTCTTAAAAATGGATGATGAACAAGCCGAACTTTACCAAATTATCCATAAAAATTTTTAGGGTGTTGCAATACTGAAAACAGGAGTTAATAATATCATCTTCGTTATGCTGGCTCTTAGCGCATTTGATTGATTCACCAACGGCAAAGGGTTATTGGATTTGGTAAATGAATTGAATAAAATTTATACTTTCAAAGTTTGGCAGCCTTATAGCAACGCTCAGGCAGAATGAAGAAAGACGATTATGATCCGGATGATTTATGTGGTTAATGGAATATCGTTTTTAGTTAAATAGTTTTTTAGGGAATCAAAAATGTTTTTAGATAATTCGACGTCACCATTAAATATTGTGCACTCAAATTTTTCTTTTGGTGGACTGTATATAAACATAAAGGTTTTGGGAGCTTTGGGTATTTCAGGTTGAATGTTGTACACCTGGTATTCAACAGGTAAATTATCGACCGACGGAATTTTGTTCGCCTTTGCTTTATAATTTACCTGATGGGCAGAAAATTCAATTTCAAAGTTTTTCATAAAGTAAAATTAATAAATGCCAAAAAAAAAACAAATGGAAAGTAGTAAAATTAAAATAGGAATAGCATGACTGACTTTACAAACGAATCATCTCCTACCCTTCCAATGAAAATACAGATATGTTGCGAAAGACTTGCTGAAAAAACTGATACGTTTTTATTTTTTGCGAAACCGTTCTTGTATGACTCGTCCATTCTATTTATTTCTTTTGCCACGACCTGTCGCATAGGTGTCTTTGTGAGGGATGAGTACAAAGAAGTACTGAGCAGGTAATTGATGAATGGTAGTGGATGAGTGACTGGAATGAATAACTTGTAGTACAAATTCTGGAATAAATGAATGTCAAAATTATTATCCTTTCTTTATTATTATTATCCGGTAAACCCAGGCTTTTCTCACAGGAAAAGTTGCTGATCCAAAACGTGACTGTAATTCCAATGAACACGGCAGCGTCGCTTGCTAACCAATCAGTATTAATCAGTGACGGGAAAATTGAGGCAATTGGAAGCTCATCAAAAATAAAAACTCCTGTTGGTTACAGGATCATTGATGGTAAGGGGAAATACCTGGTGCCGGGATTATTTGATATGCATGCCCATTTTTTCCAGGAACAATATGACAATAATAAAAGCACGACAAAAGAAGAATTGGGAATGATGTTGGCAAATGGAATTACATCTGCAAGGATCATGGCAGGACATCCGGAATACCTTGTTGCGAAAGCGAAATTAAAAATCGGAGATTGGGAAGGGCCAGAGATAACGGTTGCAAGCCCGCAATTGGTAGGTAGCTGGCCCTGGCCAGCCGGCTTTAAGAATTATGAAATTGTAAACACTCCTCAGAAAGCAACAGCTGCAGTAAAAAAATTTAAACAGGAAGGGTATGATGCGATCAAGATAACATTTATGGTAAACCGTGAGTGCTACGATGCAATTGTTTCCACTGCCAAAGAAGTTGGAATAAAAGTAGTAGGGCACGTTGGTCCTAAAGTAAAGCTGCCTGCAGCACTCGTGGCAGGAGAGCAGATAGAGCATATGGATGAATTCATTGATATGCTTCTGCCTGATACAACTTATAATCACGGGCAGAGTGTTTCTGATATGAATATTTGGCGTAAAGAGGCCTGGTTAACTGTGCCGTCTCTGGATGAGTCGAAAATTACAGCATTGGTACAACAGGTAAAAGAGTCAGGTGTCTATGTAACTCCTACCAATTATTTTTTCATTTCCACCTTCGGACAAATTCCCACTGAAAATGAAATCAGGAACAAAAAAGATTATTCTTATATACCTGCTGCATTGGTAACTGAACGATGGAAAAACAGGGAACACTATATTCATATGGAAATACCAAAGGAAAGCAGGGACAGGTATGTTTTTTTACGGAAGAAGATGGTGAACGAATTGTCCAGGGCCGGTGTGCCTTTGATGGCCGGTTCTGATTCACCAGAATTTTTTCTTGTTACAGGTTTTTCTATTCACGATGAACTGGCTGCATTTACAGAGGCAGGATTATCTAATTTCTCTGCATTAAAAACGGCAACGGTCACTCCTGCAACTTTTCTCGGTTTAAAAAATAAAGGTTCTGTCGAGATTGGAAAGGATGCAGATCTTATATTGCTCGATAAAGATCCTTTGACAGATATCAGGAACACAACTTCGATCAATGCTGTTGTTAAGAACGGTAAATATTTTGACAGGACAAAGCTTGACGCAATGCTTGCATCTGCGAAAGCTGCCTTTCAATAGATTTATACTCATCAGTCATTTGTGTCTTAAATTTCCCCTGGTACCAGAATGTGTAAAGTTATAAAAGTGCTCCTGAGCTGTGACTCAGTAAGCTCTCTTTAGAACTATCTAACCATAGCAAGCCTCGCACTATTCAGCTCATTAATAAATACAGCCGAAAAGCTGCCGGATTGAACCGGAAATCCTTTTGGCGCTCATAATGATTTAATTTTTATAAAGTTTCCCGCCAAAAGATTGCAGAGTAAAGCCGGAACAAAGGATGACAGATGTACTAAAGATGATAGCCCTAAGCATAGCACGCAAAATCAATAACAAGTATGAAGTATCCCACACGGGGCTAGGGTAACCTTTTTGCAACACATCCTCCGCTCCTACCTTTCATCAAATAAGGTCCATGCAACAACGACAAAATTCGTAACGTTATACTTCAACCTTGCAGAGCTCCTTAATAAAAATATTATGAGAAGGCTTTTATTTTATGCTGTTATCCCCATGGCAATGCTCATCCTGCCGGGATACGGCTATTCACAAACTACGGGTAAGTTATCCGGGACAGTTATAGATAGCAGCAGGAAGCCACTCAGCTTTGTAACTGTCCGTTTCTTCAAACAAGATAATTTGCAAACCCCTTTGCAAACAACTTTATCGAAAGAGAATGGTGCTTTTCAATTCAGTAAACCAGACACGGGTAATTATATTTTCACATTCACTCACACCGGCTTTGCTCAAAAGAAACAAAGCATAACTGTTAAGCCAGGCGGTGATATGCAAATTGATCCTGTAGAATTATCCAGGACACAGAGTATTCTTAAAGAAGTAGTGGTGAAAGCCCAAAGACCGCTGGTAGAGCAGGCAGATGACAGAATTGTATTCAATGTTGAAGATGACCCCGCCACCAAAACAGAAACTGCAATCGACATTTTGCGTAAGACTCCTTTTGTTACCGTAGATGGAGAGGATAATATAAAGGTGAACGGTAAAGACAATTTCAAAGTGCTGCTCAATAACAGGGAAACTTCCATGTTTGCAAGAAATATTAAAGAGGCACTGCGGGGATTTCCCGGTGCACTGATCTCCAAGATAGAAGTGATCACCAGCCCCTCCGCAAAATATGACGGGGAAGGAATAGGCGGGCTGATCAATATTATTACAAAGAAGAAAGTGGCCGGATATAATGGTACGTTGTCTTCTTTCTCAAGAACAAGTGATAAGCTGGATAATTTCTCTTTGAATGCAAATGCTAAATTTGGCCAGATAGGCGCCACAGTTCTTTATGCTGTCGGGGGTTCCAGGCTGGTACCGGTCGACAACATCAATACAACTATTCCAACAACGCCTACTGTGTTTAGTAAAAGAACATTAGCAGGTGACAAAAGCAATAGCGGAGGCTGGAATTTTGGTAATGCTGAAATAAGCTGGGAGATGGACTCGTTGAATACCCTCAGTGCCTATACTAATATTGACAGCTGGTCGACCAGGGCCTTGTCCAGGCAAACTATAACCACTGATTTTACTGACGCTCCTTCCGGCATCAGCTATTATAACCTCGACAACAGAAATAACAATCCCGGTATAAGTGTGGGGACTGATTATATAAAAAAATTCAGAAAAAATAAAGAGCGGGAATTCAGCCTGAGGTTCTTTGGCGAGTTCGGCAAAAGCGAATCGCATCTGAATAGTGAGCAGGATAACCCGGGTACAGACAGGTTCCTGATCAATAACAGTGATGCCGTAAACAATCAATATACCATCCAGGCCGATAACAGCATCCCGATAAAAAAGGGCAAACTTGAAGCAGGCGTGAAAGCAATCTTACGCCGTGCCACTTCCGATTTTGAAAGCCTTATAAAATACGATCCGCTGGAAATATATAAATTGAACCCTTCCAATACCGATAATTTTAAATATAACCAGGATGTCATCAGTGTTTACGGTATGTATAATTTCAAAATAAAGAAATCCAGCTTTCGCTTTGGCACACGCCTAGAGTATACCAATGTGGATGGAAACTTTACCACTTCCAACACTTTGGTAAAACATGATTATACCACCCTGCTTCCAAACATACAGTTCACCAGTCCACTGAGTACAGTAGTCACGCTCGTACTTAGCTACAATAAAAGATTATCACGTCCTTACATCTGGGATCTCAATCCATTTGTATTTAACAACGACTCTCTTAATATTTCGTATGGCAACCCTAACCTTGGCCCGCAAACCATTCACAGTATTTCAGCGCAAGCGCGGTACGGCAAAGGGTCCACGTTTGGCGGAATTAATATAGAAGGGAGCTACAGCGATAATAAAATATTGCAGTACTCTTCATTTGATCCACAAACGGGAATAACAACAACCACCAGCCTCAATATTGGAAAGGAATTTCAGAGCAGCCTGAACTTGAATTTAAACACTAAGATCACTCCGAAATGGAGTCTCTTTGTAGATGGTTCACTCCGTTATAGTACAGTAACCAACAACGCAAACAAAGCACAATCGAACAGTGGCTTCGGATGTAATTTTTTCATGAATACCGTTTACAGGTTCACACCAAAATTCTCCATCAGCAGTTTATTGGGTTTATGGAAGGATCCGATAACTATTCAAACCACGTATCCATTCAGCACATGGCACAATGTTGCTGTCAATTACAAAGTATTAAATGATAAACTCAGTATTTCTTTAAGGGCTGTTAATTACTTTGAGAAAACCCATGACTATCGCACGATAGTAAAGGATCCGGATTTTTACACCACCAACATCGATAGGCAGATCAGGCGCGGCGGTGTGCTTGCACTCACCTGGAACTTTGGAAAACTCACCGAAAATGTATCGAAAAAGAAAGGTGTAAATAACGATGACCTCCTTACCAAGCCACAGGCACCATCTGGTAACTGAGAAAGTTAAACTGAGATCAAAGGCCTCACGAACGACAATTCAAAGTAACACTGAGGCAGCCTGACTTGAAATCCGACTATCGGATTTTTCATTCTAGTCTATGCAAAATTTTTCAACGGTTTAACATAATTAGACAGGCATAACAAAGACGTTATGATGTAATCTCTTTTAACCGGCCGCTTAACAGGTACAAGATCATTCCCCTGCGCCGTGGTTCGTGCCTCACGAACCACCTAAAAGTTAAAAAATTCATTCAAAACTAACAATCCCGAAACCAATATTTTATGTTTCTGACGGGAAAAGATGGTTAAAAAAGCTGCTTATGCTGAAGGTAGTTTTGTAATAGGCTGGACAAGTAGAATGAAACATATGTTAGTATTTCGCCAAACATGGTAAATCACCACTTACACTTTAGCACACCGATTTCTACCTCATAGCCCGCATTGTTGTATTATTACTTTACCTTTAAGTACAATCCAATGCAATCCTTGAACAAAATATCCATTAAAGCACTGATCCCCAAAAAATTTCCGTTTTACCTGGTTGCTTTTGCATTGCTGCTTTTCGTCTTCTTTTTTTTTAGCAGGGCCTACAAGGAATTAATTCGCTATACTGAACTTATCAACAGAGCCAATATATTTCATAACACTTTTCAAAAACTCTCCGGTGACATAAATAATGTTGCTGTTTTGAATCCTGATTTAATCAAAGCAGGTAATTCATCAAAAGTTATAAAATTATTTTTTACCGATAGTCAATCGATATTTAAGCAAATAGACTTTTTAAAATCAACCGTAAAGGATTCAATAAACACTCAAATTGCAGAAAAGCTTAATACCGCCGTCAAATCAGAATTATCCTGGATAATTAAAAGCAACGTCCCCGACTCTATTATCAATCATAAATCTCCTGAACACATAGCCGCACTGCAAACAATAAACTCACTCATTAACCAGGGTATTCAAAGAACAAATTTTTTGCTTGAATATCGCGCGAAGAAACTGAATGAAGCCCTCAATGAGGTAAAAGTATGGATGATTCTTTTCATCCTCCTTTCAGTTATTATGCTCTGTTATACAACCATTGGTTTTCTCAGGCAAAAATCTAAAGCACAAAGGAAAGAGAAGGATCTGAAAAAGATCATGGACTCTTCGCTGGATGTGATATGTGCCGTTGATGCAAAGGGATGTTTTATTCAGGTCAGCGCCGCATCTGAAGCAATTTGGGGATATAAACCGGAAGAGCTTATTGGCAGATCCATTTTTGACCTGGTTTACCCGGAAGATCATGAAAAAACCAGGAAGACAGCTTCGAATGTTATGGCGGGTCATAATATGGCCCACTTCAATAACCGGTATGTGCACAAGGATGGTTCATTGGTACCCATCGAATGGACAGCAAGATGGGATGCAAAGGACCAGGTCAGGTATGGTGTGGCCAGGGATGCAACTGAAAAACTTGAAGTGCAGAAAATCATTGAAGGTGAGCGCCAGCGTTATGCGGAATTATTCATGAAAGTGCCTGCGTTTATTTGCATTCTAAAAGGGCCTGATCATATCTTTCAAATGGCAAACCCCGATTACGTGCAATTGATAATGAAAAAAGATTTTATTGGTAAACGTGTTCGGGACGTTTTTGCAGAATCAGAAGGACAAGACTTTTTTCAGTTGTTGGATAATGTTTACCATTCAGGTAATCCATTTATCGGCACCGAAATACCTGTAAAAGTTGGTAAAGAAGGAAACGGATTGCTTACTGACACATACATCAACTTTAGTTACCAGGCCTATAGAAATGCTAAAAGAGAAATAGAAGGGATTTTTGTTTTTGGTGTAGATGTAACCGACCATGTTGAGATCAGGAAAAAAATTCTCCTGAATAACGAACGCTATGAGTACGCAACCAAAGCGACTTTTGATGCCATTTGGGATTGGGATTTATTAACTGAAACCATTTACTGGGGAGAAGGTTTCCAAACTATATTCGGGTACAATCTGCAGACGATAAACAAAGACATAACTTCCTGGACAGATCATATTCATCCTGAAGATACTGAGAGAGTTGTAAATGGGATTTATGAAATGATTGATGGAACACTCACAAATTGGAAGGATGAATACCGCTATTGTAAGGTGGATCAAACTTATGCGTATGTTACGGACAAGGGTTTTGTAATAAGAGATGAACAGGGTAAAGCAATAAGGATGGTGGGGGCCATGCAGGATATTACCGATAAAAAAAACGCGGAGCAGTTGATAAAAGACAATGAACGCCAACTGGCAGTTATATATAACACTGTATCCGATATCATTTTCATGTTGAGTATTGAAGATAATAATCAATACAAATTTGTTTCAGTCAATCACAGTTTTTTGGAAATTACCGGCCTCACGGAAGAACAGATAGTAGGGCATTTTGTTAACGATGTTATTCCGCTTCCATCTTTAGATTTGGTTCTTACAAAATATAACGAAGTCATAACACAAAAGAAAGCTGTAGGCTGGGAAGAAACAACATCATACCCATCTGGAACAAAAACCGGGTTTGTTACTATATCACCGGTAACAGACGAGCATGGCAAATGCACAATGCTGGTAGGATCAGTGCATGATATAACCGAAAGAAAGAAGATTGAAAGAGCTGTTATAAAAACCCTGGAAGAAAAAAATATTATTTTGGAAAGTATAGGAGATGCCTTCTTCGCTGTTGATAAAAAATGGACAGTTACTTACTGGAACAACCAGGCAGAAAAATTATTGGGCAAGCCCAAAAATGAAATAGTGGGCTACCAGTTATGGGATATATATTCGGATAGTGTTGGTTCAAAGTCTTATAGAAAATATCACGAGGCTATTGAAACCAACCAGGTAATTCATTTTGAAGATTATTATCCACCTTTAAATAAATGGTATGAGATAAGTGCATATCCTTCGGAAAATGGTTTGTCAGTTTATTTTAAAGATATTACTGAACGTAAGCTCTCTGACATCCGTTTGAATGAATTAAATGAAAATCTGCAAAAGCAAACAAAAGAGCTTGCTGTATCTAATACAGAACTTGAACAGTTTGCTTATGTAGCGTCTCATGATTTGCAGGAGCCCCTGCGTACGATTACAAGTTTTCTAGGCCTGCTGGAAAAAAAGTATGAAAATGTTATTGATGATAAAGGTAAAACGTACATTGATTTTGCTGTAGATGGAGCTAAACGGATGCGGCAAATCATCCTCGATTTGCTCGAATATTCAAGGGCGGGCAGAACAGAATATAACCGCGAGAACATTGATCTAAATGAACTGGTTAACGAAATTCAACTTCTGTTTCGAAAACAGATTGAAGAGAAAAGGGCGGTTATTCATGTAGCGGAGCTTCCGGTCATCCATGCTTACAAAGTACCTTTACTCCAGGTTTTTCAAAACCTTATTGGTAATGCGTTAAAATATACCGGGGGAGGTATTTCCTCTCAAATTAGCATTAGTGTTGAAGAATTAGGAGATCATTGGCAATTTGCAATAACTGATAATGGAATTGGCATTGATAAGGAACACTTCGAAAAGATCTTCATAATCTTTCAACGGCTTCACACAAAGAATGAATTTTCCGGAACAGGAATAGGGCTGGCCATCACAAAAAAAATTATAGAAACCATGGGAGGTAAAATCTGGGTTCAGTCCAATGCCGGAAATGGCAGCGCTTTTTATTTCACCATACCTAAAATGTAAATAACCTAAAATTCACTCAACATACATTTCCAGCTGCAGGCGTGTTTCTTCAAGATCAAGCTCTCTTTCTATTTTGCGTAAAATTTCTTCACTTGCCTTTCCATGGCGATGTAATTTCTCAAGCTCTTTGCGTTCAATGCCAATGAGGTCAATCTGCATTTTTGAAAATTCATTAAAGATATTTCCCGGCAGCTTTTGACCCTTACCAAAATAGTTGGCAGGGAGATCGGTTTTTTGCAGGCGGTTATATTTTACTTCGTATTTGCTCTTAATATTGTGCAGCAACTCATCTGATACGAGCGACAGGTTTTCTTCAATATGTGAAATGACAGAAGAAACCACTTTTGTTCGTACTTCATATTCTTCTGCAACTATGGAATAAGGCTGAAATTTTAGTTTGCGGACAACCCACTTCAATGTAAAGCCAAGTAACACCAGTGTTGATAGGATTACGCAAAAGGTAAGATATATAATTAAATTTCTGTGTGGAAATGCCGTGCCATCCCGCAACGTAAGCGGCAATGCCAGGGCAGCTGCCATTGATACCACACCACGCATCCCTGCCCAGCCAAAGACCACCATATTCCTGGGATCAAATGGTTCGGTTTCACGTATACGTTTGCTCAGCCATCGCGGCAGTAAGGCTGCAGGTACAATCCATATAAAGCGAACAGCAATAACCACAAAGCTTATAGCAAGTCCATATATCATCAGCTCACTTATTGGATAATCATTTATTCCTTCCATTACGCTGCGTAGCTGCAGGCCTATAAGAACAAAAATGAGGCTGTTGAGAATAAATATTATTACCTCCCAAACCGCATAAGCCATTATCCTGCTTTGATTACTGAAAATTTCCCCGGAGCGAAACGATAGGTACAGTCCTGTTGTTACCACTGCAAGTACGCCCGAAACATAAAAATGCTCGGCAAGTAAATAAGAGGCAAAGGGCGTTAGAAAAGTGAGCGTAACAACAAGAATGGGTTCGCAAATAAATTTTTTATGCACTGTGTAAATTATGTATGCAATTGCCAAACCAATTACTATTCCAGCTATGGCAACAAACAAAAAATCTAATCCAGCCTGCCACAATACGAAGTTGCCTGCTGTTATAGCCATGAGCGCATACTTGTAAGCGATCAATCCGCTGGCATCATTTACAAGGCTTTCTCCTTCTAGTATCGCAATTATCCTTGGGCCCAGGCCAAGCCCCTTTGTTACCGACGTAGCCGCCACCGCATCAGATGGCGAAACGATTGCGCCGATAAGAAATGACAGTGGCCAGCTTAACCGGGGAATAAGCAAATGTGCAGTAAGCGCCACCAGTGCAGTTGTAAAAAAGACAAGCCCGATAGATGCGAGGCCTATTGGCCTTATTG
>Ga0068862_100004422_pt1 | contig 11863 bp, 14 predicted proteins | sample KBSSwiS52_FD_66598 | JGI IMG/M metagenome (GOLD analysis project Ga0068862, IMG submission 66598) | Switchgrass rhizosphere microbial communities from Kellogg Biological Station, Michigan, USA - KBS Switchgrass S5-2 | ecosystem: Host-associated > Plants > Roots > Rhizosphere > Soil ... | reverse complement strand
ACCGCGACACCTGGATCACCAGGTCGTCCTCGGGAGCGGGCAGGTTGTCGGCGACCACCACCGCGGGCCGTGTCACTGTCGCGGTGCCGCCGTCCCGGCGGTGGAAGGCGGTCGAGCCGGTGGCCCCGGCGTCGTCCAGTACCCCGATGGTGGACAGGATCGCGCGCACCGTGTCCGGTGCGAGGTCCTCGTTCTTGGTGGCGAACGGGTCGATCGACGGCGGGATGATCCACGTGTTCCGGTCCGGGAGCCACGTGGGCACGTACGCGCGCCGGGAGAACACCCAGCCGTGGGCCCGCGCGACGTGTGGACGCAGGAACGCCCACGCGGCCTCGGTCGCCGCGTTCGACCGGTCGACACCGATGTGACTGCGCCAGATGACCAGCGCGCCCGCGTCGACCAGCAGCCCCGCAAGCCCGGCCGTCTGGGGATCGTGCAGCAGCACGATGTCGCCCGGCCGCACGTCGGCCAGGAGTTCCTCGCCGTTGGCGGCCAGGATGTGCCGGTAGTGCTCCGCTTCCTCTGCCGTGAAGGCGGCCCCGCCGTACCCGTGGATGCTGTTGTGCAGGCGCTTGGTGAGCGCGAAGAACTCGGCGTCGCCGTGGATGACGGCCCAGCGGATCGCGATGCCGAGATCCGTGACGTAGCCGACCAGAACCTGGAGCATCTCGGCCACGCCACCACCGGCGGCGGTGGAGTTGACGTTCCAGATCGTCCGCCCGGCAAACCGGACGCGGAAGTCCGCTGCCGCCGACCGCAACTTCGTGTATCGGTCGGCTCCGATGACCGACTCCAGCCGGTCGACGGGTCGTGAGTGGGAGGGCACGGTGCGGATCAGTCCCATGCGCCGTGTGTACCATCCCGACGCGTCACGTGGATTCCCCCTGACGGTTCCGTGTGGGGATGGTGGTCCCGGTGCCCCGGGACCTTTGCCCCGCGAGTCGGGCGGCGGCAGCGGGCAGAGTGGACGCATGCGCAGACTGACCGTCGCGGTGACCGGGCCCACCGGCACCTTCGGGTTCGGGTTGATTCCGTTGCTGGAGAACGACGAGCGCATCGGCAGGGTCGTCGGCGTCGCCCGCCGGCCGTTCGAGCCGGCGGAGCACGGCTGGACGAAGATGCGCTACCGCCGCGGCGACGTCCGCGATCCGGCGGCACTCGAGGATGCGTTCCGCGGCGCCGACGTGGTGGTCCATCTGGCCTTCATGATCACCGGAATGGCCGCGCGCCGGACCACCCGCGAGATCAACGTCGACGGCACGCTCAACGCGTTCCGCGCGGCGGCGGCAGCGGGCGCGCGACGGTTCGTCTACGCGTCGTCGGTCGCCGCGTACGGCTTCCATCCGGACAACCCGGTAGGGATGACGGAGGACTGGCCGGTGCGTCCGGCGAGCCGGCTGTTCTACGCGCAGGAGAAGGCCGAGGTGGAGCAGCTGTTGCGAACCGAGGCCGACGCCAACCCGGCGCTCGCCCTCTACCTCCTGCGCCCGCCGATCGTGCTCGGCCCGCACACCGTCGGGGGGAAGGACCTGCTGCCGGGGCCGCTGGCCCCGTTGGGCCGCGCGCTGGCGGGAAGCGTGACGCGCCTGCCGGTTCCTGTCCCGGTAGTGGTACCCGAGTTGCCGATGCAGCTCATCCACGAGGACGACGTGGGTCAGGCGTTGCTCCTGTGCGTGCTCGGCGCGGGTCCACCGGGCGCCTACAACATCGCCGGCGACGGCGTCGTGACCGCTGCGGACGTGGCACGCGAACTCGGCTTCCTGCCGGTGCCGGTACCGGCCGGGTTGGGTCACGCGGCCGCCCGGACGGCGTTGGCCGTGCCGTCGCTGCCGGGCGTCCCGCCCGTGCTCGACTGGATCGAGGCCGTCAGCCGACCGTCGATCGTCGATGACACCAAGGCCCGGGACGTGCTCGGCTGGCGCCCACGCCATTCTGGCCTGGACGCGCTGCGCGCCGGAATCAGGCGACGCTGACCCCGCACTTCCCGCACATCGAAGGGAGATACGAAGCCGGTGACCACGAACGCGCGCATGGGACTGCCTCCTCCACTGGGATCGCCAGTGACCTGATGCCGGTACGGCCGGGTAGGCACCGCCGGTGTCACCTTCAGGGTCCGCCGTCCCGTCCGGTGCGCACACGGATGTTGGTCCCGCCGCGGCAGTGACTTAGGTCCCGTGCAATCGCCGGACGACCGGGCCGGGGTGCGGCCCGATCGTCCAGGATCTCGGCATGGCTAGCCGCTGCGGTGGCGGTCCGGCCACAGGGTGGTCCACAGCCCGAACCCGCCCGCGGTGATCAGGGCCGCACCGATGATCCAACCGGCGTTCGACAGCTGCACGTCGACGAACCGCGTGAACAGCCACCAGGTCACGACCGAGAGGAAGAGTCCGCCGAACACCAGCGACACGATGTCCGGCCTGTGCTTGCTCATTCCGGCGTTCATCGCCGCACCTCCAGGTTGCCCACGTCCACCGTCGCGCGGAGGGCGAGGTCTCCGCCGCCCACACCGTCGCTTCCGGTGTCGGTGACCGTGTGTTCGGAACCGTCGATACCCGACCATTGCTGGCCGAAGACCGTCGCGTCGCCCACGCTGACGCGCGCCTGCGTGTTGGTGTCCACTGTGGAGGGAAGGATGACTGTCAGGTCGCCCATCCCGACGTGAACGGAGACGCTGACGCTCTGGCCGGTGAAGTCAACGGCGGACAGGTCCAGCGTGGCTTCACCCACGTTGATCTCGTAGCTGCCGGTGAGCTGACTCACGCTGGTGGGCTTCCAGGTCACGGCGCTGCTACCGGAGCCGACGTGCTCCGCGGCCGCGACGATACCCAGCACGACGACGAGCACCGCGCCGACCGCGATCAGCCAGCGCGCCCGCCCGTACCGGAACCCGACGACCAGGGCGGCGCCGATGACCGCCAACGCCGTCGCGAAATAGGCGCTGGCCGGCACGTCGGCCCCGACGGCGTCGACGACGGCGAGCAGCCCGAGCGCGAGCAGGACCGTCCACATGGCGATGCGGCCGAGGACGGAGTGGCTTCCCGGCGCGGGTACCGCCGGCGAGACGTACGCCGTTGGCGGCGGCATCGCGACGGGCGGCCCTGACGTCACGACGGGCGGCCCTGACGTCGCGACGGGCGGCCCTGACGTCACGACGGGCGGGCCGACCTCGACGGGGGGCGGCCCGGGCGCCGCGTCGGGCGTCGCCGGCGGGCTCGGCATCCCGCGATCGGCGACGGGCCGGTGGTTGATTGTGGTCATGGCGATCGCCTCCTTGGCGGATCGCAGGATCCGTCGATCCCACCGTCGGATCGGGGCGAGCGGGTCAGCAGGGCCGTTCGTCCCGCCGCCGCAGTGCCAACGGCCCGCCTAGAGCCAGCGACGCTTCTTGAAGGCGAGATACAGCACCAGGCAGGTCGCCGCCATCAGCGCGAGCGCGAGCGGGTAGCCGGCGACCCAGGACAGTTCCGGCATGTGCCGGAAGTTCATGCCGTACACCGTTCCGATGAGCGTCGGGGCGAACAGGATGGCCGCCCACGCCGAGATCTTCTTGATCTCCTCGCTCTGGGCGTAGCTCGCCTCGGTCAACCGTTCCATCTTCTCGCTCTGCGCCTGCGAGACCAGCGTGGCGTTGACGGCGAGGATGTGGTCGATCATCTGGCGGAACCCGTCGACCCGCTCCGCGACCGAGGTGGCGTGGTCGGTCACGTCGCGCAGGTAACGACGCAGTTCCTCGTGTACGTGGTGCTTCTCGAAACCGGCGGTGAGCGCGTCGAGGACGTCGACAAGGGGATGTGTCGCGCGCTGGAACTCGATGATCTCCCGGGAGAGCTTGTAGATGCGACGGGACACGTACGGATCGCCGCGGAAGACCTCGGTCTCGATCTCGTCGATGTCGTTCTGCAGCCCGGCGACGACCGGCCCGTATCCGTCGACGACGTGGTCGAGGATCGCGTACAGCACGGCCTCCGGTCCGTGCCGCAGCAGATCCGGATGGCATTCCATGCGACGCCGGACCGGCGCGAGATCCGGCGCGTCCCCGTGCCGGACGGTGAGCACGAAACCGGCGCCGACGAAGATGTGGATCTCGCCGAAGCGGACCTCCTCGGTGGCGTCGAGGTACCGGGCGGCGCGCAGCGCGAGGAACAGGGTGTCGCGGTAGCGGTCCAGTTTCGGTCGTTGATGGGCCTTGATGGCGTCCTCGACCGCCAACTCGTGCAGCCCGAACTCGGCGGCGGCCGCCAGCAGTTGCGGCTCGGCCGGGTGGCTCATCCCGATCCAGGCCATCGTGTCCGGCCGGTCGAGCAGCCGGGTATGTGTTTCGGCCACGGTCGGCAGGCACTCGACCCGGCGGCCGTCCCGGTAGATGACCGCCGCGATCAGACCGTCCATGCCGTCCGCCCTATGCCCCGGGAGGTGCGGGTGGCAGCCGCACGGGGTGGACGGAGGAATCGGCCGCGGCGAGGTCGGCCATCCGCTCCTGGTACTGCGGGCGGTCGAGTTCGCCGGAGATCAGGGCGGCGACGAGGCGGCTCTCCGCCGCGCACGACTCGTCGTCGACGAGTTTGGGGGGCTTGCGCTTCCAGTCGTCGGATGCGACGGCGTGCACGAGGGCCGGCGCCGGCACCGGCATGGGCACCGGGAAGATGGTGCCGTCGAGCACGACCATCTCACCCGGGTTCGCCAGCGGGCCCTTGCCGGCGGCCGCCAGCCGTTCGAGGAGGTACAGCGCGCCGAGCGGAATGAGCATCAGCACGAGTGCGAGGACGACGTACATCTCGATCATCCCTCTCCGGAACCGGCCGGAACCACACCCAACGGCCCGCGTGCGGTGCGGACCAGGTGGTCGCTGAGCGAACGGAGCAGGTGCCGCCGCCGGCCGACGACTGTCAACAGGGCACCCCCGCCGGCCGCGCGCAGCCGATCGGCCGGATTGCCGGCGACGGCGCACAGGCGCACAGGGACTCCCGGGTAGCGGGCCCGGACCGGTTCCACGACGCCGGCCAGCAGGCCTATCTGCGGCGGTTCGACCCGGAAGTGGGTCTCGAGGGTGTCCTCGTCGAACCAGAAGTCGCAGACGGAGTCCGTCGACACGTGCACCGCGGCCACCGGTAGGCGGTGCGCGGCGGCGTACCGCACGGCGAACTCCACCACCGGCGCGTCCGCGCCGGAACCGACCGCCGCGACGACGTGACCCGCGAACGGTGCGGTCCGGGAACCGGCGCCCGGGCGCATGATCACGACGGGTTGGTCGGCGGTGGCGGCGAGTTGAACGGCCGGGGAGCGGTGCCGGGTGGGTGGACCGAGGACCACCAGGTCGGCGCCCGCCGCCGCGGCGGCCAGCACCGCGTCCGGCCGGCCGTCCTCGAGCCAGAGGTCGACCCGCTCACCGCCCAGCCGTTGCCGCACGTCGTGTACCGCCCGCGCGAAGACCGGGTCGACGAGCATCAGGCCGTCCATCGTGGGCCAGCCGGTCGGCGCAGGGCCGGCGCGGCAGATCGTGAGCCGGCCGCCGGTGGCCGCCACCTCGTCGCGGGCCCACGCGAGGACCAGCGCGTCCCGGACCGGATCACCCACTCCCACGACGACCCGGGCACGGGTTTGCGGCGCGGTCGGCGTCGGAACCGGTGCGCTCAACGTTCCCATGACCTTCGCCCTTCCGTGCCTCGCCGGATCGGTCGATTCGAATCTGCTCCACGCCCCCGGGTAGGCCCAGTGCCGACAGTCCCGACCTGTGGTGGCTTTCAGCCCGCACCGGGTCGGCACGGGACCTTGGACCCCTGCCACTCGGGACCAAGCTCCGTATCCGGTCCCGTCGGGGGCGGCCCACGCTCGAAGCGGATGTCCGGCTGTGTCGATCGGAGGCGCGCCATGACCGTCATCTGGTTGATCGTGTGGTTGCTTGCCCATGCGCCCGACGTCGCGGTGTTCGGGCCGTGGAACAGCTGGGGCATCGCGCTCGTCGTCTGCTTCGGCATCGACCTGCTCGGTGCGCTGCGCGCGGGGTCGAACACGCGCGCCCGCACCAGGACCGGGGGCTGAGTAGTCATGGCCACGGCGACGATCCACCGGCCCCGGTCGCCCGAGCGATCGCGACCGGCGTCACCGCGCACCGACCGTCGGGTGGCGATCGCCGCCCTCGCGGCGGCGGCCCTCTCGGGCCTGCTGGCCGCAGCGCTGATTCCGCGCGGACCCACCGGTGGCGTCGAAGCCGTCATGCTGATGGGTGCCGCCCTTCTCACGGGAGTGGCGGCGGGCGTGGCGCTGCGCACGCGGTGGGCCGCGCTGCTGGCGCCCGCACTGCACCTGGCGGCGTTCGAAGCGGCCCGCGCCAGCGTGTTCCACGTGGCCGGACAGACCTCCGGCCGGCCGAGATTCGACACCTCTCTCGGTATGGCCATGTTCGTGGCGGGTCACGTCATGTACGCGGTGGTGGCGCTGGCGCCGATGGTGCTCGGCGCGATCCTCGGCGCGGCGGTGGCCCGCCGGTCCGCCGGCGACTCCCGTGCTGTCGGCCGGCACCCGGACTCCCGGTGGCGGCGTGCGGCGGGCGCCGCCGCCATCGGTGTCCGGTGGGCCGCGACGCTGCTGCTGGCGGCCGGCGTGGTGGTGCTCGCCGTCGAACTGGCGACACCGGGCCGGGTCGCCCCGGTCACCGACGCCGCCGGCCATGTCGTGCCGGGCAGCGTCGCGACCGTCGCGCGGGTGCGCCTCGGCGGGGTCGACCAGTGGGTGTCGATCCGTGGGCGCAGCGCGACCAACCCGGTGCTGCTGCACCTTGCGGGCGGACCGGGCAGCTCCGACGTGGGCTGGGTGCGCCGGTTCAACCGGGCGCTCGAGGATCGGTTCACCGTCGCGGTCTGGGAGCAGCGCGGCGCCGGAAAGTCCTATCCCGCAATCGATCCGACGTCGAAGCTCACTCTCGACCGGCTCGTCTCCGACGGCGTCGAGCTCAGCCGCTGGCTGGCCGACCGGTTCGGTGCCCGGAAGATCTACCTCACCGGCAACTCCTGGGGGAGCACTCTCGGCGTGCTGATGGTGCAGCGCGCGCCCCAGCTCTACTACGCCTACGCGGGGACCGGCCAGATGGTCAGCCAGCGCACGACCGACGTCGCGCTCTACCACCAGGTCCTCGCCTATGCCGACCGGACCGGTGACCGGGCGCTGCGCGCGCGGTTCGAGGCGTTCGGCGAGCCGCCCTACCGGGACCTGATGGCCTACGCCGCGATGATGGAGTACTACGACCGGCTCGAGCCCTACCGGCACACGGCCGCGTTCGAGGCCGCCCGCGGCATGTCCGGGTTCTTCCCCGACGAGTACGGGCTGATGGACTCCTGGAACGAGCTGCGCGGATTCCCGGACATGGCCGGCCTGCTGTACCCGCAGCTGCAGGGCATCGACTTCCGCCGCACGGCCACCCGGCTCGACGTGCCCGTCTACGTCATGCAGGGCCGGCATGAACTGACCGCCCGCACGGGTCCGGCGCTGGAGTGGTTCGACCTGTTGCAGGCCCCGAGCAAGCGGATGTTCTGGTTCGAGGCGTCCGGCCACAACGCCGACGCGGAGGAGCCGGACCACTTCAACGACGTGATGATCAACACGGTGCTCGCCGAGACCTACCTCCGGTAGCTCGGCGGGTGCCTCAGGATGGGAGAGGGCAATGCGAGCACTCGTCGTCTACGAGTCGATGTTCGGCAACACGCAGGCGGTCGCGTCGGCCGTCGCCCGGGGACTGTCCGGCCGGATGGCCGTCGACCTCGTCGAGGTCTCCGACGCGCCGACGAACGTGGACGCCGACCTCGTGGTCGCCGGCGGTCCCACGCACGCGTTCAGCATGAGCCGGCCCAGCACCCGCCAGTCCGCCGCTGAACAGGCGGTCGGCCGGATCGTCTCGCCGGGGCGCGGTCTGCGGGAGTGGCTGGCGCAGGCGGGGCCCGGGTTGCGCGGCACCCGCACGGCCACCTTCGACACGAAGATCACCAAGGGGTACCTGCCGGGCTCCGCGGCGCGGTCGGCGGAGAAGCGCCTGCGCCGGTCCGGGTCCCGGATCGTCTCGCCGGCGCACAGCTTCACCGTGGTGGGGACGGCCGGCCCGCTGGCCGAAGGCGAGCTCGCGCGGGCCGAACGGTGGGGCGCGGAGTTGTCCGCGCTGTGCGCCGGCACGGCCGAGCCGACGGTGCAGGGGTGACGACGATGGGCCGGACGGTCGTCGGCGTCGACGGGTCGGTGGCGGCCCGGTATGCCCTGGAGTGGGCGGCGGCCGACGTGCACCTGCGGCCGCGCCGCCTACACCTGCTGCACGCCTGTGGCTGGCCCCTGGTGGACCTGCCGCTCGGCCCGGACGCCTACCGGCTGCCCGCGAGCGCGCGCACCCGCGAGGACGTCTACGCGCTGGCGGAGAAGATGCTCGCCGACGCGGCCAGCCTGGTCGATCCGGAGATTCCCGTTACCACCGAGATCTCCAGCGATCTGCCGGGGCGGGCGCTGCTGGCGGCGTCCGAGACAGCGGACACGGTGGTGGTGGGCAGCCGCGGTACCGGCGGGTTCGCCGGCCTGCTGCTCGGTTCGGTCGCCGAGCAGGTGGCCTCGCACGGCCGGTGCCCGGTGGTCGTGGTCCGTCCGGCACCGGCGCCGCACGGACCGGTGGTCGTCGGCATCGACGGCTCACCGGCGTCGCTCGCCGCGCTGCGCTACGCCGCGGACCAGGCCGTGGCCCGGGGAACGCTCCTGCGGGCCGTGCACGCCTGGCGCTGGCCGGTGTCGGCCGGGCCGGGCGACCAGGTTCCGGTGGTCCACGACCGCGCGGTGCCGGCGGTCGACGAGGAGCGGGTCCTCGTCGAGGCGCTGGCCGGGTTGGGCGCGGAGTTTCCGGACCTCACCGTCGAGCGCCGGCTGATCCACGGACGGGCGGCGCCGGCGCTGCTGTCCGCAGGGTCCGATGCGGCGCTGACGGTGGTGGGTTCCCGTGGCCGCGGTGGGTTCACCGGCCTGCTGGTCGGATCGGTCAGCCATCAGGTTCTGCACCACGCCGCCGGCCCGGTCGCGGTGGTGCATGCGAACGTCCACTAAGGAGGCAACCATGGGCAGGACGTTGTACGAAGCGGCCCCGGAAGCGTCGGGGCTCGACCTGCGCCTGCGGCGCGTCGAGAGCCGGGTCGGTCTCATCGAGGCAGGGCTACGGGAGCGGGCGGCGCAAACCGCACCGCCGCCGGCCCCGATGCCGCCGGCCGCACCGCCGCCGGCCGCGATGCCGCCGGCCGCGCCGCCGCCGGTCGCCGACCTGCGCTGGACCGAGATCGGCTCGCGGCTCGAGGCGCTGGCGTTGAAGCTGAAGCTGCACTACGAGCAGGCGGGCGGCGACGGCGCGCCGCGAACGCTTGACGGACTGCGGGACAGCATCCGCGACGCCTTCACCGCGACCGAGAACGCTGTCAACGACGAGGCGGTGCGTGCCGACGTACGCGAAGCCGCCGTGATGGTGGCCGGTGCGGTGGCCGACACGTTGACGACCGTCGGCGACGACATGCGGGAGGCGCTGCGCCGCCCGCAGGCCCGGAAGGGAGAAGAGCCATGACCACGTACCAGACGCCGCCGGAAAGCGACCTGCGCCGGCGGGCCATCGACAGGCTGCGCAAGAAGAGGGGACTCTCCGCTCACCTGCTCGCGTATCTCACGGTCAACCTGCTGCTCGCCGGCATCTGGCTGGCCACCACGCCGGACGTCTTCTTCTGGCCGCTGATCCCGATGCTCGGCTGGGGGATCGGGCTCGCGTTCAACGTCTGGGACGTGTACGCGCCGCAGCCCGACGAGAAGCGGATCGAGCGCGAGATGCGCCGCATCGCCCACTAGATGATCTGCTCCACCGGGTGCGGACGCCCCGGTTGACAGACCTTGGAGGCTGATGGCCCCCAGCGGGGCCACCAGCCTCCAAGGTCTCCGTCTCGCCACCGGCGCCCTTGTCAGATCCACGGCCGGTGCGTGGGGCGACCCCGGTCGCGACCGCGGCCGCGGGCCCGCCCGACCTGCGCCATCAGGACGACGACACCGGCAACGGCAAGGGCCCACAGGCCCAGCCCGTACATCCCGATCAGCGCCATGCTCCAGGCATCGGTCCCGGCTGCGTCGTGCATCATGACCCACTCCTTCGGCTGCGGCGTCAGGGAGAGTCTCCGGCCGTCCGCGAGCACACCGACAGGGTCACAACGACCCGTGCCGACAGGGCTTTCGGCCCGCCGTCAGTCGGTCGTGCGCGCGGTTTCCGGAGTCCGCAGGTCGACGGCGATCTGCTGGCCGTCCACGCGCACCGGCGGCCACGCCGTGCCGTCGCGCTCGATGCCGGGCCCGGGCCGGCGACCGGGTTTCGGGTCGAAAGTCCCGCCGGTGCCGCTGAACGGCCCGCGCCTCCCGTCCCGCGGTGGTGGGCCGGATGGCCCTGATCACGGGCAGATCCCCGACCGACGCTCGATGTGACGGGCATCTCCGGCGGTTCGTGTGCCGGCGTGCCGGGAGTGGAGGTTGGCATGAACACCGTGGGTGTGGTTCTCCTGAGCATCGGAGTCTTCGTCGTTGTTCTGGCGCTGTTGAGCCTGCGCCTGGTTCAGCAGTACGAGCGGGGAATCGTGTTCCGGTTCGGTCGCGTGTTGGACAACGTCCGGCAACCGGGGTTGCGGGTGATCGTCCCGATCGCCGACCGGATGACGAAGGTCTCGCTGCAGACCGTCGTGATGGGTGTTCCGGCGCAGGGCGCGATCACGCTCGACAACGTGACCCTCACCGTGGACGCGGTCGTGTACTACCGGGTGGTCGACCCGATCAAGGCGCTGGTCAACGTCCGCGACTACCCGCGCGCCGTCCTCCAGGTGGCGCAGACGTCGCTGCGTTCGGTGATCGGGCGGGCGGATCTCGACACCCTGCTGAGCGACCGGGAGCGGATCAACTCGGAGCTCAAGGCGGCGATCGACGCGCCGACCGAGAAGCCGTGGGGCGTGCTCATCGAACGCGTCGAGGTCAAGGACGTCGCGCTGCCCGACTCCATGAAGCGGTCGATGTCGCGGCAGGCCGAGGCGGAACGGGAACGCCGGGCCCGGATCATCGCCGCGGACGGTGAGTTCCAGGCGTCGCGACGGCTCGCCGACGCGGCCCGGGCGATGTCCGCGACGCCGGCCGCGTTGCAGCTGCGGTTGCTGCAGACCGTCGTCGACGTGGCGGCGGAGAAGAACAGCACGCTCGTCATGCCGTTCCCGGTGGAGCTGCTGCGCTTCTTCGACCGGGCGACGAAGTCCACTGTGGACGAGGCGACGTGGATCGCGCCGCCGTCGCCCGAGACAATTCCGGCGGCCATTCCCGAGACCATTCCGGAACCGGTGGGCGCGCTCGCGCGGTGACAGTCCACATCGGACGGGTCGGCCACAGTCGGCCCGTCCCGGTCCGTAGGCGTGGAGGTGTGCGGTGGACAACGTGATCGAAACCAGCGGGCTGGTGAAGAACTACCGTCGCCGGCCGGCGCTACGCGGCATCGACCTGCTCGTACCGCGCGGCGTCGTGTGCGGCTACCTCGGCCCGAACGGGGCCGGCAAGACGACGACGATCCGCATCCTCGTCGGCCTGATCCGTCCGTCGGCAGGATCGGCCGCGGTGTTCGGGCTGGACGTGGTGCGCCGGCGCGAGGAGGCGCAGCGACACGTCGGTTACCTGCCGGGCGAGTTCGTCGGGTACCCGGACCTGACCGGTGGGCAGTACCTGAACTTCCTGGGGCGGCTGCGGGGCGGCGTCGACGCGGCGCTCGTCCGCCGGCTGGCCGAGCGACTCGACCTCGACCTCACCACCCGGATCGGGGCGCTGTCACACGGCAACCGGCAGAAGGTCG
>Ga0068862_100004416_pt1 | contig 11868 bp, 8 predicted proteins | sample KBSSwiS52_FD_66598 | JGI IMG/M metagenome (GOLD analysis project Ga0068862, IMG submission 66598) | Switchgrass rhizosphere microbial communities from Kellogg Biological Station, Michigan, USA - KBS Switchgrass S5-2 | ecosystem: Host-associated > Plants > Roots > Rhizosphere > Soil ... | reverse complement strand
TTTTTCAAGTGCCTAATGGAGCCGGCGAAGGGACTTGAACCCCCGACCCTCTGATTACAAATCAGATGCTCTACCAACTGAGCTACGCCGGCCCGCTACAGACTGCAATAGCGCATTCCGACAAAAGGCGGATACTACCAACAGCAAAACGAAAAGGCAAGTCGCAGACAGAGTTACACATATCTTGCCTGCTTACGCCCCGCGATCGCGACCCTATGATGCGGAAACAGCACGATCAGTCTATTCGCGCGCCGTAGCGATTTGAGCTCGCTTAGCCGCAAGTTTTTGGTGTTCGGAGGAAACTACCGACTGATAGAAGGACCGAAAATAGCCGTACATAGAAAGACACGCAGACACTACCACCAGCCATAACATTGCCCTTCCAGCCGCATATAACAAGACCTGCCAATCGTCACTCGTCGTGTCGCCCGCCCCAAACAAATGCTGGAAAGCTGCACGGAGTTCAGGTACAGACCAAAATTCGATCGCCGGAAACGGTTGTCCAAAGTTTGAAACGCGCGGCGGCTTCCCACCCACGCTCGAGACAATTAACAACGCCACCGTAACTACCTGCGCCAACATCTTAAACTTTCCCATTTTGGAAGCTGCGATTACAACTCCATCAACGGCTGCTATTGAACGAAGGCCGGTAACGGCGAACTCTCGGCCAATGATAATGACCACAGCCCAGGCTGGTGCCAGCTGGTTCTCAACTAGAGAAATCAATGCTGCGGAAATAAGCAGCTTGTCAGCGATCGGATCGAGTAGCTGACCAAGCCGAGTCACCTGATCACGACGCCGCGCCAGTTGTCCGTCGAGATAGTCCGTCAGGGCAGCACCGAGAAACAGAGTAACACCGAGAATATGACGAGGTAGTCCAACCCAGTTCTCTGCAAACGGAGTCAGAAGAACCACAACGAGCAAGGGGACAATAAAGATGCGCAGCAGCGTCAGTGCATTTGGAAGATTCAATTTATGACCGCCTGCCGAAACACTTGAAACTCAACTGTACGGTGATTTGTCCGAAGTTTAGGGCGGCGTTTCGAAAGGTGTCAAGACAACCCTCCTAACTTGCCCACCACGTAGCGCTCAGTTAGAATCATGGTTTCTTCGCCACGAGAAATTCGCGTCTGTGGCGTCGCACAATAAGAAACCAATGGCAATCGATCTCATCACCGTTCGTGGCGCCCGTCAGCACAACCTCAAAGACATCAACGTCGAGATACCTCGGGATCGCTTCACAGTCGTAACCGGTCTCTCCGGTTCAGGTAAATCGTCCCTAGCCTTCGACACCATCTACGCCGAAGGTCAACGGCGATACGTCGAATCTCTTTCCGCCTACGCGCGACAATTCCTGGATCAATTGGAAAAACCTGATGTGGATTCGGTGGACGGGCTGTCGCCGGCGATCTCAATTGAACAGAAGACTGTTTCGCGCAGTCCACGGTCAACTGTGGGTACGGTCACAGAGATCTACGACTATATGCGCCTTCTGTTTTCCTCGGTTGGGCAACCTCACTGTCACGTTTGCGGTGCGGCAATCACGAGGCAAAGCGTCGAGCAGATTGTGCAAAGTGTGCTGGGTTTGCCGGAAGGCGAACGCGTAATGATTCTGGCGCCAATCGTTCGCGGACGTAAGGGCGAATTCAAAAAGGAACTGGAGAAGCTGGCAAAGGACGGATTTCTGCGCGCTCGAGTAGATGGTGAGTTACTTTCGCTGGACGAAGAGATTCGCCTCGACAAGCGTCGTAACCATACGATTGAAGCGGTAATCGATCGCTTGTTGATTAAGGCGGGAATCAAGGAACGCCTGACCGAATCAGTTCGCACTGCTCTGAAACTCACAGGCGGCGCCGTTCTCGTTTCAGTGGTGGATGGCGACGAGAAACTCTACTCCGAAAAAATGGCCTGTGTTATTTGTGACATCAACGTTCCACCTCTCGAGCCGCGGTCTTTTTCTTTCAACTCCGCTTACGGAGCCTGCAAAAGATGTCATGGATTGGGCTCAGTACTCGAAGTTGATCCCGCCAAGCTGATTCCTGACCCAACCGAACCTTCGGACAAACTTATTTTCATGGGACCCGGGGATCGCCAGGGTTCTGCATATCTTAAGAGTGCCCTCGCTGCAGTTATCGGTTACTTCAAAGCTGATTCAAAGGTGCCGTTCAATTCACTGCTAAAGGAAGTTCGCGAAGCATTCTTTGAAGGCATTAGCGGGCAACTCAACTTTCGTCAGGGTGCATACTCCTACCAAAGCCGTTGGAAGGGCGCGCTGCATTGGTTGCGAGATCGACTCAACGAAGCCCCCTCAGAAAAGGTTCGCGTAGCCCTTGAAGAACTTGTTTCGCCGCGAATGTGCCCCGACTGCAATGGCAAAAGACTGCGCTCTGATTCACTCGCTGTCCGTTTGGGTGGGCGCGGAATTGCGGACTACACGACGCTGCCAATTGAAGACGCCACCGCAGCTTTTGCTGAAATCAAATTGAGTCCGCGTGAAGAGCAGATTGCCGGTCCTATCTTGAGAGAGATTGTTAACCGTTTGCGTTTCCTCAATACAGTTGGGCTTGGTTACCTGACGCTCGATCGTGTTTCGTCTACGTTGTCAGGCGGTGAGGGCCAGCGAATTCGCCTGGCAACACAGATCGGTTCCCAACTTCGTGGCGTGCTTTATGTCTTGGATGAGCCCTCAATCGGACTGCATCCTCGCGACAATCAGAAACTCCTGGAGACTCTCTGCGCACTCCGCGATCTCGGGAATACGGTTCTGGTCGTAGAACATGATGAAGAGACTATCAGGCGAGCCGACTATGTCGTTGACCTGGGACCGGGTGCCGGGGCGCATGGGGGTGAAGTGGTCGCCAACGGAACTGCCGTTGACGTAGCAAACAATCCAAACTCGATCACCGGGCTCTACCTGCGCGGCAAGAACAAGATCGAAGTGCCAACGCAACGTCGCACGCCAAACGGAAAGCATCTGACTATTCACGGCGCTCGCGCAAACAACCTAAGGGAAATCGACGTGACGTTTCCGCTGGGTCTCTTGACGGTCATCACAGGTGTCTCCGGTTCTGGTAAATCAACACTTGTGGGCGACATTCTCTACCCGGCGCTAGCTCGACACCTGTATGGCTCGCTTGCCGAACCCGGTCCGTACACCGCAATCGAAGGGCTCGATAATGTCGACAAAGTGATCGAAATCGATCAATCCCCGATTGGCCGGACGCCGAGATCCAATCCGGCAACGTATACCGGATTGTTCACTCCCCTCCGCGAACTCTATGCGATGCTGCCGGAGTCGCGCGAACGCGGCTATAAACCTGGTCGCTTTTCATTCAACGTCAAAGGCGGTCGCTGCGAAGCGTGCGAGGGCGATGGAATGAAACGCATCGAGATGAACTTCTTGCCAGACGTTTACGTGCTCTGCGATGTTTGCCGCGGCGCTCGATACAATCGCGAAACGATGGCGGTGAAATTCAAAGGGAAGTCCATTGCTGAGTTGTTGGATACGACAGTTGAAGAAGCCCTACCGCTGCTGGAAAACATTCCGCAAATCAAGCAAAAACTACAAACGCTGCTCGACGTTGGTTTGGGATACATCAAGCTTGGTCAGTCAGCGACGACACTGTCCGGTGGCGAAGCACAACGAATCAAGCTCGCCAAGGAGTTATCGAAACGAGCGACCGGAAGAACGGTGTACATTCTGGATGAACCGACGACAGGACTTCATTTTGCTGACGTGCACAAATTGCTGGATGTCCTGCAACGCCTTGTTGCTCTCGGGAACTCGGTCCTGGTGATCGAACACAATCTCGACGTAATCAAGAGCGCGGATCACATAATTGATCTTGGGCCAGAGGGTGGCGAACACGGCGGCCGCGTAGTAGCGAGTGGAACTCCGGAAGAAGTAGCGCGCATTCGCCGGTCTCACACCGGTCAGGCGCTTCGGCCGTTACTCAATGGGCGGATCAGTCGAAACGGTAATGGAGCTCGAGGCGAAGATAAAAAGATCGCGTGATATACTCCGCCGCGTTCGTCCAACAACACCGACGTATGGCTCACCATGTCAATCTATGACGATCTCGGCCCGCTGAGTCTCAAAAACGTCAGCACATATCCTCTCGCAAAGCGCCCCAGCAAAGTTTCACTTGATGACTTCGCACGTCCTGTCGACAAAGACTCTTCGCTGAAGATTTTCCTCGAGAGTCTTCCAAACATCCTTGCGGTGCAGAAGCTCCGCGCGTTGGCGGCCCGAATGAGACGCGCTCGCGAAATGAAGAAGCCGATCATTTGGGGCATCGGTGGACACGTAATAAAGACCGGTCTCGCGCCGGTGCTTATTCAACTAATGAAGCAGGGTTTCATCAGTGCCCTAGCAACGAATGGTTCTGTTCTGATTCATGATTCCGAGATTGCCTTGGTTGGATCAACTTCTGAAGACGTCGATGCGACCCTCGCTGAAGGGATTTTTGGTGGTGCTGATGAGACTGGAAAACTGCTAAACCGTGCTGCAGCGGAAGGCGCGCGCGATGGACTCGGACTCGGAGAAGCGATGGGCAGGGCGCTGCTCGAGTTGAGTCCAAAGAATGCGACGCACTCCATCTTGTGCGCCGCTTATTCGGCGCACCTGCCTGTCACAGCGCACCTTACCCTGGGAGGTGATATCTCCCACTTTCATCCTGAGGCAAACGGGGCTGCACTCGGCGACACCTCTCATACCGATTTCCGGTTGCTTGCTGAACTCGTGCGGCGAATGAATGGCGGAGGTGTTTACCTGAATGTGGGCTCGGCCGTAGTACTGCCAGAAATCTTCTTGAAGTGTGTAACTCTAGTCAGGAACCTTGGCTACGACCTTACGGACATCACCACGGCCAACTTCGACTTCATCCAATCCTATCGCCCCCTCACCAACGTTGTGCGGCGACCAACTGCTGACGGTGCCGGCCAGGGTTATTCCATTATCGGCCATCACGAACTGACCATACCGCTACTGGCCGCCGCACTCATCTGCGGCGCCGATTCCCCAGACTGAATTGAGCGGAAATAGAACTGTTTCTCTGTTTGACAGAACTCTCCGAATGGCTTCATACTGAAAACGGTTTTCAATTTCAGCGAATTAGGGGATACTCCGAAGTTGGCTCTGGGTGAAGAGGAACGGATGTTATCTGCGGTGAGCGCGAACCAATTAATAAGAAGCATTCTCCTGTTGGGGGCTCTGGCAATTCTTTGTTGTTCAGTTCAGGCCGACGGCGGGCAAACGGCTGTTCGCGGAAGGGTTCTCGACCCCGACGGCGCAGCAATTCCTGGTGCTATTGTGGCTGCCGAAGCCAACGGCCGCCAGTCTGCCGTAACTTCTACAAATGCAAACGGCGAGTTTTTTATCGTGCTCGCCGCCGGTGAATACTCATTGAGAGTCTCAGCGGCCGGATTCGCTGAGACAGTGCAGGTCGTCAATCTCAAACCGAACACGGCTGGCTCTCTCGACATTTCGCTCAAACTCGCTCCATCACACGCAATCGTAACGATCACTTCCGGAGGTGGTTACTTTACAGATGCAGTTTCCACCGCCACCAAGACTTTCACTTCGTTGCGAGATGTACCTCAAGCGATCACGATTGTGACTGCCGAGCAGATCAAGGATCAGTCGCTACAAAGCATTGCCGATGTTGTGGCCTATGTTCCGGGAATCGCGTCGCACCAGGGAGAGAATAATCGAGACCAACTGGTGATTCGCGGCAACAGTACGAGCGCGGACTTCTTCCTCAACGGCGTGCGCGATGACGTGCAGTACTATCGGGATCTCTACAATGTCGATCGGATGGAAGCGATCAAGGGTCCGAACGCAATGATCTTTGGGCGCGGCGGCGGCGGCGGCGTGGTTAATCGAGTCACCAAAGAAGCGGCGTTTTCGAGGCTTGGCGAAGTAACTCTGTATGGTGGCTCGTTTGGGAATCGCCGAATCACCGCCGACTTTAACCAACCGCTTAGCGGCAAGATTGCCTTTCGGATCAACGGACTCTACGAGAACTCCGGCAGCTTTCGCAGATCGGTAGACCTCGAACGTTATGGCATCAACCCAACGATTACCATCGCCCCTGATTCTCTTACCAAACTCACCTTCGGCTACGAACACTTTCATGACGGCCGGACTGCCGATCGAGGGATTCCATCGTTCCAGGGAAGACCGGCTGACACTCCAATCTCCACGTTCTTTGGCAATCCCGATGATAGTCATGTTCGAGCAAACGTAAATCTACTTTCAGGATTGATTGACCGTCAGTTTGGTCGTTTCAACTTTCGTAACCGCACGATGTTTGGCGACTATGACAGGTTCTATCAGAACTATGTTCCCGGAGCCGTAACCGCAAACAAGTCGCAGGTTTCAATTTCCGCATACAACAATGCAACGAGACGCCGAAACATCTTCAATCAATCCGATTTGATATTCAGTGTGTCGACTGGAAAAATCCATCACACGTTGCTGGCGGGGGTTGAACTAGGACGACAGTTAACAAACAACCTCAGAAATACTGGGTTCTTCAATAATTTAACTACTTCAGTTACGGTTCCTTACGCTGACCCAACCATCGACATCGCCGTTACGTTTCGTCAGAGCACAACAGATGCGAACAATCATCTGGAAACCAATTTGGGCGCAGCTTATGTGCAGGACCAGATAGAACTTTCTAAGCACATTCAAGTGGTCACGGGTCTTCGTTTCGATTACTTCGATCTTCAATTCCATAACAACCGGACAGGCGACGATCTACGCCGCATTGACCGTTTCCTATCTCCGCGTGTGGGTTTGGTGTTCAAACCTCTGACTCCTCTGTCGATTTATGCGAACTACAGCGTCGCCTATCTGCCCAGTTCCGGCGATCAATTCTCGTCACTGACCACAATCACGCAGCAAGTCAAACCAGAGAAGTTCAATAACTATGAACTTGGATTGAAGTGGGATGTTAATCAGTATCTGTTTCTGACGGGTGCACTCTACCGGCAAGACAGACTCAATACGCGCGCGACCGATCCCAACGACCCTACTCGGATCATTCAGACGGGTAGTCAACGGACGAATGGGTTTGAGCTCGGATTGAATGGAAATGTAACGAGGTCGTGGCGGGTCGCGGGAGGTTACGCGCATCAGGATGCATTCATAACCAACTCCACCACTGCCGCAGTTGCCGGAAAGAAAGTTGCGCAGGTGCCGCAGCATACCTTCTCACTTTGGAACAACTATCAAATCATTCCAAAGTTGAGTGCGGGGTTCGGAATCATTCATCGCACTAACAGCTTTGCTGCGGTCGATAACGCAGTCGTCCTGCCAGGCTACACCCGAGCAGACGTAGCTCTCTTTTATGCGATTAGTGAAAAATGGCGCCTACAGGGAAATCTCGAAAATCTGTTCAATGTTCGTTACTACGTCAATGCCGACGGCAATAACAATATCTCCCCGGGGCGGCCTCGTGGCGTTCGGCTGGGATTGATCACGCGCTTCTGATCTGCACTGCGAAGTTCCCGCGAAATGTGTGGCTAAGCTATAATGCCTTCTCAACATCCCAATAGCTTGGCCGGACAAGGCGGTAACTGCAATGCAAAAGGAACGTCTCGCTCACTTCAAAGAGATTCTTCTCGCGCAGCTCAGCGAGCACTCCGAACACATCCGCGACGATCAGGCAGCAGGACTGGAACTCTCTGATGATGGCGTCAAAGACAGCAGCGACCTTTCTGTCATGGATGTGAACCAGGAGCTCGCGTTCCGACTCGGCGATCGCGAATCGCAAATGGTCGCAGACATTGATCAAGCGCTCCTGCGTATCAAGGAAGGGACTTATGGCATCTGCGCGCGCTGCGGGAAACCTATCGACGAGCGCCGCCTTGACGCCGTTCCTACTGCTCGTTACGACGCCGAATGCCAGGCTCTTCTCGAACAAGCCCGCGGCGCCAGTGAACCTTCCCTCTAAATAGTCTCAGGTCCCAGGTCTCAAGTCTTCCAATTCAACGTTAAGCACCAGCATCACACGTGAGACTTGGAACCTGAGCCTTGGGACTTGAGACTTGAGGATCGTCAGGCTTTCGGATGGGCTTTGTCGTAGACCTCAATCAGTTTTTCCATCGAAACATGAGTATAGATTTGCGTTGAGGAGAGGCGCGCATGACCGAGAAGCTCCTGAATGTCGCGGAGGTCTGCGCCACTATCGAGAAGGTGGGTAGCAAACGAGTGCCTGAGTGCGTGCGGGCTGATGTCGTGCATGCCGGCGCAGATGCGAATGTACTTCTCAACCATCCGCCCCACAGACCGTGTAGTAATTCGAGTGCCCTGATAATTCAGAAACAGCGCGTCCGGTTCGCGCTCGGAAACTGGCGCGCTGTTAAGAAGATCAGGTCTTACGTCCAGGTAGGCGCGTAAAGCTTCTTGCGCGGGTTCTCCAAACGGCACGATGCGCTCTTTCCGACGCTTGCCAGTGACGCGAATTAGCTTGTTCTTGAAATCCACGTCTCCCAGTCCCATCTTTGTGAGCTCTGACACGCGCACGCCCGTCGCATACATCAACTCCAACATCGCTCGATCGCGTTTGCCCAGATCTGTTTCCACGTCCGGCGTCTCGATGAACTTTATCGCCTCCTCGATGGAAAGATGCTGCGGCAATTTCTTCTCGAGTCGCGGTGTGGACACCAACTTCGCCGGATTCATCTCCAGCAAGCCTTCCCGGACAACGAACTGAAAAAACGTGCGCAACGCCGCAAGTTTACGCGCGACCGACGACTTCATCTTCTGGGCGGAGTGAAGTGAGGAAAGCCACTCGCGGATTGTGATGTGATCTATTTGGGTGACATCAATCGCAGTTCTCTTCCCTGTTTTTGGGTGGGCAGGAGCGAGGTGATCCAGAAACTGATTGAGATCACTGGCGTAGTTGCGCAACGTATGTTCGCTGACGTTGCGCTCGTAACGAAGGTGTTCGAGGAACTGGGCTAACAGTTGCTCCATGCCATTGCAAGGGACTGCTGACTCTCAGACTATGATGTCACTGATTACGGTTCGCGACACTCGTGCCCTTTGGCGAATAGTATCCCTTTCGAGAGCGCACGCGCACATCATTGCGGGATTTGATTCGGAGATCGATTAGATGGAAACGTCCATCGCGAATCTCCTGCGCATGGTAATAACTCAAGATATATTGCTGAGCGAGATCGGCAGCGATTTCCTTGAAAGCTGACTCCAGCGCCGAGGTGGTCTTGGGAATGTAAGCAGCGCCGCCTGTTTGCGCCGCCAACTGCTCCATGCGACGTTCCGCAGCGAGTGCTCGTAAGTTTGCGCCTTCATACAACCCGGTTTGGACGACGAAAACCTGACAGTCGTCAGCAAGCACTTGGCGCAGAGTTGTTTCAAAATCCGCGCGACTGGTAGTTTCAATTCCATCAGAAACAATCACGATCACCCGTCGCCCAGAATAAGGGCGTAGGTAGGCGGCCGCCGAGATGATGGCATCGAAAAGTGATGTCGAACCTTCAGGCTTGCCAAACGACTCAATGGTCCGCTCCAGGCTTCTGACGTCGTTGGTCATGGGCTGCGCAAGGTAGCTGTCTGACTCGACCGAATATATGGCAGCTTCGTCTGAGGGGCGCAGCACGCGCCGGAAGAACTGCTGCGCTGCATGCTTCTCGAAGCCGCGCGCGAAATCGAGACTTCCGCTGTTATCGAACAACATCGCCAGCCGCACAGGCGTTTCCGATCGACTCAGATCACTCACCGGCCGCAGCTGCCCATCAACCCACAACTCAAAATCGTCAAGCTTCAGGCTGGTTAGTGCGAACCCTTTGTTATCCACGACGGAAACGGGAATGGGAACAAGATTGGACGAAATGCGAACGACGTCCGATTCTTCGATGTCGTCACCTGTGGATGTAGGCGATGGGGAAAGTGTTGGGACTGCGACCGACTTTTGCGGTCCTACCGTGGAGGTTCCATTGGTGGGTTGTGCTGGCTTTGGTTTGCTCTCTTTGCGACGGCCCGATTGCGCGACGACAGTTGCGGTGAGTAACAGCGTGAGGAGCGCCAACAGCAAATGGTTTGCTGACAAGCTGCGCTTAGCTCGCGCGATACCTATCGCGCTGCGGCGGCGGGCGTAGTCTGTTCCTGAATCTCGCTGAGCCAAGCGTCCCATTCTTTCAGCGCCAACTCGACCTGGTATTGATGGCGGTCACGCTTCTTACGAAAGCGGCGCCGATCTTGTTCTGCCAACGGCTCCAACAGCGCGAAGGTAATGTTAACAGGTTGAAAGTTTTTGGTCTCCGCTTTCGTAACATAGCGGGCAAGCGCACCGATTGCGCTTAGACCCGGGGCTTCGATCAAGGGTAGCCCGCTCGCGAGCCGAGCGGCATTCGCTCCCGCTATCCAGCCCATCGCTACTGACTCGACGTAGCCTTCAACTCCGGTAATCTGTCCGGCAAAGAAAAGATTCGGCCTTTCCCGCATCTGCATCGTCGGGGCAAGCACGCGCGGTGAGCAGATATAAGTGTTTCGGTGGATTTGACCAAACTGCAAAAACTCCGCTTGCTCGAGTCCCGGTATCAATCGTAGGACCCTCGCCTGTTCGCCATAACGTAGATGATTCTGGAAGCCCACAAAGCTGTACGCGTCAGCCATTAAATTTTCCTGTCGCAGTTGCACTGCAGCATAAGGCTCGCGCCCGGTCCGCGGATCCACAAGCCCCACAGGTTTCATCGGGCCAAAGCGCAAGGTATCAACTCCGCGTCGTGCGAGCTCTTCGATTGGCAAACACGCCTCGAACCACCGCGTTTCTTCAAATCGCTGCAGCGGGACGCTCTTCGCTTCGATCAGAGCATCGTAGAACCGCGCGTACTCCTCCTGATTGAATGGGCAATTCAGGTAGTCGTCACCACCTTTACCGTAACGCGCCGCGGCGAAAGCAATAGTGCGGTCAATCGAGTCAGCGGCGACAATCGGTGCAATCGCATCGTAAAAGTAAAGTTGATCGCTGCCGGTGAGTTTCATGATTTCCGCAGTCAGAACATCCGAAGACAGCGGTCCGGTCGCAATGATTGTGATCACGTCATCTGGAATTTGGGTCACTTCCTCTCGTACCACCTCAATACCCGGATGCGCTTCGATTCTTCTGGTGACGTACTCAGCAAAGAGTTGACGATCAACCGCCAGCGCAGCACCTGCGGGAACGCGCGTCGCTGCGGCAGCTTCCATTACTAATGATCCCGCGCGCCGCAACTCCTCTTTCAAAAGATACGGCGCGCTACCCTGTTCGTCAGATTTGAGCGAATTGGAGCAAACAATCTCGGCAAGCTTTTCGGTGCGATGCGCGGGAGTTTGCTTCACCGGCCGCATCTCATAGAGACGAACTGAGGCGCCGACGCGCGCAGCTTGCCACGCAGCCTCAACCCCAGCAAGTCCGCCCCCAATGACAACTACATCCCTCACGGTTTCTTCTCCATCGAATCTGCTTTGGGAGCCTCAAGTTTGTAATCTCCGACGTCGCCGGTGAAATGTCTGTAGTCGCTCCATTCGATCGTCTTATTCACATCCAGACCCTTAAAGACAAAAACCTTTACCGACAGATTTACCTGGGCGTAGCGCGGCAGCCAGACGCCCTCTGTCATTCGCGTCTGCTCCATAACGAAACCCGCTCCGGGGCGGAGTGACAACACCAGTCCGCCTCCCATCTTGAATCCCTCAGCCAGTCGGGCTTCGAGTCTCATTACCTGTTTGTCAGCGGGATCGATCCACGCCACTCCGACAAGTTTTGAGATTAATGTCTCCGTTCGGTTAGCGGGTTTGAAACCAGGGCGCGGCCGAAAATCAAAAACGATGGCTTCGCGATTGCCAAAACTTTCTCG
>Ga0068862_100004415_pt1 | contig 11871 bp, 10 predicted proteins | sample KBSSwiS52_FD_66598 | JGI IMG/M metagenome (GOLD analysis project Ga0068862, IMG submission 66598) | Switchgrass rhizosphere microbial communities from Kellogg Biological Station, Michigan, USA - KBS Switchgrass S5-2 | ecosystem: Host-associated > Plants > Roots > Rhizosphere > Soil ... | reverse complement strand
GATGAGAAGGGTCCAGCTGCGAGGCGGCGCCCGAAGGCAGCCGGCGAGGCGTACTTTCTGTACGTTGAGCCGGCTGCCGAGGGCGCCAACGAAGCAGATGGGCCCTTATCATCGCTCTAGTATGCCAGGTCGCCCGTGCGCGCGTCCGGGACCCGCGCGGGTCCCAGTCAGCACGTGTACTCGGCTATGCTGGCGGTACCCTGATCTCGGAGGACATCGATGACAGAGACTCTCAAGATCCGAGGCCTTCGCGCGCGTCCGGTGCTGGTGCCGTTCAAGCGCCCCCCGGCAAGCGCGAGCGGCGCCATTCCGACGGCGGCCCTGGTCCTGATCGACCTCGAGACCAACGGCGGCGTCACCGGCCGCTCGTACGTGTTCGGATTTGCCGCCTGGACGCTCGAACCCATCGTTGGATGCCTGAAGGCGATGACGGAGATGATCGCGGGCGACGCGCTGGCGCCGTTCGATATCGAGGCCAAGCTGCGCCGGCAACTCACGCTGCTCGACACGCCAGGGCTGGTGGGCCTGGCCCTGGCGGGCATCGACATGGCCGCGTGGGACGCGCTGGCGCGGGCCCGCGAGGTGCCGCTGGTCACGCTCCTCGGGGGCGCGCCCAGACCGATCCCGGCCTACAACAGCACGGGGCTGTGGATCCAGCCGGTGGAGAAGCTCGCCGACGAGGCCGAGGCCTTGCTGGCCGAGGGCTTCAAGGCGGTGAAGCTCCGTCTCGGGCGAGACGACTTCTCGCAGGACCTCGCGGCCGTGCGTGCGGTGAGGCAGCGCATCGGGGATCGCGCCACACTGATGTGCGACTTCAACCAGCGGCTGACGGTGAACGAGGCGGTGCAGCGGGGCCGCGCCCTGGACGACGAGGGGCTGTACTGGATCGAGGAGCCGGTCCGGCACGACGACTACGCGGGGTACGCGCGCATCGCGGCCGAGGTGCAGACGCCGATCCAGACCGGCGAGAACCTGGTGGACACGTTCGAGATGGCGGAGGCGATCGCGGCGCGGTCCGTCGAGCTCGTCATGCCCGACGTTCAGCGCATCGGCGGGGTCACGGGCTGGCTGCGCGCGGCGGCGCTGGCCCATGCGCATGGCATCGAGATGTCGAGCCATCTGTTCCCGGAGTTCAGCGTCCACCTGCTGGGTGTGACCCCGACGTGCCACTGGCTCGAGTTCATGGACTGGGCGGAGCCCGTGATCCAGGAGCCGATCCGGGTGGCGGACGGGCTCGCCGAGATCCCGGACCGGCCGGGCGCCGGCCTCGTTTGGAACGAAGACGCCGTGAGGCGGTTCGGAGTGTAGTCACGCTTGACATTTGAAGCCTCACTACATAGATTCGGCTCAACCGTGGCCAAGGAAAAGAGCGTCGGCACCCGCGTCCGGGAGGCCCGAGCCCGCCAGGGCCTGACCTTGCGCGAGGTCGCGGCCAAAGCCGGAATCACGACGAGCGCGCTGAGCCAGCTCGAGCGGAACCAGTTCAACCCGACCCTCAGCACCCTCAAGGCGCTCGCCAACGCGCTGCACATCACGATCGGCAGCCTGTTCACTGCCTCCGCGGTGCCCGACCGCGTCGTCGTCCGCGTGGGCGAGCGGAAGGCGCTGTCTCCCCGCCAGGGCATCACCTACCAGCTCCTCACACCCGATCTCTCCGGACAGATCGAGTTCATCCTGAGCGTGTACGAGGTCGGCGTCTCAACGGGGGAGGAGCTCTTCGCCTATCCCGCCGAGCAATGCGGCCTGCTCCTGGACGGGACGGCCGAGGTGCACCTGGGCGATCAGGTCCACCGCCTTGAAGTCGGAGACAGCATCCGCTTCGACTGCTCGATTCCCCATCGGATCGTCAATGTCGGGACTGGCCAGCTCAGATGCATCTGGGCCATCATTCCTCCGACCTTCTAATGGCAGCGTCGGGCTGATGGGCGCGTCGGGAGCGCGCACGTGACACTCCGGGGCGCCGACGAGCCAGCGGAGCGCCGCGCGGTGCTCGTCGGGGAAGACGGGCTCGACCAGTGGCTCGGCAGCGGCATGTGTATCGCCCTCGGCGGCCTGGCCACCGCCTGCCATGCCATGGTTGCCGTCCGCCACATCATCCGGCGGAATCTGCGCGATCTCACCGTGATCGGCTCGGCGGTGGGCGGCCTCGACGTGGATCTGCTCATCGGGGCCGGGTGCGTGCGCAAGGTCATCAGCCCCTATGTGGGCGCCGAGGCGCTCGCGCCGATCGGACCGTTCTTCCGGGCGGCAGCGGAGCGCGGCGACATCGACGTCTGGGAGTGCGACGAGGGCCAGTACTACGCGGGGTTGCAGGCGGCGGGCATGATGCTGCCGTTCCTGCCGTGCCGCGGCGGCGTGGGGACCTCCTATCCCGAGCTGAACCCGGACCTCAAGGTCTTCACCGACCCGGTGCTCGGCCAGACGCTGCTCGCGGTGCCCGCCATCGAGCCCGACGTCGCGCTCGTGCACGCGGCCGCCGCCGACGTGTACGGCAACGTGCAGTTCGTCGGCACCGGCTACGCCGATCGCCTCTTGTGGCGGGCCGCCGGCCGCACGCTCGTGCAGGTGGAGCGCGTGGTGTCGAACGAGGAAATCCGCCGCGCGCCCGAGCGCACCGCGCTCCTCGCCGACGGCGTCGTGCGCGCGCCGTTCGGCGCCCATCCGTTCTCGAGCCCGGGCTTCTACCTCGAGGACCGCACGCACATCCGCGAGATCGTCGAGGCCGGGCGCGCGTTGGCCCGTGCCGGCGATCGCGGCCCGTTCGAGGCCTATCTCGACCGCTACATTCGCGGGCCCGAGACCCACGTCGACTATCTCGAGCAGGTCGGCCTGCGCCGTCTCCTGTCGCTCCATGAGTACTGAGACGGGAGCCGTGACGGCCGCGCCCGCCGCCGTCCGCGAGTTGATGGCGGCCTTCCTCGCGCGCGACATGGCGGACGGCGAGGAGATCTTCGTCGGCACGAACCTGCCCGTCATCCGCGCCGCCGCGCTGCTCGCCCACCTGCACCACGGGCCGAACATGCGCGTGATGGTCGCGCACACGCGCACCAATCTCTTCCGCACGCCGGTGATGGAGCACTTCGAGGTACTGACGGACTGGCGCGCGGGCCGCTGGGCCGAGGCGTACTTCAACGACAACGAGATCGTCGTGTTCCAGAAGAGCCGCCGCGATTCCGTGTTCTTCGTGGGCGCGCTGCAGATCGACCCGCACGGCAACTCGAACTTGATCGGGCTGCGCAGCGACACGGGCCGAGGATTTCGCATGCGCGGACCGGGGGCCATCGCCACGACGACGAACGCGAGCCACGTGCGGCGCTTCTATCTCTTCGTCAACGAGCACTCGCCGCGCGTGTTCGTGGAGCGCTGCGACTATGTGAGCACCGTCGGCTGGGGAGCGGGCGGCGCCGACGCGCGCCGGCGGCTCGGGCTGCCTGGAGGCGGCCCGCGCTACTGCGTGACGCCGCTCGCGATCCTCGACTTCACCGAGGACACCAAGCGCCTGCGCCTGCGCTCGGTGCACCCGGGCATCACCGTGGACCAGGTGGTGGTGGCGACGGGCTTTCCGCTCGTCGTCCCGGACCGGGTGCCGGAGACCGCGCTGCCCACCGCCGACGAGCTCGACATCCTCCGCCGGCGCGTCGATCCGCAGGGCCTGCTGCGCCGATGACGGGCGCGGCGGAGACGGGCGCCGCCGCGGGCGCGGGGCTGCACGACGGTGGCCTGCACATCCGGGGCGCCACCGTCGAGGTGAGCCGGCTCGTCAAGGCGTTCACGCAGGCGCGCGTGGTCGACGACGTGTCGTTCCGGATCGACGGCGGTACGTTCCTGACGCTGCTGGGGCCGAGCGGATCCGGCAAGACCACCACGCTGCGCATGATCGCGGGGTTCGAGGAGCCGACGAGCGGGGAGATCGCGATCGGCGGCCGCGCCGTCACCGACCAGCCCGCCCACAAGCGGAATATCGGCGTGGTGTTCCAGCAGTACGCGCTGTTCCCCCACCTCACGGTCTTCGGCAACGTCGCGTACCCCCTCGAGATGCGGCGGCGCTCCCGCGCGGAGATCCGCGAGCGGGTCGCCGCCGCGCTCGGGCTCGTCCGCCTGCAGGGGCTCGAGGCGCGCTATCCCCGTCAGCTTTCCGGGGGGCAGCAGCAGCGGGTCGCCCTCGCCCGCGCCGTCGTGTTCGAGCCGCCCGTGCTGCTGATGGACGAGCCGCTCGGCGCCCTCGACAAGCGCCTTCGCGAGACCATGCAGGTGGAGATCCGCCACCTGCAGAAGCACCTCGGCATCACGACCGTCTCGGTGACCCACGACCAGGTCGAGGCTCTCGTCATGTCCGACGTGATCGCGATCCTCGACCAGGGTGTGCTCCAGCAGATCGGGCCGCCGCTCGAGGTGTATCGCCGGCCCGTGAACCAGTTCGTCGCCGACTTCATCGGCGAGTCGAACCTGCTCTCGGGGAGCGTCTCCATGCCGGACGCGGACGGCCACACGTTCACGACGATCACGGGACTGCGCGTGCGGCTCGGCGCCGGAGCGCCTCGAGGATCGCGCGAGAGCGGACACATGGTCGTGCGCCCGGAGTCCGTGCGGCTCGGCAGCGCCGCCGAGGGCGCGGCCAACCAGTATCAGGCGGAGGTGATGGAGGTCCTGTACGTCGGCGACCTCGTCAAGTACCGCGTGCGGATGGACAGCGGCGACGAGCTGGTGGCCAAGACGCTGGCCCCGTCCACCGGCGGGCAGTGGCGGGCCGGTCAGCGCGTCACCGTTGGATGGGACACCGGCGACTGTCTCGCCGTCAACGATTAACTTGGGACCAACCGAGGAGGATGCCCATGAGCGAGCGACACACGACGCGGCGGGATTTCCTGAGAACCGCCGCCGCCGCGGGAGCGGCAGGCCTTGCCTGGAGCGGCGGGAGTGCGCGGGCGCGCGCCGCGAAGAACGAGCTGGTCTTCGTCGGTTTCGGCGGTAGCTATCAGGAGGGCCAGACCAAAGCGCTCTTCGAGCCCTTCGAGAAGGAAACGGGCATCAAGATCATCCAGACGACGGGTGTCGACATCGCCAAGCTGCGTGCCCAGGTCCAGTCGAAGAACGTCGAGTGGGACCTCATCTCGATCCCCGACCGGCTGCGCTACACGGCGGTCAAGGACGGGCTCCTGATGCCGCTGGACTACAAGACCATCAACGCCAAGGACATCCTGCCCGCCCTGGTGACGGAGTACGCGGTGGGCTGCGTGACCATCCCGATGCTCCTGACCTACAGCACCAAGGCGTATCCCGCGGGCAAGGCGCCCGTGACGTGGATGGACTACTGGGACGTGAAGAAGTTCCCCGGCCCGCGCGGCATGTACAATGCGCCGACGTATATCCTCGAGTTCGCCCTGATCGCCGACGGCGTGCCCAAGGACAAGCTCTATCCGCTCGACGTGCCGCGGGCCTTCAAGAGCCTCGACCGCATCAAGGGCGACGTGAAGGTGTGGTGGTCGCAGTTCCCCCAGCCCGGCGTCCTGCTCAAGTCGGGCGAGATCACGATGACGCCGTGGACGCGCTCCATCTCGTTCATCCAGGAGGGCGAGCCGCTCGGTATCAGCTACGACGGCGCCGCGCTCACCTACGAGGCCTGGGTGGTGACGAAGAATGCGCCGAACGCCGAGAACGCGATGAAGTTCATCAACTGGGCGCTCCAGGCCAAGCCCCAGGCCGACCTAACCAAGTACGTCGCATTCGGCCCCACGAACGTCAAGGCCACGCCGTTCGTCGATCCCAAGCTGCGGCCGCTGCTGTCCTCCGATCCCGAGAACGTCAAGAAGGGCTTCCTGCTGAGCGGCGACTGGTGGGGACCCAACCTCGACAAGGTGAACGAGAAGTGGAACGAGTGGCGGCTGGCCTAGGAGGTCTCACGTGAGCACCGTTCTCTACGATCGCGATGGCGCTGTCGTTCGCATCACCATCAATCGGCCGGAGGCCATGAATGCGTTCGACCTCGCCACGGCGCGGGAGCTGGCGACCCGCTTCGAGGAGTTCGACGCCGACGACGCCCTCCGGGTGGCCATCCTGACCGGCGCGGGCGACAAGGCGTTCTGCGCCGGCGCCGATCTCAAGAAGATGCACGGCGGCTCCCACGACGGCGGCATCGGCGAGCTGTGGGACCACGAAAAGCAGGTGCGGCTCGGCCAGAAGCTGCAGGTGGCCAAGCCGGTGATCGCGGCCGTCAATGGCTACTGCCTGGCCGGCGGGCTCGAGATGGCGCTCGGCTGCGATCTCCGCATCGCCTCGACCACCGCGTCGTTCGGCTGCCCGGAAGTACGGTGGTCGATCCTCCACGGCTTCGGCGCCATGCGGCTGCCCCGCACCGTGGGGATGTCGGTGGCCATGGAAATGCTCCTGACAGGCGAGCGCATCGACGCGGCGCGCGCCTACGAGGTCGGGCTGGTGAGCCGCATCGTCTCGCCCGAGGCCCTCCTGCCGACGGCGACCCAGATGGCCGAGCGCATCGGTCAGAACGGCCCGCTGGCGATCAAGCTCACCAAGGAGCTCGCCTGGCGCGGGCTGCACCAGCATCCGGAGGAGGCGCTGCGTTACTACGCCGCCGTCACGGCCCTCATCCACCAGACCGACGACGCCAAGGAGGGCCCGCGGGCATTCTCGGAGAAGCGCACTCCGCACTTCAAGGCCCAGTGAGTCGAGTGGCGTGAGGCATCCGCTCGACGCGTTCGCGAATCCGAGGAGCGTGGCGGTGGTGGGCGCGTCCACCGTCCCGCACAAGGCCGGGGGCCGGCGCTGGCGCAGCATGGTCGACGCCGGCTTCCCCGGGCCGCTCTATCCCATTCACCCGAGCGCCTCCGAGATCCTCGGTCACAAGGCGTATCGCTCGCTGCGCGAGCTCCCCGCGGCGATAGATCTCGCGGTGGTGCTCGTCCGGCCCGATCTCGTCCCCGGCGTCATCGACGAATGCGCGGAGCTGGCCGTGCCCGCCGTGATCGTCATCACCGCGGGCTTCGGCGAAACGGGCGCCCCGGGCAAGGCGCTCGAGCAGGGGCTGGCCGAGCGCCTGCGCGCCGCCGGGGGACGCATGATCGGCCCCAATTGCGCCGGCCTCTTCAGTGCATCGGGAAGGGTCAACGCGCTCGGGTGGCGCGTGCCCGCCGGTCCCATCGCGGTGATCTCCCAGAGCGGCAACATGGCGCTGACCTTCGCCCAGTTCGCGCGCGACAAGGGCCTCGGCTTCAGCAAGCTGATCACCGTCGGCAATGCCGCGGACGTCCGGATCCCGGAATACGTCGACTATCTCTTCGCCGATCCCGACACGAAAGTCGTCGTGGCCTATCTCGAGGGCTTCCAGGATGCCGAGGGCCGGGCGCTCGTCGACCTCGTGCGCGGCCATCCGACGCCGAAGCCGTTCATCGTGCTCAAGCCCGGCGAGACGGAGAGCGGGCGGCGCGCGGCGCTGTCGCACACGGGCTCGCTGGCGGGCCGCCATCGCGTGGTGGAGGCCGGCCTGCGCCAGGCGGGTATCTTACAGGTGCGGGAGAGCGAGGAGGCGTGGGACGCCGCGATGGCGCTGGCGCTCCTGCCGCCGCTCGCGCACGGCACCGTGGTCGTCATCTCCGACGGCGGCGGTCACGCGACCATCGTCTGCGACGCCGCCGACCGCGCGGGGCTCGCGGTGCCCGAGCTGTCCCGCGCGACCCGCGACCGCCTGGGCGAGATCCTCCCCACGCGAAGCGGGATCATCAATCCCGTGGACTTCGCCGGCCTCGCGGAAGAGGAGCCGGAAGTCGTGCCCCGGGTGCTCGAGGCCTGTCTCGACGATCCCGCGATCGGCGGCGCGATCCTCGCCGGCCATTTCGGCGGCTACTTCAAGATCGCCACCGAGGAGCTGGGGCGGCGCGAGCTGGCGGCAGCCCGCCGCGTGATCGAGGTGGCCAAGGCCGCCGACAGGCCGATGATCCTGCACACGATCTACGGCGAAGAGCCCCTGCCGGCGCTCGAGGAATTCCGGCGCGCCGGAATTCCCGTGTACCGCTCGCTCGAGGCCTCGGCGCGCGCCATGGCCAGTCTGTGGCGCCACCAGCGCGCGCAGCCCCGCCCCGACGGAGCCGCCGAGCCCGGGCCACGCGCGGACGCCGTCCGCGTTGCCGCCGTGCTGGCGCGGGCCACCGGCCCCGCCCGGCGCCTGCTCCTCGAGCCCGACGCGCGCGAGCTGCTCTCGCTGTACGGCATCGCCGTCCCGCCGCATCGGCTGGCGGCGACGGCGGACGAGGCCTCGGCCGCGGCGCGCGAGTTGGGGGGCCCGCTGGCCATGAAGCTCGTGTCGGCCGGGGTCGTGCACAAGACGGAGCTGGGCGCCGTCCTGCTGGACGTGGCCGGCACCCAGGCGGCGGCCGCCGCTCACACCGAGCTCCTGCGCCGCGCCCCCGCGGTCGCGGCAGACCGGCCGCGCGTCTTGATCACGCCGATGATCCGGGGCGGCGTCGAGACCGTCGTCGGCGCGTTCCGCGACGCCCAGTTCGGTCCCGTCGTGATGTTCGGCCTCGGAGGGATCTTCGTGGAGGCGCTCGACGACGTCGTCTTCCGGCTCGCGCCCGTCCGCCGCGTCGAGGCCATGGAGATGATCGGCGAGATCCGGGCGCATCGCTTGCTCGCCGCGCTCCGCGGCCGGCCCGGCGCCGACGTCGACGCCCTCGCCCTCGTCATCGTGCGGGTCTCCCAGCTCATGGCCGAGCGCCCGGAGATCGCCGAGCTCGACCTGAACCCGGTGTTCGCCCTCGCTCGCGGGGCCGCGGTGGCCGACGCCCGGATCGTGCTCACCTGAGATGCGCCGCCGGCCGGACTGGTCCACGCTGATCCTGTTGGGACCACCCCTGGCCTTCCTTCTCGTGCTCTTCGCGGTGCCGTTGGCGCGCGTCGTCTGGGGCAGCTTCTTCGCGCCCGAGCTCACGCTCGAGCACTACCGGCGCATGTGGACGGTGCCCGTCTACGGCCGCGTCTTCTGGATCACGCTGAAGGTGAGCGCGCTGACCACGCTGTTCTGCATCCTGCTCGGCTACCCGGCCGCGTACTTCCTGGCGTCCGTGAGCGCCCGGACGCGCCAGGCGCTACTCCTCTGCGTGATCGTCCCGTTCTTCCTGAGCGTGCTCGTGCGCAACTACGTCTGGATGGTGCTGCTGCAGCGCACCGGCCTGGTGAACCAGGCCCTCGTCGGCGCCGGCCTCATCGCACACCCGCTGGAGCTGATGTACAACGAGCTCGGCGTCCTCATCGCGATGGTGAACATGCTGCTGCCCTACATGATCTTCCCGCTGCTCAGCGCGCTCCTCGCCATTTCGCCGGAGCTGTATCACGCGTCGTCGAGCCTCGGCGGCGGCGCCATCCGCACGTTCTGGCGCGTCACCCTGCCGCTGAGTGTCCCCGGCATTGCCGCGGGCGGCCTGCTCGTCTTCATCGTGGCCCTGGGCTTTTTCATCACCCCGGCGCTGCTCGGCGGCCCGAAGCAGATGATGATCTCGAACCTCATCGAGTTCAATGTGCGGCAGGTCCTCAACTGGCCCTTCGCGTTCGCCCTGGCGAACGTCCTCCTGTGCGGCACCTTGCTCCTGTACTTCGCGTACATCCGGGTGCTCGAGGGGCGCCTGCCGAAAGCCGGGTTCCCATAGCCGTGCCTCCCTCGGGGATCAGCCGGATCCGCTTCAGGCGGGGGAGGCTCAAACGTCTCGCCGCGCGCGGCCTCCTCGCCGTGCTGGGTGGCGGCGTGCTCGCCTTCCTCGTGGTGCCTGTCATCGCGGTCATCCCCATGTCGTTCAGCTCGTCGATGGTGTTCGAGCTGATTCCCGCCGCGCCCGGGCTCACCCAGTACCGCCGCTTCTTTGCGAGCCCCGAATGGATGGACGCCCTCGGCCGCTCGGTTCAGGTCGCGCTCGGCACCACCGTCGTGGCGACGATGCTCGGCACGCTGGCGGCGCTCGGGCTGGTCCGGATCCGGTCACGCTGGCGCACGGTGCTCGAGGCGGCGCTGATCTCCGCCCGCATCGTGCCGAGCATCGTGTTCGCCGTCGCCGCCTACTTCGTGTTCTCGCTGGTGGGCGTCGTGGGCACGATCGCCGGCCTCATCCTCGCGCACAGCGTCCTCGCCTTCCCCTTCGTCGTCGTCCTCGTGACGAGCGCGCTCGACGGCTTCGACCGCTCGCTCGAGGAGGCGTCCCAGAGCCTCGGCGCAGGCCCGATCCGCACGTTCTTCCGGATCACGTTCCCCCAGATCCGCCTCGCCGTGTTCGGCGGAGCGCTCTTCGCGTTCAACGTGTCCTTCGACGAGGTCGTGGTCACGCTGTTCATCAGCGGCGTGCGCAGCAAGACGCTGCCCGTGAAGGTCTGGGACGCGATCAACTACGAGATCACGCCCATCCTGCCCGCGATCTCGACGCTGATCATCCTCGTGAGCGTCGTGCTGCTCACCCCGCTCTTGCTGTATCGGCGCCGCGCGTGACGTGGTATGACTGCGGAACCGACAAGGAGGCCAACCATGGCGACCACCACTACCCCACTGCCGACCACCCGCGCCTATGCGGATCCCTCGTCGACCTCGGCGCGGCTCTTCAAGCAGGCGCAAGCCGTGATGCCGGGCGGCAATTCACGGACATCGGTTTTCATGGCGCCGTACCCGCCCTACGCCGCCGAAGGCCAGGGCTGCTGGGTCGTGGACGTCGACGGCGACCGCCGGCTCGACCTGCTCAACAACTACACGTCCCTCATCCACGGGCACGCGCATCCGGACATCACCGCGGCGGCGACACGCCGCCTCGCCCGCGGCGCCTCGTTCCCGATGCCGACGCCCGAGGAGGTCGAGCTGGCGACGCTCCTCGTCGAGCGGCTGCCCGCGGTGGACCAGGTGCGCTTCACCAATTCCGGGAGCGAGGCGGTGATGATGGCGATGAAGGCCGCGCGCGGCTTCACCGGGCGCCCGAAGATCGCCAAGTTCGAGGGTGCGTACCACGGCTCCTACGACTACGCCGAGGTGAGCCTCGGGTCGACCGCGGAGAACTGGGGCCCCCTCGCCGAGCCCGCCAGCGTGGCGTACTCGCGCGGCACCGCGCCGTCCGTCCTCGCGGACGTGGTCGTCCTGCCGTTCAATCGACCCGAGCTTGCGGCGCGGCTGATCGAGCGGCACGCGAAAGAGCTGGCCGCCGTCATCATCGACCCGGTGCCGAACCGGGTGGGGCTCATGCCCGCAACCCCGGAGCTGCTCGAGACGCTGCGAGCCGTGACCGCGGCGCACGGCATCCTGCTCATCTTCGACGAGGTGATCTCGTTCCGCATCGGCTACCACGGCGCTCAGGGGCATTTCGGCGCGCGTCCGGATCTCACGTCGCTGGGCAAGATCATCGGCGGCGGCTTCCCGGTCGGCGCCGTCGGCGGCCGCGCCGAGGTCATGGCGGTCTTCGACCCGCGAGGGGGCACGCCGATCGTCCCCCATGCGGGGACGTTCAACGCGAATCCGGTCACCATGGCGGCGGGGCTGGCCGGGATGCGGCTGCTCGACGCCGCGAGCTTTCAGAAGATGGACGACCTCGCGGGCCGGCTGCGCGACGGGCTCGCGGCCTGCTTCAAGGACGCGGGCGTCGAGGGCAGCGTCACCGGGGTGGGCTCGCTGTTCAAGATCCATCCCTCGAGCCACACGCTGGTGGACTATCGCAGCAGCCGGCCCGACGCCGACGAGGCCGCGCGGCTCGATCGCCTCGTCAGATACCTGCTCGACCACGGCGTGCTGCTGTCGACCACGGGCCTCGGCTGCCTGTCGACGCCCATTGCAGAACCCGAGGTCGAGAGCTTCCTCGAGGTCTTCACCGCGGCGCTCGCGGCGGAGGGCAGCGCCGC
>Ga0068862_100004414_pt1 | contig 11872 bp, 9 predicted proteins | sample KBSSwiS52_FD_66598 | JGI IMG/M metagenome (GOLD analysis project Ga0068862, IMG submission 66598) | Switchgrass rhizosphere microbial communities from Kellogg Biological Station, Michigan, USA - KBS Switchgrass S5-2 | ecosystem: Host-associated > Plants > Roots > Rhizosphere > Soil ... | reverse complement strand
ATACAAGCCCGCCGTGTCCGCGCGCACGACCACCGGCGCGAGCGTCGTGGTTCGCGCGACGAGCGTGAAGTCGACCCGCACGTGCACGCCTAACGTCAGCAGGTAACCCGATTTCGTGACCGGCTCGAGTCCCACGCGACGGGCCGTCACATCGTACGGCCCGCCGAGGGGAAGCTGCGCGAACACGTAATACCCGGCGGTGGTGGATCGCGTGCTGCTCGCGAACCCGGTCGACACGTTGCGCACCGAAACGATCACGTCTCCGATCGGCGCACCGTTCTCGGCGACGACTCGGCCCCGGATCGCGGCGTCGGTCCCCTGGGCTGGCGCCGGGTACCAGGCCAGAAGGGTCAGGCAGGCCAGGCACACTGCCAGGCTTGTCAGGCGGACGAACGACGGTTTCGAACCACTTATTGGCAATGCTCGACTCGGCGGCCGGGGGACGTTGAGGCGCCGAATCTACACGCTGTGCGGTATTTTCGGAAACGCTTGGAAACGCTACGGGATGGCAGTCATTCAGGCCCGCAGCGACTCCTTCGCCACCATGACCTCGGTGGACTTGATGATTGCCAGCACCTCGTCGCCCTTCGCGAGGCCGAGCCGCTCGGCCGAGGATCGCGTGATGATCGCGACGAGATCCTGATCGCCGATCCGGATGATGACTTCCGCCATCACGCCATCCGCGCGAATCTCGGCGATCGTTCCGCGGAGCTGATTCCGAGCGCTGATCTCGATGCCGGACGGCGTGTCGAGATCCACTGGCCGGCGGCCGCGTCCCGGGGCGTCGACGAGCTCACGACGGCGAAAGAGCCATTTGCGGCCGTACCGCACGGCAGGAAGCTTCCCCTGGCGAGCGAGCTGCTGCACGCGTTTCACGTGCATGTGGAGCAGCGCTGCTGCCTCCTGGGCGGTGATCAGATCGTCCATCGCCGTCATTCTACTAGCGTCCACCCCAGGTTGCGAACCACCATAATGGCTGAGCCTGCGCCGACGTGGGTTCTGGCCTGTCCCGGCCGTCCGCGCCTCTAATCCACTCCGCCCGGGGATTCGATGTCAGCCGTTCTGCGCCCGAACGACCTTCAGAGACTCTCGGCAGCGTCCGAAGCGCTGTTGTCACCCCTTGCTGGTCCGAGCCCCGAGCTCTGGCAGCGTCGCGTCGCTGCCTCGATGCGCGAACTGTTCGGCGTCACGCACGCGATGTTCGTCATTCCCGAATCGGGGTGCGCGCGATTCATCTGCGACACCGCCGATTCAACGACGCTCCGTGGGCTCGTCGAGCTCACGACGACAGACCGACGCTCCGGTCGGCTGCGTGCGAGAGACCCGTTGGTCGACAGCTGGTTCGAGCGGCGATCGGCGCAACGGGTAGAGGTCTACAACGAGCGTCTGAATGACCAGATGCTCGATCACCAGCTCGAGCGGAGCGTCATGGTCATGGATGTTCTCCGCCCGGGCGGTTTCCACAACTTCATCGGCTTCATGACCGCTCGCCCCGGTCATGAGCTGATGCTGTTCATGGGCTATGAGCGCGGCCGGCGGTCCCGTTTCAGCGAGAACGAGCTGGCAGTGCTAGGTGCCCTGCTCCCCGCGCTTCGGTCGGGTCACCACGCGCTCACGACGTTCGGGGTGCGCCGTTCCGCACTCGCGTCCACGCTCGACGCCATGAGCGCGGCAATGATGCTCGTCGGGTCAAACGGACAGGAGCTACACCGCAACCCCGCCCTCCGACGCGCGCTGAGCGGCGAGCCGGAACACGAGCGGGTTACCGGGGAGATGCTCGCCGCGGCGCGTTCGCTCGCACTTCCTGCGCAGCGCATCGTGCGCGACCGTCACGACCGCATCGGTACCGCGGCCGAGCGGGTGGTAACCACTCCGGTCAGGCGCTACATGGTTCGAGCCACGCATGTTCCGAGCGAGTTGTTGGGCGACGACTGCGGCGTTCTCGTATCGCTGGAGTGTCCCAAGGCCGACGCACTCGATGACACTTCGGAGATTTCGCGTCGGCACGGCCTCACCCGGCGCGAGGCGGAGGTGGCAGCGGTGCTCGCGCGGCGCTTCTCGAATGCGGAGATCGCACAGGCGCTGGGCATCAGCCCGAACACGGCGCTTCGCCATACGGAACGCGTGCTGGCGAAGCTCGGCGTCCACACGCGACTCGACGTCGCCACGCGTCTTCGCGGCGGCGACGTCGACCAGGGGCGCTCGTCGGGCGCTACCTAACGTGTTCGACAGGCCTTTCCGCTGGTGGCGCACGCGAGCGCATTGCGGAGGGCAGCATCGTATGCGGCCTGCTGCTCCGACGCCGGCAGCGCGCTGAGGGTCGGCGCCGCAGCGCTCATCTCGCGCTGGAAGCGTTCGAGTTGTTGGGCCGCGCGGCGATCTCCCGACGCGGCGCGCGCGGCGAGCCGCGTGTACTCCGCCCGCGCGGCGGTCATGGCCGAATCGCTCTCAACGGGACCGCTCGGCGCAGCGATCGACGGCCTGGAAGTGCTCTGAACCTGCTGGGCGATGGCGGCCATGCCGGCGGACATCTGTGCGGTCGCCGTCGCCATTGCCGCGTTGGCCTGCGCCTGCCGCGCCGCCTGCGCCGCGGCGGCCCTGGCATGGTCGCGCTCCTGCATGCGCAGGACCTCCTGCAGCATCACCGTTCCGGGGTTTGCCTTCGCAACCGCAACGAGAGCCGCCTGCGCCACGTCCTGCTTCGCTTCGGACTGCTTGACGGACTTCGCGGCGCTCGCTGCTGCCGCGGCCGCGCGGCCAACGAGACCGCGAGCGCGTCCTGGTGAGAGAGAAGCGCTCTTGCGAGAAGTTGTCGCGGTGTCCTGTGGCAATCCTGTCGGCACCTGTTGTGCGCGGACGCTCGCACTGCCAAGCCCGGACATCGCAATCGCCAGTCCAAGCGCGCGTGTCATTGCATGAATCGTCTTCGGGAACATCGTCGTCTCCCAGTTCTTCGGGGTGTATGCTGCGTGGGACATCACCTGCTGCCGAGAGAAGCTAGGATTTCCGGTGAACGTGGCATGGGGAGTGACTTCCTATTTCTTGGCCCGCAGTCGTGGCAGACCAGTGATAACCACGCGCGATCGAACGATGGAATCGGGGTGTTGACCCGGGGCTGATCCATGGCTGCTCGAATCAGACTCCTCGCGTGGATCTATGTCGTCACATGTGGCGTCTCGCTGGGCGTCGGAGTGGTGGTGTGCATCGGACTTCTCGTGTCGCGAGACGCGGAGAGCGGCAATGCGCTGCTCTTCGTTGGGCCCGTCTTTGGCGCCCTGGCTGTGCTGTTCTTTCTTCCGGGTTTCCTCGGCGGCCTTGGACTGCTCCGCGCCAAGCCCTGGGCGCGCACGATCATCATCGTGCTGTCGTTTCTCATCATTCTGGCGTTCCCGGTCGGCACTGCGCTCGGCGGGTTTGGTCTGTGGGTGCTCCGCACGCAGGATGGCGGGCAATCTCGGCCGTCCTCACGAACGGCACGGTCGGCAGAAGGAGTAGTGCCCACCGGGTCGACCCCGATGCCGCCGGCATCGATGCCGGCGATCGAGCCTAACGCCGACGCGATTCCCTGGCTTCACGACCGGATCGGCGAGCTCGCGCGCGTGATTGACGCGCCGGCGCACGTACTCCCGACCTTCGGGTACTCCGAGGAGACCGGTCGGGCGCACGTCGAGGTCCGTGATGGAAGGTTTCACCATGTCGTCATCGAGCGCGGGCGGGAATACGAGCGGTTCTCGACGACGTCGGTGGATGACCTGCTCTACCGTTTATTTCGCGACGCGACCTTCTCGATGGCGGCAACCCAGCTGGCCGTGACCAGAGTTACGTGGCGGACACGGCGTCAGATCCTCCAGCGTCAACTCGAGCTGTTGGGCCGGCTCGACCCGCGGTGGGCAGCCCGCCGCAAATCCGAACGTTAGGCGCCGACCGTCCAATCGGTCTCGCTGGGTCGTGGAGGTGTCCTCGAGCAGGAATCACGCTCCGTGGGTAGGGGCGAATCCGACTACGATCGCGGCAGCCGCCCGACACCGGCTCGACCCATCTTTTGTAATGTAGATCACAGGTGAGCTGCGACGTGACGAGGCCGTCGCGCGGCCGCCACTACAGTACAGCCACGGCAATTGACCATGCGGCCCTCCACCATCGACCGCCGTGAGTTTGTTGCATCCGGACTCACCATCGCCACCGGCGCGTTCGCCGGACTCGTTGGCACCGCATGCACACCCGATCGCGCGCTCGCCCCTTCCGTCCGCGAGTCGAACTCGAAACGCCTCGTTAGGTTCGTGGATCGCGACCTGCCCGAGCCACGTATTATCAGCAGCGTGGGAGGCCTCCTGCAGGCCTCCATCACCTGCGCCACCGTACCCACGACCGTTGCCGGCCGACGCGTGCTCGAGCCCGTGACGTACGATGGGACGTTCCCAGGCCCCACGCTCTGGGTACGGCCTGGCGATACCGTCGACCTGTCGTTCACGAACAGGATCATCTTCGACCAGGCCGACACGAAATCCGGCTATGCCCGCCCATCGCGGCAGAACAACGATAGCAACCTCCACTATCACGGCCTGCACATATCGCCGCTCGGGACCGCGGACAACATGCTCGTCGTGGTGCCGAGAAACGGCACGTACCGTTACCTGTTTCAGATCCCGCCGAATCATCCGGCCGGACTGTATTGGTATCACGCGCATGTTCACGGCCTCGTGACGAACCAAGTGAGCCGCGGCGCCGCCGGCATGATCTACGTTGCCAACGCCTACACCGATCGGGTCGCTGGCCTCGGAATCCGGCGGCGGCTCATGCTGCTACAACAGGCCTACTTTGCACCCGACCTCGAGACACTGATCTCGGACGACGGCGAGCGTGATGACCCCGAACGCGCGCTCTCGCTCATCAATGGATCGCTCTTGCCGAGCATCGCCATGCGGCCAGGAGAGCCGCAGGTGTGGTCCCTCCTCAACGGCTCGTCGTCCGCGTTTTATCTCCTTCGTCTCGAGGGCCATACCTTCGACGTCATCGCGGATGATGGCGTGCCGCTGCGCGCACCTCGACTCCGTCAGGAGACCCTCATGCTTGCATCAGGCAAGCGCCTCGAGGTTGTCGTGCGCGCCAGCGCTTCCGCCGGTCAGTACGCTCTCTCCTACGACCAGTTCAATCAGGGCGTCGATACCTGGCCTCAGAAATCCCTCGGGACCGTTGTCGTCGAGGGCGCCCCATGGAGTGGGCCTGACCATCCCGGTGTCGATACGTCACTCGCGCTCGACGACCTCTCGAATGCGCCAGTCCCCCGGGACCTCCGCCGTAACATCGTGCTTGGCGTGAACCCCGCGATACCCGAGGGTGAGTACGGACGATTCACGATGAACGGTCACGCGTGGGACCCAAGCTATAGCGAGTGGACCAGCACACTGGGCACCATAGAGGAGTGGCTCATTACCAACGAGACGGAGCAGGACCACCCGTTCCACGTGCACGTCAATCCCTTTCAGATTACCAGAGTCAACGGCCAGCCGGTGCCCTTCGACGGCTATCAGGACACCGCCATCGTCCCGCGCTTCGGCTCCCTTACCGTGCGGACGCGCTTCTCGGACTTCGTTGGCGGCCCGATTCTCATGCACTGCCACATTCTTGACCACGAGGACATGGGCATGATGACGCGATTCGAGATCGCGGGGCCGCCAGACTGATTTCTTCCGCGCGCGCATCGTTGTCGGTGGCGGGCGGCACGCTCATGCGCGTCGCTTCGAGGTGTCCCGGCCTAGCTGATTCCCGCCCGCTCCTTGGCCTTGGCGATAATCGCCGCCATCACGTCGCGGTGCTTCGTGAACGTATCGTCCACTACCTGCAGCGTCGGGATAGCGTTAGGCGAGAGGTTCAGCGTCTCCGGGTTGAAGTGCCCGAACCCCGACTCGTGCACGCCGCTCGACCCGCGGCCAGGCGCGGGCGCGCTCAGGTGCTGGTAGAACCGCGAGTACTTCTGCCAGCGCGGACCGCCGCCCGCGTGATACATCGGGATGAAACCATGCAGCGCGTCGTACGGCATCTCACCCACGCACGCGACCTTCGGGTACTTCTCGCGCAGGTCCATGACGAGCCGCCGAGTCCCCTCGTGCATGTCGCCCGTCGTGCTGTTCACGTGGCCACCGATGATGTCGAGGAAGTACGCGTCCACCCCGTAGCGCTCGATGGCGTCGGCGATTCGCCCGGTGAGGTGGTTGCGCCAGGAATCCGCACCGAGGTTCATGTAGGTGAGCCAGCCGTCCTGATGACGGTCATTGTTCCAGTCCACCCAATTCAGGTCGTAGCGGTCGCCGTCGATCTTCTGCGTCACACCGCTCGAGATCCTCGACCACACTGGCTGGTGCCGGTTCGCGGAGTTCGCGCCGAACATCGGCATCATTCGGAAGCCGAGCTTCTGGCCTTCGGTCACCAGGCGTTTGAACCCCGCTTCGCCACCCATGCGCGCAGGCGCGACGTAGTTGGGATAGTCCCAGTAATAACGGCCGTCCCAGGCCGAGATGAATGCGAGCACGCGGTCGGGTGGGATCTGCGTCGCCATCCAGCGCAGGATCTCCAGCATGCGCGCGTAGTCGTTGAACATGAAGCCGGTGTAGTGCATGCCATGGAGCGTGGTCACCATGGCGATGTTGCGCATCCACGGCTGGACGTCCCGCCGCGTGTCCCACGGCTCAAGGCCGAACGCACGCTCCACGTGCGTCATGTGCGGGGCGACGGCGTCGTCGAGGGACGTCGCGCGACCGATGCGCCACGCGGGAATCGTCACGCGTGTGTCGTTGCGCCACGCGTCGTGCTCGTACACGGCTTCCACGCGGTATCCGCGTTCCCCCGGCTGGAAGTAGAACCGCTTTGGACGCACACGCGTGTCGAGCGATGACAAAGAAACGAAGTCCTGGTCGCTTGCCTGCACGACCGCCAGGGCGGTCGTGATCCCGGTCGCCGCGCCTGGCCCGTGGAGATCGCCCGCGCCGAAGGTGTAGCCGCCTAACGTCTCGTTGTCCTTGGGGTCGAACAGCCGACCGCCGCCAAGGGCGATGCTGCCACGCGGGACGTCGCGGATGATCGTCGTAACCGTCTTGATCGGCCGCGGCATCTCCACTACCGCGTCCCACTCGATGGCCGTGCCGTTTCGCTTGAACATCGCCACGAGCGACCCGGGCGCCTTCTCCTGCCCACCGGCCCAGACGAACCCGGTGCACGTGAGCCGCATCGTGTCGCCGGTCTCCGACGCGGTGATGCGCGATGCATCCATCCCGTACGTGTTCTCGTCGGTAAACACCAGGAAACCGAAGCGGTATCCGCCGAACGCGACGGATGGCTCCGGGAAGTCGAAGCTGAACTTCATGAACGCGTCGCCGCGCGGCGGCACGAACACGTCGCTCGTGGACGTGAGCGGCAGAACCTCTGCAGCGTTAGGCAACGGGAGTGGTGTCATGGCCTCCGCCGCCGCAGCGGCGCCCGAGATCATGCTAGCCGCACCGGCTGCCCCCACCACCTTGAGCCACTCGCGTCGAGAGACGTCGACGTCTGCAGTGCCCGTCTCCCGTCTCCCATCTCCCGTTTCCCGGTTTGCCGAGTCCCCAGTCCCCAGTCCCCAGTCCCGTTGTGTCACGACCGATTTACCGTCCAGTACACCACGTATCGCTCATCGAACAGCCGATAGAGCGGGACCAGTGTCATCGCTGCCGACTGTCCCTTCGTCGTGAACTCGAGCGGTTTGCCCGCTACCGGGGCCACCCAGCTCGTCACCTCGTCCGATGCGGCGCGGATCTGTGGCGCTGGCGGAGGCGCCGGGTCCTTGAACTCGGGCACCGTGCGTGGCTTCGTCGGCTCCGCACGACGATTCTCGGCCGTGATGCCCTCGGTGCCCATACGCCCGACAAGCACCAGTGGCCCGTACATCACCGCCTGCACGGAGCTGTCGTCAGGCATTGCATGTCCGTGCAGTCGCATTGGCAGGCGAAGCTCCAATCGCTCGCCATCGCGCCACGTTCGATCCAGCACGACATAGCTGCCAGGCCCCGCGAAGGCATCGAGCTGACGGCCATCGAGCTTGACCCAACCGCCCTCGCTCACCCAGTACGGCACGCGAACCCTGAGCGTCATGCGGGTTGGTTTCTCCGTCCGGACGGTCAGCGCGGTCACATCGGTCTCCGGAAACCGCGTGTCCTGGATGAGACGGACGCCCTTCTCTTTCCACCGGACCTCCGACGGCACGAACAGGTTCACCCAGATGCCGTCGTCATCGTGGAAGTAGACGCTGTCGGCGAGCTTGGAGAAGTTCTCCACGCCCGTGCCGTGGCAACACCAGAAGCCGGCGTTAGGCGCGCCGAACAGCTTCCAGTAGCCGGCGGCGAGTGGCGTGTAGTACGCCTTTTCGCCATCCGCCGGATGCTGCGTCGGGAGAATGCCGTTGAAGTACGCACGCTCGTAGAAATCCGCGTAGTGCGCCTCTGGACTCCAGCCGAACAGCTCACGCGTGAGCTTCAGCATGTTGTACGTGACGCACGTCTCCTGCGACATCGGGCCGATCGCCTTCGCGAGCTGCCCCGGTTCGCCCTGCCATTCCTCGTCGTTGGACGTGCCACCCGTCGCATATGACCGCATTCCGGTGACGTCGTTCCAGAAGAACGTCGCGATCGCGCGCGATCTGTCCTCGCCCGTGCGCTCGTAGCGCCGCGCTGCGCCGATCACCTTCGGGATGTTCGTGTTGGCATGAACGCCTTTGAGCTCATCGCGACCCACCGCGAGCGGACCGAAGATCTTCTCGTGGTCGAACCGGTGCGCGAGGTCGGCCCATTGACCGTCGCCCGTCACGTTCGCGAGCTGATACAGCACGTCGTTCATGCCGCCGTACTCGACGCTGAGCATCCGCTGCCACTGCTCATCGGGCACCCCGCTCGCGTACTCGCGCACCCAACTGGCCATCCCTCGCACCATGTCAAGCGCCTGCGTGTTGTTCGCGAGCGTCCCGTTGTCCAGGAGGCCGGCCATGATCTTGTGGTATGTATAGAACGGCGCCCACACACGCTGGCCGGCCTTGAGCCGGTCGAACAATTCGGTCGGAAACGCGCTCAGGTACCCGTAGCCGTGCTTCGCCTGACACTTCGCGAGCTCGCCGATCATCATGGTGCCGCGCGCTTTGACCGCTTCGTCCCCCGTTTGCGCCCACATGAGCGCGCATGCCGACAGGTAGTGGCCCGTGAAGTGGCCGCGCAGCTCGTTGTCCGGCGCTTCCCATCCGCCTAACGGTTGAGCCGAGCTCGGGATACCGGCGGTGACGCGGAACATGTGAAGGAGCCGGTCGGGCTCGAGCCCCATCATGAACCGTCGATTCGTTTCGAGCCCGGTCAGCTGGATGCCGGGTCGGAGGCGAACGTCGTGTAGTTCGAACGGCCTGGCGAGGGGCCGCGGGGCCGAGATCGGCAGCCCGCGGCGGATCGTGTCATCTGCAATCACGCCGCGCACGGGCAGGCCCAGCGCCAGCGCTGCAACCGAGGCAGCGCCGAGGAATTCCCGGCGATTGACGTCGCGCGTCATTGGAAGTGCCCTCGTAAGGGACTTCCTTGATATAGCTCGTATCGAAGGGAGACGGGAAGCGGAGACGAAAAGGGAACCGGGAACGGGGAACCGGGAACAGTGACTCCTCTCGGAGCTACGGTTCCCGGTTCCCCGTTCCCGGTTCCCTGTATTCCGCCGCCCGTCCCCGGCAGTTCCTATTTTTTCGCTTTCTCGAACAGCGACAGATACTGCCCGTACCCTTCCTCGGCCAGCTTCCCGACAGGGATGAAGCGCATGGACGCGGAGTTCATGCAGTAACGGAGCCCGGTCGGCTGCGGGCCATCATCGAAGAGATGACCAAGGTGGGAGTCCGCGTGCTTCGAACGCACTTCCGTCCGCTCCATCAACAGCGATCGATCGGTCTTGGTCTTCACGTTCGCCGGTTCCAGCGGCTTCGTGAAGCTCGGCCACCCTGTGCCCGATTCGTACTTATCGAGTGAGCTGAACAGCGGCTCTCCCGAGACGACATCCACGTAGATCCCGGCCTCGTGATTGTTCCAGAACTCGTTCTGGAACGGACGCTCGGTGGCCTCGTGTTGCGTCACCTGATATTGCAGCGGCGTGAGCTCCTTCTTGAGCTCCGCATCGCTCGGCTTCTTGAAGTCGGTCATCCAGCGGGCTCCTGTAATTGCGGTATTCGCCACGGGCTGCGAGCTCGCGCGGGCAGCGCTCGCCTGCGCGTTCGCGCTGGTCGCTGTCCCGAACATCGCCGCAACCGCGGCGGCCGCAAGCCACGGACTGCGAAGCAGTCGCGCAACCATATAAGGTCCTCGTGTATCGAGTTGAAGCCGAGGCCGCTCGATTGAGCCGGCCTGGCCGTTGAGTTCTCACCTTCGCTGAACATATCCGCTCCGGGGGCGGGATGTTCCATCCTGAGTACGCCCGGTGCCGGTGTTCGGATCGATGCGGCGAATCCAACGCCCGGTCACGCTCGAGCACGGCTTGTCCCGGCAATCCGTGTGATAGTGTCCTGCCCAGTGACCGCGACGTGTGCTGGCAGAATCCTGTGCGGTCGACGCGGAGCCGCGTTCCGACCGAGCTCGATCAACCGAAGCCCAAGTCCAGCCATGAGTTCCTCATCGTCGCGTTCGGTTCCCGCCGGGTTACGTCGAACGGCCCGATCAATGTTCGCCCTGACGCTCGTGGCCGGATCGCTCGTGCTGCGCTCCGATCGCGCGCGCGCGCAGGTGGGCGACACGGTGTCCGCGCACGCCGAAGCGCTCTTCGCGGCGAAGGACTACGTCGGCGCCGCCTCGGCGTTCCAGGCACTGACTCGCGCCCATCCGCAGCAACCACGCTACTGGACCCGGCTCGGTACGTCGCTGCAGATGGCAGGCCGCACCGACGATGCGGTTGCCGCATACCGGAAGGCGATCGGCCTCGCCACGGCGCCGTATGCGATGTACAACCTGGCTACCGTGTTCGCGAAGCGCGGTCAGAAGGATTCGGCGTTCTATTGGCTCGACCAGCTCGTCTCGAACGCGGGTTACTCGAACGACAAGGCAGTGAGCGCCGACGAGGACTTCGCGTCGCTGCGGAGCGATCCGCGGTTCGACCCGCTGCTCGAGCGCATGCGCGCGGTGCTCAGGCCATGCCTAACGCGCCCTGAGTCTCGACGATTCGACTTCTGGGTGGGCGAGTGGGACGTGAAGAACGCCCAGGGACAACCGGCGGGCCAGAGCTCCGTCCAGCGTCTGCTCGAGGGATGCGCGCTCTACGAGAACTGGACCGATCTGCAGGGAGGCGGAGGCAAGAGCCTCAACAGCTACAACACCGACGTGAAGCAATGGCAGCAGTTCTGGACGGATCAGTATGGGCGCGTAACCGAGTATCGTGAGAGCGAATGGATCGACGGAAGCCTGCGCTTTACCGCGAAGCAGATCATGCCGCAGGGCCCGGCGCTACTCCATATGACCTTCACACCGGTCAAGCCGGACGTCGTTAGGCAGTTCGGTGAGATGTCGATGGATAGTGGCAAGACGTGGACGCCGACGTTCGACCTCTACTACTATCGCAGGAAATAGCTTCTTCGGGAGTCGTTAGCTACGTTGGGGGTCAGACTCCTGACGGACCAAACGAACGCGTGACGCGCGTTCGTTTGGTCCGTCAGGAGTCTGACCCCGCACGCATCGTTCTAGCGCATCCTGAGTAAGCCGATGACCAACAGCGTTCGCCTCGACGCACGCGTCGAGTCCTTGCTCGATCGGTTATACGAGCAGCACACCGAGCAGGGAAGCTCGATGGCGGCGTACTATGCCGAACGCGCCGCGGGAAGATCGCCGAATGAGAACTGGTT
>Ga0068862_100004413_pt1 | contig 11874 bp, 23 predicted proteins | sample KBSSwiS52_FD_66598 | JGI IMG/M metagenome (GOLD analysis project Ga0068862, IMG submission 66598) | Switchgrass rhizosphere microbial communities from Kellogg Biological Station, Michigan, USA - KBS Switchgrass S5-2 | ecosystem: Host-associated > Plants > Roots > Rhizosphere > Soil ... | reverse complement strand
CGGCCCGCTCCCGCGCCTCCACCTTTCGCTGAAGATCTCAAACGCTGAGGAAACGAGACTGCAGTCAACGGTCATCCAGCAGCAACTTCGCGATGTGGGTATCGATCTAGACGTCCGCTCCTACGAGTTCGCGACGATGTATGCGGACGTGCTGAAGGGGAACTTCCAGATGTTCAGCCTGCAATGGGTTGGTGCGGCGATGGTGGACCCTGACATCCTGCGCCGTGTGTTCTACTCGACCGAGACGCCGCCGACCGGCTTCAATCGCGGACACTACAGCAACCCTGAGGTCGATCGGCTCCTCGATTTGGCCGGAGAGACGACGAGCGAACCGCAGCGGAAGAAGTATTACGGCGAGGTGCAGAAGATCATCGCCGAGGACGCGCCGTACATCAGCCTCTGGAACCGTACGAACGTCGCGGTCGCACAGCCGACGCTGCGCGACCTGCACTTGAATGCGGTTGGTAGCTTCGAATCGCTGAAAGACGTCATCAAGGGCGAGTAAGGCTAACCCTTGAGCGAGTCCAGCTCCTTCCGCGCTTCCGCGACGTACGGCGAATCCGGGTGATTGTCGACGATGTCGGTGAAGGTCTTCTTCGCATCGGCGGTGTTCCCCTTCGCCTGGTAGGCGCGGCCGAGCTGCATCAGAATCGCGTCCTCAGGCAGGTTCGCGTCCTTCTTCGCCGCCAGCTCCTTCCATGTGGCGATGGCTGCGTCGGTCTCGCCTGAGGCGAACTGCGCTTCTGCCTTCCCGAGCTGCGCCATCCTGCCGTACAGACTGTCGTTGCCGGCGCGCCGGACCACTTCATCGAACTGCGTAATCGCTTCTTTCTGCTGGCCGAGAGCCGCGAGCGACGCCGCGAGGTGGTAGCGGGCCTGAATGCCTGCCGCTGTGTCGGGATAGGCGTCGGCGGCCGCGCGCAGCTTTGGCACCGCGGTGTTCAGCTTCTGCGTCTCGGTCGAGAACGTTCCTTTCGCACCGATCCCTGCCGCTGCCGGCGCGTCGCCGGGCTTGGTCTCGGCATTCACGGGCACCACGGCGGTGTTGAGGACGACGGTCGCCTGCGCGAGCAGCTCGGTCCCTCTTGCCTGCTCGCGGGTGCGATACGCAAGGAGTCCCGCAACGGCGACGCCAACGACGATGATGGCGACCACTGCCCAGGTCAGCTGCCGGCCGTTTTCCTCGAGGAAGGTCCGCGCGGCGGCGACCATCTGGACGACGTCGTTCTGTTTGAGCTCTCGGCGATGCTTGGTCTTCATATGTCTCGGTCGGTTTGGTGTTGGTGGTGAGTGGTTGGTGGAGGTCGTCAACCACCAACCAGAACAAGGTGATTCTATCAGTGGACCCAAACAGGCTGTAGTCGCAGGCGGATTACGACCGTCGGTCGTGCCGGGGATGCCGGCGGCGCTCAGCGGGCCCGCTCCGCCGCTCCGCCGTGTGATTGCTTCGTGGCACGGAGGCGTGCAATTTCGCGATGGTGCGAAGGCTCGCCAGCAACGCAGCGGGATCACCGTTGGCGACCGTTGCCCGTTCGTGGCCGATTGCGGACGCGACCGCCCGCTCCTCGTCGGAATCGGCGAGCACGACGACGTGCGCGGCGCCCATGTCGAACCAGAGCGGGGTCACCGCCCCAGCATGGGTCACGAGCACTTTGCCGATCGGCCACCCCTCGAGTTCCGCCACCGAACCTGCAGAGACCACCGGAATGCCCTCTCGCTCGAGACACTGCACGAGCGTCTGCCTTCGACCATCGTTGGCGTCCACGAAGACGACCGACAGCCGGGGCTTTTCGAACAAGTGCCCGCATCGAGTACATCGCCATTCGAGCACGAAGGCGCCATCACGGACGCGGGTCATTTGCAACGACGCACACTGCGGGCAACGGTGTTCCATTTCACCACCAGCTCGTTCCCTGATCCGCTGCAACGGCCGGGACGGAATGTCGGGTTCAGGCGGTGGTGGAACAAATTCGATGCCGTACTTGGTGCCGGCAAAATCACCTCCCGAAGCGGTCAGAACACCGTTCGGGTGTCGCCCGAGTGCAACAGCCCACCCGTTACCGAGTACGACTGAACGGGAAACGGCGGCAACGGGTGCGCGATCAGCGCGTCGCCGCGCCCGCGCGTCTGGGGAATACCTTCAGACCAGTCGCCAGCAGTTCATTCATTCTCTTCTCGAGCAACGCGCGCGCGTCACGCTGGCTGGGGAGATGCGTGTTCGAATCGATCAGATGAAACTCACCCCGCTCGTCGCGCCCCTCGATCACGATTGACCAATCCTCTGACTGCACCTCGCGGTCGGCTTCGAGACTCCGCGTGATGTATCCGATGAGCGCACGGGATCGTTCAACGAACCACTCGACTTCCTCCTGCATCCACGAAGGGGCGCGGTTGGGATGCAATTGATCAAAGGCACTCCGCGAGATGGACAAAATCGGCATGGTGATGGTCCTGGAACTGGGGTCTCCTGAATTCATACGACGCAACAGAATGTATTCGAGACATGTCTCTCATAACAGTGTGCAAACTCAGCAGGTCGATTCGGCGACGGTGACGGCACAAAACTGAAATCATCGTCATCGCCAGAGCTTGAATCAGAAGTCGAGATAAGCTCCGACGCGCGCGTCCCTGTGCGTCGACTTGTCACGACGCTGTGTCGAAAGCGCCGCGCGATCCTGAAATGCTCAGGGCCAGGATCGAATCAGCGAGGCCGCAACGCGAACTCTGCGCGAAAGGACGACGGTAAACCGTTCGCTGCGGCGGAACCCCTGTCGCTTTGAACAAACTATGTGACGGACAGGTGCAGGCCGCGTGCCCGCTCCAATTGATAGTCGACGTCGCCTGCCGAGAGCCCCATCTGCGTCAATCGAAGGCGAAAGCCCTCTTCGGCGAGCAGAGTCAGATCTCGAAGCTTTTCATCCCATGAGGTCGCGAAGAAGAAGCTCGAGGGAATCTCTGCTGGCTGGAGTACCAGAAACCGCTCGCCTTCAGGTGTGAACAAAGCGGCGACGAAAAAGTCGGTGCGCATGCGACCTCGCTCGCAGACGTAACGTGGGGACCGATTGTAACAATTCGTGCGGCGTAGAATCGCGAATGCACGGAAACGTGCGACACAGGAGAGGGGCGAACAGGCGATGACCACGCGGCGGGAACTCGCCCGGAGGATTTGGGACGCATCGCACCTGATCGGCTCATTCCAACTTCGATCCGGCGCTGAATCAAATGAGTACTTCGATAAGTACCGCTTCGAGTCCGATCCGGTCCTTCTCCACGACGTCTGCGCGGCTTTACTGCCGCTGATACCGGAAACAACCCAGGTGCTCGCTGGTCTGGAACTAGGCGGGATTCCGATCGCGACCGTGCTCGGTCAAGCGTCCGGTTTGCCCGTGACGTTCGTGCGAAAAACCGCTAAGGAATACGGGACGTGTCGCGTCGCAGAAGGGCACGAAGTCGCCGGCCGTCACGTGCTCATCGTGGAAGACGTGGTGACGTCAGGCGGGCAGGTAATCAAGTCGGCAGAAGATCTCCGCCGTCTTGGTGCGACCGTTCACACCGCGATCTGCGTCGTCGATCGCGAGGCAACCGGCCGGTCGCTGCTGCACGCGGCAGGGATCGAACTGGTCGCGCTATTTACTGCGACGGAATTGGCGGAAGCGCGTAATTTGTCGCAGGCATGATTACCTTCGCCTCGACTTCCTCCTGGGCCCATAGCTACCGTCCTGACTAAGCCCCATGACGAACCATGAGGCTCTCAGTGACTAATCGTACGAGTCACTCGTCTACACGATATCGTCGTATGACATGCCATTTATGCCACGGGTCGGTCGCTGTTGAGCGCATGGCAAACACGAATTGTCTGATGCTGCAGTGTGTACGGTGCTGGAACATGTGGTCTGTGCGAATTCCTCGCACCTGGAGGTACGTCCACCATCGTCACCCGATCGCCCGAACATACGTCGAACCAGCCGGGGCAAACGGACGGCACAACCGGGCGAACTAATCCAGCAGCCGGTCAGAGGATGCTGTGAGAAATGGTGAGCATCGGTCTGGCTATGGCAGGTTGGCTCGGAGCCCCCGAACAACCGTGGAGGTCAGGACCGACGCTCACCAAACGAAAGACGAACGAGCGCTCTCGTCGGTCACTGCGCAAGGAAATGTCGAGCAGCCGCACGCACTGGTGGTCACCGCGTCGGACGAGGCGTGGCGACGTAACTGCCGCCTATAGAAACAAATCGTCGAGCGGTTCCTCGCGCGACGACGGACCCGCGCGATACCGCGAGAAGTCAGTGACGCCAATTTCTAGTGAAATACTCCGAGGCGAATCTGCGCTGCCACACCAAATCGATTCGGCCCTGCCAGCGGAGACAATGTCACAGTCGTGCCTGCGGTCGGCGTGTAAATGGTCCGTTCCCTGAATTCGTCGATTGCGATGCCCAAGGACGGCCCCATGCCGATCGACAATACGGCCGGCCAAAGGCAGCCGAGGTCGTTGCAGATCGAGCCGATCAGAACCCCGCCAAGAAACCCGGCACCTGCTCCAATGAGCATTCCGTTCAGGGACGAATCGTGGGCCTTGATCCGCCGTACGGAGCCCTCGGTGAAGATCCTCTTTTCAATCCTGAAATTCCAGCGACGGCGCTCCACTTCGAGTTGGTCGCCAGTGAGGGATACCACTCTCCAAGAAATTGTCTTGCCGTCAGTCGGCTGAACATGGATCCGCTGTTGAGGCTTGATTGTGAGCTGCTGAAACGAGTGACTTGGCGCTTCCTGTCCGAAGGACACCTGCGCGACCATCAATAGGCTTGCAGTCAGCACCGTGAGGCGAATCATGGCAGGCATTGTATATGCCGCGCACGTCGCAGTTCTGATGACTTGTTGCTGAATCACGAGGGGAGGCCGCGTGATCAGCGATACCACACACTTCCAAGACGCTGCATCGAAGACTTCTCGGCTGAATTCTGAGGAGCATCACTTCGTCCAGAATGCTGCGGCGATGTACGCGACGACGACCGTCTCACTCTTGGAGGTAAATCAAAATTCGGTCTGTCTGTCACAGCGCTGAATGCGAAGTACGCCGACGTCCCCCCGGTTTGAGTAGCAGTTCCCTTTAGCGTCCGGCGGTGACTGTACTCGTTTCCATCATCAGCCGTTTGACATAAGCAGCGGGCGTCAGCCCGCCGGGGCCCTTCTTCGGTCGCTCCTCGTTGTACTCACGTCGCCACGTTTCGATAACAACCTGCGCGTGGCCCAGGCTGGTGAACCAATGCTCGTTGAGGCACTCATCACGGAAGCGAACATTGAATGATTCGACGTATGCGTTCTGATTGGGTTTGCCAGGTTCGATCAGCCGCAGGGTCACGCGGCGGTCGTCAGGCGATGGACGGGCGCGCCGCTCACTGAGGCCGCGTTCCACCATGCTCCGCACCAGCACGCGGCGCGCAGGTGCGGTCACCACTTTCGGCGAAGGGCATCGCGCGTCACTTCATTCTCGAGCAGGGACTCCGCCAACAATTTCTTCAGCCGACTGTTTTCGGTCTCAAGCTCCTTCAAGCGTTTGGCGTCCGACACGCTCATGCCGCCGAATTTGCTCCGCCAGAGGTAGTAGCTGGCCTCGGAGAAGCCGTGCTTCCGACACAGATCCTTCACGGTCACTCCGGCCTCGGCCTCGCGTAGGAAGCCCACGATCTGGACTTCCGTGAATCGCTTCTTCATCGTCCGATCCCTTTCGCTAGGGCCGGACTCTAAACCAAAACGTTACTCAAACCGGGGATGACGTCGCACCTGCACCGCTGCGATTTGGCGAAACGAGTTCGTCTCGAGCTCCGGGTTCTACACGGAGATGAACTGCTCGAGTCGCGACTTTCGCGATACGCCGAGGCGCCGCGGGTTCTCATCGCTGATCAAGGCGAATCCGCTGCAGCAAGGCTGGTTTGAGCTGCGAGACTGACCGTTGAGCCCGCCGCGCTCGGGCACACTCCATCAGCTAAGCAACCGCCTCGGGCCGTTCATCGGGAGCACCCAAAAGCGTCCATCGACGCCTGAAGTAAATGCAATTCGCAATCAAGACACCCAGGACGGGCACCGGTGGGGCTCCTTCATTCACCGCGTTTGCAAGTGGGGACATCGACAGGAGGGGTGCCATCAGAAACGTCAACGCTTCACTGGCAACGAGACAAACAACCCCGGCTCGTTTCCGTCGAAGGACCCCGACCGCTCCGCCGATCGCGAGACCGGTTATCAGCCACAAGTAGACAGGTCCGAACTCAGGCCCTTGAGCGATGATGCTCTTGAGAGCTGTCGGCACGGTCGCCGCGGAGAGCAGTATGGATTGAAGTGACAGCCAGGTGGCCCATCGATACGGCTGCGCACCCAGAGGCTTCGCTCGCAGGCCGAACCAGAGGGGCACGACAATTCCCCCAAGCAGCAACACGACGCCGATGGCGCCCCGCACGCCGAAGTTGTCCATACGCCTACAGCCTCCGAGGTACTTTGCCGCGGAAATCAAACGGCGCCGCAGCGCTGTCAACGACGAGCGCGGCGAGCAGGAACGCTAGGCCGACACTTGGACCGCCTGAGACCCATTGAGTCAATGGTCGGTCCCGTCGAGAAAAAAGAACTGAGCCGCCTTCAATCGAACTTGATCGCCACCGTGAAGTCCACAGCGTTGTGCTTCCAGCTTTTCACGAGGGTCTGTCCGGCACGCTGCAGGTCACCGGGCGACGCATACCAGAACCCGATAGCCGGTGTCAGCGAGAAGCGACGACCGAGGTAGATGTCGTAACCGACACCGGTCGTTAATCCCAAGCCCCCGTGCGTCTCGTCGATCCCAACCTCCGTGCTGCCGGCGAGGAAGGCTCCTCCGCCACCCGCCTTGATGAAGAGATTCGACGGACCCGGATAGAACCAGATGGCACCGCAGACACAGAACAACGTCCAATCGACACGATCGACCGAGCCCGCAGTGCCCTTCAGTTCGACGCCGACACGGGTGCGGCGATTGAGCGCCCAGCCCAGGCCAAATCCTGATACGCCTCCCCACTCCCGTCCGTCCAATGGACGAAGCGGCGAGTCGTCCGCCACTGTAATGCCATGTGTTGCGGCCCCAAGCGAAAATTCCCCCCAGACCCCTTGTCGTTGCTGCGCAGCGGCCGGCGACCAGAGGGCGAGCACCAGAGCGAGGAGCGAGCAAGCCCTCGAGGCCTTCGCCGCTGAACAGGTGCGTGCCGTCGCGTCCCGCTGGCTTCTCGAGGACGACATCGACTACGACCCGGACCAGTTTGCGATGGACCTCGTGCAATTACGGGCGGCTATGACGCCCTCTCGAGAGGAGATTGCACGGGTGATTGACGAGATGATCGCGTTCGCGGCGGAGGGGCCGAGCGATTGAGCGCAGCGATTTTGGCCGCGCTTCATCGGCTCAGGAAACGACAAACCCATCGAATACGCCTCGCCACCAGCCCGTAACCCTTTTATTGTCCCGTCGTTATTGTCTTAGCTGACTCACGCGGACGCGCGCGTCTAACCATTTGCCTCGCAGCCCAAACGATAAGGGCGACTGCAAGCAGGAAGGGAAAGGTCGTCCTCGTCCTAGACAGGCGGGTCAGGTCGCCGATCAGGCTTACCGCGACGGCGAGAGTCACGCTCCCTACGAGGTACCACTTTTCCGCCCGCGCGATGGGTGCGCCAATCTTCTTCGCGTAGCGCCATTCGCGTACCGCACCAATCACCCCGAACCAAAAAAGGACTGTGATGATCATCATCGCTTCTTCGCCGCCTGCCGCTTCTTCGCCTTGTCCCGCTCTGATTGCCGCATCCTAGCGAGCGTCTCCTTCGCTCTCGTCATCGCCTCGCCAAACTCAGCCAACCGACGTCGGAAGACTTTATTGGTGTGTCGAGAGATCGGCACGTCAGCGGCCCTTCTTCGCCGTCTTCCGCTTCCTCGCTACCGGAGCCAATGGCAATTCTGCCTTTCACAAACCCATGCGCTTTTCACGTGCGCTCGCCCAAATGAGCGCGACGACGGCCAAGATCGGCGGCGTTGCCGCAAGGGTCCCTCCAATGAAATCGTTCGGTCCCCACGCCAACGCATAGGAAAACCAGTAGAACGCGGCACAGGCATTCAGCACGATAACGGACCACCGGAACACCATCGCGCTCATCGCTTCTTCGCCGCCTTCATGACGAGATCCTAATGTGGCTTCGTCCCTGGCGCGCTCCCGGACCAGCGATGGCGCACGCGGGACAGCGCATCGTGATGGTGTTCGGCGTGTGGTGTTCGATAAGTGCGACAGGTTGCTTGCACGCGGGGCACACAAGGCCGGTGTTTTTCGGCGGGAGCGCGTCGGCCATGTGGTGTCAGGTCATGGATCTGGACGTGACCATTCAGTCAGCGGGGCGTTCGTCCTGAGCCGAGCTTCTTCAGCTCACTCGCCGTGACGTCGCTTAAACGGCGAGTGCCGCTTCCACATTGCCCCACTCCGAGTGTGTCCTGTTCCGAAGGTGACAGGCGCAAAATGTGGCGGTCTTCTTCTTTTGGCTTGTGAGCGAACACCAAGTACTTGGTACCAACATCAAATCGAAAGCCCTCAGCGGTGACGTCGTCGAAATTGCGAATGGTGAAACGCTTTGTCACCCGACCTTTCCACACACGATCCACATCGAACGTGACGACTGGATCGTACGCCGCGTTACTCTCGCGATTCGTAACCGTCCCGCTGAAGACTGCATCCGCATACCGCACTGCGAAGCGTTCCTCGAACCGCACACACTCGCCGAAAGCGGACTGTGGCAGCAGCGCACCACATAGCAACGGGGCCAGCAACGAAGGTCCGCACTTCATGAGCGAAGAGTAAGCCGATGGGCTGAAGCCGTCAACAGCGGGTCACGGAAGGACCGCAAATCACATGACGACAAACCTACCACTCGAGGAAGGCCACGAACTCCTATGTCCGCACTGCCGCCGATGGCATCCGGTGACGGCGCAGCACACGGAAGGCACGAACTACACGCAGGCGATCCTCTATTGGCGATGTACGAAGGGGATGTATTACGCGGGGCAACGGCGGTTCAACGAGCGGGCATCCAACGCGGAAGCCAATGAAGGCAGCGTGAATCTCGTTTGACGATTTGAGACCGAGAGCGCAGAATGTCGGCAGTTCAGACGGGACTGCCGAACGTTGGAAGCGCTCGAGCAGTCCCTAACCCCGTGACCGTTGTAGCGCGAGGCTTGCAAAATTCTACCTGCCAGCCTGCCCCACCGGCCTCGAAAGAGAGGCCGTCCATGATTGCCGCCATCTACGCACGTAAGTCGACCGATCAATCGGGTGTCGCCGACGAAGCGAAGAGCGTCAGACGCCAGATCGATCGCTCGCGCGACTACGCACAGCGCAAAGGCTGCACAGTCGACGAGTCACTAATCTTTGTCGACGACGGCATCAGCGGCGCCGAATTCGCGAACCGTCCTGGATTCGTGCGACTGATGAACGCCTTGAAACCGCGGCCGCCGTTTCAGGTGCTCATCATGTCCGAGGAGTCACGGCTCGGACGTGAGGCGATCGAGACGGCGTATGCGCTGAAGCAGCTGATCGCCGCCGGCGTGCGCGTGTTCTTCTACCTCGAGGACCGCGAGCGCACGCTCGACTCCCCCACTGACAAGGTCCTGTTGTCGCTGACCGCATTCGCCGACGAGCTCGAGCGGGAAAAGGCGCGGCAGCGTGTCACCGATTCGATGTCGCGTCACGCGCGCGCTGGGATGTGACCGGCGGTCGATGCTTCGGCTACGACAACGTCGAGGTCCTCGACAAGAATGGCGCGCGGTCGCACGTCGAGCAACGGATCAACGAAACCGAAGCCGCTGTCGTCCGGAACATTTTCGAACTCGCCGCAAAGGGACTCGGCCAGAACCGGATTGCCAAACAGCTCAACGCCGAAGGAGTCCCGGCTCCGCGGGCCCAGCAAGGCAGACCGAACGCCTGGATTCAGTCCTCAGTTCATGCAGTCCTTTTCAGAGAGCGTTACCGCGGCGAGCTCGTCTGGAACAAGACGAAGAAGCGCGACCGATGGGGCCAGGTTCGAGTGAAGGACCGACCGTCAACTGAATGGCTGCGCGTGCCGGCGCCGGCGCTCCGTATCGTCCCTGAGTCGCTCTGGCAGGCGGCGCACGCGAAGATTGCCGAGGCCCGCGCAGACACCTACGTCCGGCACAGCGCACCGCGCGCGTCGAAATACCTGCTCCGAGGGATGGCACGCTGTGCTTGGTGCAATGGCGGCATGCACGTTCGGACGCGGCGTCAGGGATCTCGATCGCGGTTAGCGCTCTACGCCTACACGTCGCACTACAACCGCGGCGAGGCGGTCTGCCGCAATCACGTGCAGTTCCCCATGGAGATCATCGACCGGGCAGTGATTGGCGCCATCGACGACATCTTGACGCCAGCTATCGTGGACGAGATCATCGCCCGCGTTCGACACGAACTCGATCCAAGGAACCGCGGCGATGCGCGCGAGCGCCTCGAGCAACAGATCGCAAGTGTCGATCAACAGATCGAAAACCTGGCAGATGCCATCGCCATCGGCGGCGACATGCCCGCGCTCGTACAGCGCCTCACAGCAGCGCACCGGCGGCGCCAGGAGCTCGTATCAGCGATGGAGGCATCAGACGCCCACTCCCCTGCTCCGCGCGTCAACTGGCGGCTTGTCGAGCGCCGGGCTCGGCATCTGCTATCCGAGTGGCGGGCGCTGATGGCGAAGCACGCACAGGATGCGCGGCCAGTTCTCCGCGAGTTGCTCGACGGCCCGCTGAAATTCACACCGATCATCGAGGAGACTCGGCGCGATTACCACGTCGCCGGCGCCATTGACACTCGCGAGTTTTTCCTAGGAATTATTGAAGGTAACGAGTCTGGCGTCCCCGGACGGTTCCGGTCTGACGTTGGTGACCATGTGCGTGCGCGATTCTCCGGCGAATTTGATGTGAACCGCGCGGCGTAAAATTCACGAGGTCCGCCCTCCTTACAGAGAACGGCAACGCTCGCGGGTAACATTGCCCCGTGCTCCAAATCGCGATAATTGCGGTCCTGATCGGGCTGATGGCATGGCACATCCGACGCAATCCATCGGCTTATCCAACCCGTCGAGATCCATTTCACGCTGCAAGACGCGCGTGGAAGCTACTAGCAGTCGCAATTTGGGGATTTGGAATGCTTGCGATGACGACGTATACGTACCTTTGGTACGACTATCAGCAGAACAAGCCGAGGAGCGCGCAGCCTTCAACCGGAAGCATCTATCCCCAGTACATGCGTGGCGTCACCGTTTACCTAACGCGCGGGGAGAAATCGCGCCTCGACTTTTCCAGCAACGTTGGGTTTGGGTGCGTTGTTGGCCTATTCATCGTCTTCGGCGTCATGCAGCGACAGCAGCAACGTGTCGACGAGCAACGCTACTCGCGTCCAACGTGAATGTGACTCTGACGGGCGCGACGCGATCATGATGGCGGCATCCGTGACCGAGACGGCCGGCCGTATTCGCATCGAAGAAGGGCTCGCAGCGGTCGCATCGCTCGCCGCTCTGGCTCGGCTCGACTGGCAGACACTGCGGGCGAGCGCGCTCGACCGCCTGAAGGAATGGCCTGTGCGGATGGAGCGTCCCTCCAGGGGCGCGTGGCGTCCCTAAACGGAACGCGCCGCTGGCTACCACTCGCCGTGCCTCTCGTTCTCGGATGTCGTGTTCATGCGAGCGGCATGGCCTGAAGGAGCGTCCCCGGACGGATTTGAACCGTCGGCCTCGCGCTTAGGAGGCGCGCGCTCTATCCAACTGAGCTACGGGGACGAACGGTGGTGAAGTCGTCAGTTTACCAGTGCTTGCGGATCGTTC
>Ga0068862_100004411_pt1 | contig 11874 bp, 14 predicted proteins | sample KBSSwiS52_FD_66598 | JGI IMG/M metagenome (GOLD analysis project Ga0068862, IMG submission 66598) | Switchgrass rhizosphere microbial communities from Kellogg Biological Station, Michigan, USA - KBS Switchgrass S5-2 | ecosystem: Host-associated > Plants > Roots > Rhizosphere > Soil ... | reverse complement strand
TATTCTGAAATCCAGTTATTGTTCGTGGAATCCATCAAATATCCACGGCCGAACATGCGGATGAAATCAGAAGGTAAAGAGTAAGACCTTGTGCCTGATACAGTGACGATAGACCCAGTACCGGCGTGTTCAGAAGGGATCAAGCTGTCGGAAATCAATTCATTCAATTCGTCCTGAACAGCATTCCTCGCAAGCCTTATGGTTGCCCCATGCTGCAAATCTGAAAGCGTGGTTGGAGAGTCTGTATCACCACGAATAATTCCCTGGTTCTCCATCAACCTTCCAATAGCCGTAATCAGGGTCATATCTCTTTCATTCCACCAAGGACAGGCTCTAGACCGGACCTGATCCTATTTAGAAATTCAGTTCTATTAAGCTTTGAAGGGTTCGCGTTCTGGAGGACGGCTGGTTTAATCAGCGTGAAAGAAAACCCACCAACAGGAAGCGTTACCTTCACTTCAACAATTGCGGAAGTAATTGGCTCGGGCCCCTTAACGGCTTTTTCTTTGATGACTTCGGGCGCCTCCTCTTGGGGGGGTCGAAGCCTTCTCTCGAGGTTCTTGGCGTGTTTAGCCCTTGCAGCCTCAAATTGATCCATTAGTCACCAAAGAAAAAGGCTCTCCGAAGAGAGCCGAAAAGACCTACGGTTTGTTAGTAACGAAGTGCAAGACTGTTGACTACACCGATCCAGTTCGCATTCAGAACCTTCCCGGCGAACCACGCCTTCCACGCAAGGCTTCCGTTCTCGTTATAGGGATCTGCAACGCCCGAGCTTCCGGGTTTGTGGTAGATCACCTCAACAGTCGGTACACGGTCATACATCATGTAGATTTCCTTGGCATGCATCTCGCCAAGACCGATACTCCCCACAGCCTCACGGCCGTAGATAAAGCTACGGTAAACATGGTGCAGGAGCGCGCTTGAACCTTGGTAAGTCGTTGCAACGGCGGACTCCGTAGAACCGTCCGAAATAATCGGAGCGATTTCCGTGGAGCACCAACGAACACCGCCTACAGCTCCAAACTCGCCCGGCTCGGTCTCGGTATACCCACCGTACTGCTCAACCGGGATAAAGCCCGAAAGACCCCGAATGTCCTCCTCAATATCGACGTGGCAAATCCCATAGTAGGACTGTCGAATCGGTTGAGTGCCGACATTCGTAGAACCAAACGCCGCTGGCGTGAACTTCATCGCACTATTGCGGTTCAACTGGTTAACGACGTTTTTAATATCGTTAAGAGCAATCGAGTTTGCAACAGACGAATAAGTAGCCGCAGCAGAAGTGCCAGCGTTACCATTTGGCGTGTTACGAACAATGGTCGTGGTGCCGTTGGTGAACGAATCTCTCATAAGCGTATTCAGCGACTCGCCAGCGTTCGCCCCCATGGTGTCCATGAGAGCTGCGCTATTGCTGTTTACGTTAAAGAGGTCGATTTCCTCCGTCACGTTGATCGCGTTGCCGAACTTCGCGATTGCTACAGTAATGTCCGTGATCGTCGGTCTGACAGAAGACCTACCGAACCCAAAAGCAGGAGCGGTGCCTTCCGTGTTTTCCGACAGAGCGGTTGTTACTGCGGTGAGGTTTTCAATCCGACGCCATTTAACCGACGCCGCGCCTTGAGCCTTTTCCAGATTGCCAGGAAGCGTCCCATTGAAATAGGGAAGCCTTTTCCGTGCCGCGGAGAGCAAAGTCTCCATAAGCACGAAATTGACCGGGGCCTGTACGGTCGATGCAAAGTTAGACTGGGTTAAAGCCATGAACTCGCCTTCTTAGTTAAAGGCGAGGACTACAGAAGCTAGAGAGGCTTTTTTTTAACGGCCTCCCCTGCGCAGAAGTATCTGAACTTCTCGCTGCCGATCGGCTGGGGTCATATTGACCCATCTATCCTGATCGGATTCTTTTGTCGTCGTCGCCATTTGTTGTTGACTTGCTTTAATGGCGCGTTGGTTTTCCGCAAGCTGAGGGTCCTGCTTGACCGTGTAAGTCTGTTTGAACTCAGTGGCTACAGCTTCCAAAGCTTTAGAAAGGGCACCCGGATTCTTCGATCTGTTGTTCCAGATTTGAAGCAATCGAGGATCTTCTTTGGCTCTGAGCTGGAAAGCGACTTCGGCAAACTTAGGGTCAAGACCTGACTTCTCAGAAATTGTGCCAACGGCCCGCTTTATATCGGCCTCTGTGCGCTCGTGGTGAAGCTCTTGGCGTAAGGTGCCAAGCTCAGAACGAGTCTGCTGTAGGGCGCTGTTGAGAGACGTAACCCCATTTGCAAGATTCGCCTGATAGGCTGGAAAGCTCGGATCAAACGGATCGGGAACTTTGAAAGCCTGCGGTTGAGCTTGCGTCTGGGTCGTCTGCGGTGCCTGAGTATTATTCCCTGGCTGGAAACTCGCGGCCTGCTCCTCAATCCCGAACTCCTTGTAAACCTGCTCGGTAGGAGAAAGCTTCGTTTCCGTGGTCTGACTTTGGGTTGCCGGTGCTTGGGTAGTCGCCGGCTGATTTACTTCGGCCATCTTAATTACTCCTTAGTCTGGGGTGAAAATCTGCATTGCAAGATCAAAGCCCTTCTGCATCGAAGAGGCTTCTTTCCATTGTTCTGTGTTGTCCTGCCCAAGCTCCCAAGGGGGAATAGTCGGGCGCAAAGATTTGGCTTTGTTCAAAAGACGCTGATAGTCCGGATGACTTCCGATCTCTTTTAGAAAGCTCACGCAGGAATTGACCAGCCGTTGAATGTGTGAATGGTCGTTAAAGCCGGCTGCTTGGACTGAGAAACGATGAAAGTCCCGTTTGCATTCAGCCTTGCTATGTAAGTAGTTCCACCCGGAGGAGTGAGATTCCCGGTGATGTAATAAGTATTTCCGCCCATCGAGACAGAGTTTTGAATCTGCGGGGGCGTGAGTAGATCATCGGCAGCTTTTACTGCTGCAAAGGCGGCATCACTGATGACAACAAAGAGGGATGCATTCATGCTGTCAGCACCTGCAAGGTTGTATCAGGAAGTTGGCGCTGCCAAATGCGGACGTTCTTAAACGTTCCATGAAGAGCATTCGCCCCACCGCCGCCGTGCTGACCTATCCCAATAGAGGTACTCGAAAAACTACCGTCGTAAGCGGCTGATGTTGAAATCAACCCACCTTCCGATACGGACATTTTCAAAACGCCCCAGGATGAGGCAACTTTCGCCGAGCGGTTAACTAGGCTCGTTACTGTCAATGCGACCGTAGTTGTCCCGTCTGCAATATTTATCGACGTTGCACTATTTGTTTGTGAAAATGAACTAGTACCGCCATTAAACGAGCTGACAATAGCGGCCGATGCCGTGAACAAATTACCGAATGAAGCAATTTCTGCGTAGGTAGAACCTGCGGCATCGGACACATTCCCAGCGCTTAGATAAGTCAGCACATCCGCATTTCTCGTCACCGCCACCGTCGTGGTGGGAATCGGCGTGCTCGCAAAACTCGCGCCGTCCTCAAGCTGCGCTACGTCAACGTCAATCGCATCGCCGCTCGTCGCAATCTTGAATCCGACTGTAGGGTTAGCCAGCGTCTGCGTCATCTGGACCAGCATGAACGTGGAGCTGTTGATGAGCGCCGTTACGTCCGTTCTCGTAGCGTCGTTGTCAAGCGTGATAAAGACTTGCCCGGTCCCCGTGACGCGCTTAATCCATACGCTGAACGTCTTTGCCGCGCTCGCCAGCGTGATCGCCTGCAGGGCCGTAGAATTAGCCCCCGCAGCAGTGCAGCGCGTGCAGGAGCTACCAACCCCGTCAATCCCAGTCGAAGTCTTCGCCGTCGTCAGCGTTACCTTGGTCCAAGACGCATTCGTAATGTCCCGAGATTGCAGGCAGCTATTCGTGCGCGCGCCCTCGACCAGATAACCACCATAGGCCCCTACAGTTGTATCCAGACCAAGGTAGTGAGATCTTGCTGTCCCGCTTGCAACATCTAGCTTCCAAAGACCTGTAGAAAGCTTGGAAGCTGCTGCTGTAGCCCTGGTGAAAGTCGGGGTCCCGCTTCCAACGGAAAATATCGTCGTTGTGTCTACAGCCCCAGAACCTAAATCAGCAAACTTCGCTTGAAAACCAGCCGTTACATAAGCCTGTCCAGCGGCAGAAATCCTCCAGCCTTGATGCATCGTGTCCCCAGCAGCAAGACCACCAGATGTAACGTGCATCGCCCCATCGGCCCGGAATCTGATTCCGTTATGCCTATAATTTCCTGTTGTCGGGGCATCTGTAGTAACAAACAACGCCCCGTCACCCGTCGTACAAATCCCGTTATGCCGAGTCAAAGCCCCAGGACTGTCATGCTCGATATAGACGTTTCCAAAAGCGTCCGAAGCTATACCGCCAGCCATCTGAGTACGGGAAACAATACTTCCTCGGAAGATGGTATTTAAGGAACCATCATCGGTAAAAAGCCTGCCGCTATGGAAATAGCTCAATGCAGCATCCTGTGAGCGATGTAAGAAACAATAGCTTCCTCATCTTCGGCAAAAGTTATTTCCTTGTTGGTCTCGTCTATCAACGCAAGCAGCTCCAGAATCTTCTTCTGGAGAATTGTGATTTGCTCAATGAGTCTTTCGACCTTGAAAATACTTGGAGCAAGGTCTATCTCGTGGCGTTTAGCCTCAATCTTCTTTTGAAGAACTACTACTTCAGCCTTTAAGGCTTCTAGTTTCTTTTTCTTCTTTTCACCACCCCACCACGCAGGAGCACGGTAACGTCTTCCTGATCCACCACCAGAAGGACTAGTAGCTGGCTGGGATTGATCTGTGTTGAAAATCGCGTTGTTAAAAATAACCCTATTGAAAATACCAGCCACTACGGCAGGCTGTTATAGGTGAAGCTAATGCTCGGGCCGACGTTACTTACTGGAGGCGCCGCCGAAAACGTGAGCGTGAGAATCGCGTCTCCGTTTATATCCGCGACAATATCGCCGGTAGCGCTAAGGCCAAATTGATTTGTCACGACCGAAACAGAAGAAGGAAGCACGCCGCCAAAGAGAATATTGAACGGTTGTTTTGAAAGATTGACCTTCAGAACCGTTGCCGTCGTGTCACCATTCAAGATGAAAGCAACGCCGTTTTTGTCCGCCTGCTGAATGCTGGTGTAAGTAATCATGATGCCCTCGTGCGAACTTCGTTCGCCAGCGTTACGGCAATGGAATCACCCTTGGTGCATTCCTCCATGCAGTCATTGAAATGCGCCAACTGCTCGGCAATCGTTTCTAGAGCCGTCGCGATCCTTTTTGCGACCGCCAGCATTTCCTGCGAATTATCTGACATGAATCCTCCCTAGTCGTTGTTCCTGCCCCAAGCCCAAATTGCAGTGGTGGCAGTAAATGTTTGAGCTGACGCAGCAGTCGCGATCAACGTGTCGTAGACCGTCAATTGCAATCGCTGGATTAAAAGATTCGTGCCTAGATCCGAGAAGAACGACGCAGCCTGAAACAACGTCGGAGACGTAGCTACGGCAGGATTACCGTTCTTCCCGATAATGTCGATCTGCTTCAACGCGCCAGATGCACCAGAAATCCAGCCTCGGCCTTGGCGCGCTATCGCGCTCGCTGTGACAGCCAGCGGGCAACCTGGCTTGCTAACGCTGGTAGCATCGAGCGTGGCACCAGACATTAGGCCGTTGCCGTTTGTCAGCGCGGTCGTTGAAATCGAGGCCGCCCCACAAAGCAACCTGCCTATCGGCGTTCCGCCGTTATAACCACCGATGATGTACTCGAAATAAATCTGCTGGAATGAACCAGTCCAGACAAGCGGGCCAACGGTTACGCCGGTCCCAGAAGATGTCCCAAGAAAAGTCCAGTTTCTTCCGCCCGTCCCATCTGAGGCATTATTCAGCATGGCGCGCGTTACTTTCGTTGCGCCAATCGTTGTTGCTAGCGCTCCTGCTGAAGTCGTTACATCGCCGGTCAATGCCGGAAAACTAGCAGCCTGGATAACTCCAGTTGCTGCAGCAACCTTTGAAAGATCAATCGCGCCGAATGCGACAGCCGTACCGGCGCCGTTTACCCTCAATACCGTATCCGTCGCGCCCTGAATGTCAGCGGTATTTGCGGTAGCGTTTCCGGTCACTCCAACAACCGACCGCGCTACGCCCTGGCGGAACTTCGCATCTGTAACAGCATTGTTCGCTATCGTTAACGCGCCAGCCGAGGATAGGGTAGCGTCGGTTCCGACTGTCACAGGCGCGTAAGCTGTTCCGCCAGCATTGCCGGCGAGGATCTGCCCAGCAGAGGGGGCCGTGTTCGGTACTATCGCCGCCTTCGTCTGCGCGTCGTTCGTGACGTTGTTCAGCGAGAGAATCGTTTTTGCGGTCGCCGCCGATAATTCCTCTGGAGCCCCGGCGCCGGCCGTATTGCGACCGATGAAGGTCTGCGTAGCCCGGTTCTCCATCTTCGCCAGCGTTACCGCAGAATTTGCAATCGTCGCCGCGAAACTGCTTGCCCCGGTCCCTGTAACATCGCCGGTTAGGGTGAGTGTCTGATCGCCGGTATTGGTCCCGCTAGAGGTTCCGGAAAACGTTCCGTCTTGGGTGGCTAATGTCCCGAGTCCTGTAACTACGTGGTTATCGTTCCATTCGAGCTTATTAACTTCCGCGCCAGGCTCATCTGGAAGGGTCGCGACCTTTGAATGAGTTACTATGACCGCCACTAACTAGCCTCGTGCGTGTAGCCGTCTTTGGTTCTTTTGGTCGTGATCTTCTTAGGCTTTGCAGCCTCAGCCGCTCTCTCAGCTTTCGCCTCTGCTTTAGCTTGTTCAGCTTGAGCAGCGATTTCTTTCATCCTCGCTTCATGATCGGCCTGGATCTTCGCAAGAGCTACGGCGAAATCGTTCCGTATCTTCTTTTCCTGCAAAGCAAGATCCTCTTGCATCTTCTGGCGCTCTAGAGCTATTTCTTGAGCAGCTTTTTGCCTATCGGCGTTATGCTCGGACGCGGAAAGTCTTTGCTCAAACTTAAGCTCTTGAACTTTTAGAGCCATCTCCTGCTCTGACACACGTTTTTGTATTTCAAGCTTCGCCATCTCAGCTTGTTGATTGGCTTCGGCCTCTTGAAGTTTTTGTTGAAGCTCTTGAATAACCTGCTGCATCTGCTGCATCTGGGCTTTAGCTTGAGGAGGAATCTGCGGACCTTGGGTCAACACATATTCCTCAGCACCCTTAACACCAGCGTCCTCGTACATATCTATGAGAATTTTCGGAGCGTTAAGAAGCGGAGCAAAAAGAGGGTTTTGTGAAGCGTTGAACGTAACCGCGGTCATCTGCTGCGCCCGTCTCTGCTCTCCCAAAATGCCTTTAGACCCAACAACCTCAAAATGAACAACCCTGGCGTCTTTAATCTCTTTCTTGGTGATCGTCAGGAAATCAGGAAGTCCTTTTTCTGGACAGTAGAAGGAATACGAATCGAGATTTTTAAGGTTCAATTCATGCTGCATGTAAAGGAAGGGCTTCAACCCTCCCTGCTCAAGCTTCCCAACAAAATCAACCGTCCTAATCTCCGATCCTTGCTGAGTATTCGTTACCTCCGTCGCGGTCTTTCTATCGGACTCACTCGCTCCTGACCGAATAGCATTAACGCTTGTTCCTTCTTCGATTTTCTGAAGACCAAACTGGACGCCCAGGAGAGCTACCTTCGGGTCTCCAATTTTTATTTCCTGATACTTGACCGCCCCGCCTCGAGCCGGAGTCTGCCCTCCAGGCCAGAAGTTGATACCCCCATTAGCTACTAGAGCCGGGTCGGTGCTGTCGTAGGTAATAGGCGGTTTGTTGTGAATCCTCACCCCGTCAATAAATTCATTGGCGAGAATCACAACCATTTTTTGCATTGGGGAGTTTTTCTCTATCGGGCTTGTAAAGTAAGGATCTCGAATATCCTGTCTCTCGTAGCCCTGATAGATGACTTCGGGAAACGGCAGCTCATTTGCTTTGTAGAAAATGACCGTCCCGTTTGCCGTCTTGCACTTTGAGTTAGGGAGATAAATATCCCCATCCTCCCTTTCAATAACTAAGTCTCCGTAGTAGGTGACGATCTCGCAGTCTTCTTCTTTTACGTCCTTGTTTGGGTTTTTCTTGGGAATCTTGTTGGGGTCGATGTTCATATACCCATCGCCCCTCAAATCCAAAACTTTGTATCTCGGCATATACGAAACAATCATCATGGAGCCTGTGTAAAAGATATTGGCCCCAGGAATTACCGAAGGACTTGAATCCGGATAACAGTTCCACATTGAATGTGGTTTCCAGACCGGAGCGTTTAGCGACTCCAATCCCTGACCGTCATAGACTTTGTTTTGATTCTCCCATTCGACAGTCGCGACAAACCCGCCGTGGTGTAGAGCTTCCTTAACCGATAACTCGACTCTAGCTTTTAGTCCAAAGTCAGAGTGCTGTTGAGTCATCAAAGACCTAACCACTCCGTCAGCCTTCCTCTGCTTGTCTTGAGGAATAGCCACAACGGACTTACCCTGTTGAGTTACGGTCATGGGAGGCTTTACATGCGCCTCCATCCAAGTCCGATTTTGAGGAAACGTCAGCCTCATTACATCCGCAGAAATAACCTCAGAGGCTTTGGATAGCTCTCCGAGCTCGAAAGCCGATTGCCAGTCCGGAGGAAGCTCCTTTCCGTTTGGGCCAAGCTTCTGCATCGGCTCCATGGCTATCTGTCTGTCAATCTCCCTCCATTTCCTCTCATGAGATTTTCTGTAAGGATTAGTTTTTCTAGTCTCAAGTTCTTTTTTTAGAAAAGCCTCGACCTTTTGCCAGTCGGTTTTGCGGATCTTCCGCTTTTTGACCTCGACATTTTTTGTATCTTCTTCGGAGGCCAAATTCTCTACCAGTTAGTAGCGCCCATAGGCGCAAGCTGTTTTCTGATTCTGACAACCTCGGTCGTTGCGTGCCTCAAAGACAAAGCGGCGTATCGAGTCGCATCCATCAAATCATCAAACTGTTTGACGATCTTTCCGTCCTCCCTGTGATACATGCGAAATTCCTCCAGCCATTGACTTAAGGTCTTAAAGACTTTGAACCTGCCTGTTTGCATTCTTGAAAGGATTTCTGCGATTCCAAACTCGACCGAGTTACCGCCTTTACCTTCCTCCTCTCCTGGAGTCGGGGGATTGGCAAATTGCGTGTGCCACATATTTGCCCCCTCGTCTCTATAGAGATCGGCGTAGGGCTTTCCGGACTTAGGTTCTCTATTCAGGCCGTCATGCGGCCAAATAACAGGAATCCACTTTCCCCTTCGGTTGAGCTGGGAAACATTTTCAGAGATCAACTGCCCAGGTTTCGAGTAGCAGTCGTAAACGTAAATAATGTCCCGGTCTCTGTCCCACGCCACCCAAACGCCGGCGAAGTCGTGTCCGATACCGAAATCCACCGCCGCGACTCGGGGCCAATAGGACGGAATCTCGATTGGATCGCAGACTATTTCAGATTCGACAATCTGATAAACCAGACCAGACCCCATCAATGGAACCCCCTTAGACCTCATGTCCCTTTGATGGGCTGGGACCTGCATTAGTAACTGCTCCCGCCTATCGTGATTCATATGCGGGGCGTCATCCCAGGTCGCTCTAATCAAAGCCTGACCTGGTTTAAGATCGTTTATGAGGCTGTGAACGACCTTCGTTATCCCGTCCTCCGGGGTGAAGGTCATGAACAAGAAGCCTCGAGTGGAAAACGTCGCCCTTAGATACTGAGCCCAAATATCTTCAGGGGCTTCTTCATCGGGCCAGCCCCAATCAATACGGGTGCCCATATGCTTTTTTGCACCCTGCTCATAGGCTCTAAAAGCGACTTTCGACCAGCTACCAGAAACATGCCGGATCATCGCGGAGTCGATCGCGTTTGGAACCCCGGCCTTTCTTGTTATCTTCCCAATGCACTCCAAGGGAATCGTTCCGAAACCTAGTTGCTTGTCGTCCGTGGGATCTCCAAAAAGCTCCTTTTGGCAGATGTCCCTGACCGACTCGTTTGTCAGCCCCCCGACAAGACCTGTATTTGCCCTCCTGATACGGTTTCCATCCCACCATTCCGGGTAACGGCCGGTAAGATGAATCGCGGCTTCCATCGCCGCGCAAGTCGTCTTCCCAACTTGATTAGCAGCCATCAAGGCTCTTTGAACTGCCGGCCTGTCAGACTGGAAACCTCTAGCATTGTGAAACGCGAGCTGGTACGGGTAAGGCTTGTAATGCTTTAGCTGATTGGTCTTTTCTTTTCTGTCCAGCGCCGAAAGAAGTTCAGCTAACTGCCTTTCAGGGGACATTCTTCTCAAACTTATCTATACGCTCAACGATCCTTGAGAAGTCTTCTCTAAATTCAGGGTGTTTCCAGACCATCTCCCGCAACCACTTCTTCCCGTCTCGAATAAGCTTTGCGAGATCTACTCTTGACGGATTTTTTAGAGCGTATTGGACGTGCTTTTGATAACTCCAGATGAATAGCCTTGCCCCGGGAAACTTAACCGCTGTAGCACTTAGTCTTCCGTTGACTTCATCCAGCAAAGAATCCTGCATTACGCCCCTAGAATGCTCTGCCAAGCCCCGGAAACGGCATCGATAACGATTCTTGATTTACCAGCTCCGACAGCAACACCCGTTGCAGCGGCTACTCCGTCAATCGTGTCCGCGGACAATCCAAACAGTTGCAGCGAGTTAGCCGCTGCCGAGTTTTTAATCCAGTGAATTGCTCCCCCACCTGTAGAAGCAGGAAGGACAATAGAATCCGCCGCGGTTCCTACGGTCGTTACGTTATGGAAGCTTTTAGTTGCAGAGAGAGCCAAAGCAGCAGCTTGCGTACCTCCAGCATGGGCCGTCAGACCTGTTTCTGTGCTGTTCAGCTTCAAAACCCCCGTAATACTTGGATTGGCGAGACCTCCAATAAGCGTAGCGGCCTGCGCTGCATCGATTGTTAGTGCCTTCGTAAGTGTTCCGCCTGTAGTGGCAGTCCAGAACTCGATCCTGGCGGGGACGGCCGCAACACCTACCGTTCCATCAACGATGAACTTGATTTGAGCAGCGATAAATCGGGTTGTTCCATCCTTCCCCCAAATATCTATAGAGTGAAGAACATCGTTGTTTGCATCTGGATTTCGGTTGCTTTCGATAGCCATTTTTATCCTTTACTCGTTAACCACCCACTGCAGAGTGTTCCTGACAAATCTTGTCTTGGTAACTCCGTGGAATGAATGGTCCGATCTGAAAAATCCGAAATAACTGTTGGGTGCGTATGGAACAGTCTTTAGAAGACTGAAGCCCGCAAAATCGTTATGCTTCTCAGGAAACTTGACCGCGTGTCTAGGAACAAACATTGATGTCCCAAGACCGTCTATCTCTTGATCGGTTAGATAGAAAATAAACGCGGCAAAGTCTTTCTTGCTATCGGTATGAGGACCTATTGAATATCCGGGGAAGTCGCGAGTGAGAACGACTCGGCTATTTTTCTTGTCGCCCCTTACGAACTTCGCCACTTCCGCCCAGAACCCTTTCAGATTCCGGTAAAGAAACCTGCTCGGGTAAATGTCGTTGTACCTGGAATATTCCTCATCCTTCGGAAGCCTTTTCAGCATTTCCGAGTACATCTCTTCCGGAAAAAATCCTGACCCTATCGTATGTTTATAGGGGGAGTTTTCCCACTTAAACCGATCCAAGCACCGTCCAGTCTATTTTTTCGTGACTGTTGCCTATAAAACAGGCCTTGTCGTGGATGTAGTCAGCGTTCGGGGTCTTTCCGAAGACCTCGTATTTGTAATGCTTGATAGACGGAGATCTTAGAAAGTTTCCAGTGACTACCGGCCGGGTTTCACAGACCTTAGAAACCCTCTCCATGTCTTCATCAAAAACCGTGAAACCAAACCACGAAGACTG
>Ga0068862_100004409_pt1 | contig 11881 bp, 11 predicted proteins | sample KBSSwiS52_FD_66598 | JGI IMG/M metagenome (GOLD analysis project Ga0068862, IMG submission 66598) | Switchgrass rhizosphere microbial communities from Kellogg Biological Station, Michigan, USA - KBS Switchgrass S5-2 | ecosystem: Host-associated > Plants > Roots > Rhizosphere > Soil ... | reverse complement strand
TTTACCCGGCCTGAGACTTCAAAGTGTCACATTGCGATGATTTTTGACGGCTCTGGGGGTACGTACTCGGGCGGAAACGGGAATGTATCAGTTATCGAGCCAAGTTTCGATAACTGCTATGAGAATGCCATCTACATTACCAATGATGTCCCCTTGGGCAAGTTTACTCTTCTTGGGGGGTTTCTTCAAGGTCCGGACAACCCCTCATCGGACACGGGTAAGCACCGGATTGTTCGAATTGAAAGTGGCTATGGGAAGGTCTACTTCGATGGCTGCCGCATTACGGGCAACGCCGGGAACAATAGCGTCACTAAGTTAGGGGTTTTCGTCTACCAGCATAACAACGTGACCTTTGGGTCTGGCGTTCAAATCGATAATGTGGCTTTTCCGGCGACCTTTGATGGAGCCACCACAGGCTGTGATGGCTGCGCTTTCCTTGGGACGATCGACGGGCACCTGAACAATAGTGGAGGCGGCCGCTCTGCCCTCGCGCTGGTTCACTGCACGAATAGCTTGTTCTCACCTCGCATCTTAGCACCGGCTGATGGATTCCAGAACGGAGTCTTGTTCATTGGGACAGCTAATGACAATTGTTCTGTCGATACAACTCGGGTGTCAGCCGAAGGTATCTCTAGCGGGTACCGACTACGTATCAATGCGACCAATATTGGTATGCCTGGCAGCTACACCGGAGCGGGTGGTCCGGGCACCGCGGGCCAGGGCATTCTCGTGTCCGGCATAACCAAGATCGGCTAAGTACAGCGCTAAAGTCGCTCCGACATGCGGATTTCACCCGGCGAGGTTGCGATCTCGTCGGGTGAGACGTTCTCTATTTTGCACTCCCCCGAGGCGATCAGCGGCTACACCGTGACTGATGCAGATACGATCCGGTGAGTGTGTGCGCATTCGGCTACTCGGAATCGACGCGCCGGAGTTGCCTTTCAGGCATCCTCTCCCAAACTATCCATAGGGCTGGTCTTCGGATCGGCCCTTTCTTTTTTCCTCCGCCACAAGGCTGGAGAGGAGAGGGAGGGGATAAGGTAGGGAGTGGGGAAGGGCGGGCTCAACCCTGAGGCGGTGGACTGAAGCGAACCCCTTCGCCGCCTTGAGGGGAAGACTTGCCGGCGCCGATCAGCGTGATCCCAGCGCTTTCAAGAGCCTTCTGCATCGCCTCGACTGAACTAGGCTGGACCGGGTTGCCGGTTTCGAACCGCCGAACTGTAGCCAAGCCCAGCTTCGCCGCATCCGCCAACGCATTTGTCGACCACCCAAGAAGGGCGCGAGCAGCTCGGCACTGTTCGACACTCAATAGCATCTGATACCTTTAGCATCATTATGCACTTGAATACCACACCATCTACTGATACCAATGGCATCAGTTGGTGGACAAACCGACGACCGGACAGCGGAGTTGCAGTTCCTCTGCCCGGTCTAACCGCAACCCTTGTTGAGAAGGGAAACGACTATGGAAAGCCGTACCACTCGGCGTGCGCTCTTGGAAGCCGCGCCTGGACAAGACTTGCTCGCCCAAGATCGCGCAAGGGCGTTCGAGCGTGCCCTTGCGACTTACATCGATGCCCGCCGCGCCCATGCCCTTGTCCCTGTGGACGACGACGAAGCGGACGCTGCTTCATATGATCGGATGCACGCAGCCGAAGGGCATCTGATGAACTGCACGGCCCAGAGCGCGCGCGATCTCCTCGTCAAGTTTGAGATCGTCAATCGCGACGATGTACCGCCCGCTGACTATCTCGCATTGCTGCGCCGCGATCTGATGCGTCTCGCCCAGGCGGATGTTTCGCCCCTGTTCTTCCCCGAGGAGTGGCTGAGCTACTTCCACCACGTCGGCGGCCGGGTCTCCCTCGTAGCGGGCGATCTGTCCCTGTCATTCACCGGAGAGCGCGCCGCCGAGGCGTTCGCAAAGCTTTCTGTGTCGGAGCGCAAGGCTGTCGCCGATTATCTCGCGTCGAGTGCGGCTCGCACTCCTTCGTGGGCGGAGGCCCTGTCGCATTATCGCGAAGTGTCCGACCTCGAAGAGGGCCTGCGCGTTGCTCACAACGACGCTGAGCGGCAATCGACCGGTGAGGACGATGCTGCCTTCAAGCTCTGCGAGGAAGAATGGCAGCTGGCACTCGATCAGCGCGCCAAAGCCTGGCGTGGGCTCATCGACACGCAGACCTCGACGACAGCCGAACTGCTGGAGAAGATCGCCGTGATCCGTTCCGACGCGATGCTCGACGGCGATGCCGGCGAAGGCGTGCCGGTGATTGACGCGATCGCCGCTGACCTTGCCCGTATCGGCTGGGAGGCCTGACCATGGCGAGCATCGATCAGATCACGCTGCGCGCCGCTTACAACAGCTTGGCTCTGGCCACCTTAGGAGCATGCCCCGTGTGGGACGCGGCTACCAAGCGATTCCTCGCAGCCAATTGTTTGCAGCAGGCTGACTTGGACTATGGCGCGTTGGCGAAGGCAAACGAGGCTTGCGCATACGAACGCATGCGCCTTGAGGGCCTGTACGGGAGGAACTGGCGGGATGACCTGCGGGCTCGGCAAGCCGCGAGATGCCTTACCGAGGCGGATAAGGCCGCCGAAGACGCATGGCACGAGACGTTCACCAAGCCGTACTGGCAAGCCATTCGCGACCTTGTGCTTGTGCCGGCCCCGACGGTCTCGGCGGCAGTGTTCAAGGCCGACCTGATCCACGCTGAGGAAGCCTGGAACGACAGCGGGTTCGCCGCCGACTGCATGCAGATCATCACCGATGACTTCGCCCGTCTGACAGCTCCCTCAGAAGCAAGGCAGCTTTGGGACGAACTGATCAACCGCTATGAAGCCGCTGAGGCAGACGACACTGCGACCGACGAGAACATCGATCTAGCCGGCGATCTCATCATCGAGATCATGGTTATGCCGGCTCCCGATGCGCACGCGGTGTGCTGGAAGCTCGATCACATTTTGGCGGAGCCAGGCGGACCAGCCTCCTACACAGCCGACTACGTCGAACAGCTTGTTGCCGACTACCGCCGCTTCCTTGGGGAGGCATGATCATGGCCGACGCCAAACACAAGCGCTCCGACCAACAGAAGATCGAGGGCGAACCGCAACCCTTCAGCTACCCTTTTCACGCCATGACAATGATCGAGCGGTTCTCAAATGTCATCGCCTCCCGCCCAAACTACAAGCCGGATCGACCGGATACGTTGAGCCTTCGTAAGCCAGCTTGCGAGCATCACTGCGACAAATGCTACATGGGTTGCGCCATTGCCCCAGCGCGCTTGGCTTGGTGGGAAGGCGAGCTAGCCAAGGCATGCGGCACCAGCGCGATGGGGAGGGCTTGATAATGGGCCTCCCATTCAACCCCGCCGAGTGGCTGGCATCGTTCGAGAAGGTCGGCGGTGCCTATGCCGTGACCGGCGAACGCCTCTATCTCTGGATCATCCCCGGCGATCTAGACTTCGACAATCTGGGCAGGGCCCGCACCCTCGTGGTCGAGCTGACCAGTACTCAACGTGCTTCGGTCTTGGAGCACCTGCGCTCGGCCGCACTGGTGGAGGGCTGATCATGGCACTGCTCACCATCACCACCGGAGGGCTGCGCCCGCTGCCGCTTGGCCTCCTTACTCAGGCTATCCCGCACCTGTCCCGCCATGAACTTGAAGACGTGGTGGAACGGCTGATCGATCGGCTCGACGAGATCGACGGCGATCCGGACTGTGAAGAGAATGAGCCAGCCGAGGACGACGGCTCCGCAGAGGAGGAACACGCTCTCTGAGTATCCAAGGCCTACTACCGTTTGACAGCGCCCCGGTGTCACAGCCGGGGCGTTTGGCGTTGGAGACGCCGCCGCACGACTTCCATGCCAGCCTGGCGCTCTCTGAGAGCTTCTCCGACGCGCCTTGGTGGATGGAGATATACCGCAAGGCGTTCCCCACGCTGATCAGCGCCGTGTCGGTGCGGGGCGACGGCTGGGCCCAGCGGGGCGGCATCGATCGCGTGATCACGCTGGCCTGTGGTCGGACCTACACCGTGGACGAGAAGGTCCGCATGAACGACTGGCCCGACATCCTGCTGGAGCAGTGGTCGGATGAGGAGCGGCGCAAGCCCGGCTGGGTGCAGAAGCCTCTGGCGTGCGACTTCGTCGCCTATGCCTTCGCACCCTCCCGGCGGTGCTACCTGTTGCCGGTGGCGCTTCTGCAGCGTGCCTGGAGGCTGAATGGGCGGCGGTGGATCGAGGCGCATGGACAGCGGCGAGCGCGGAACGTGGGCTATGTGTCGACCAACGTGCCGGTCCCGCTGAGTGAGTTGGCGCAGGCGCTGTTACAGGCAATGTTGGTGGAGTGAGTGCCCCGCAGCACGGAAGGAAGACGGCGGGGTGCACATGCAGTAATGATCTGACGAATCACGCTATCGTGTTGGGGAAGCAGGATGTCCGAAACGTCAACTGAGTATCTTGAGATCGACATCGCGACCCGAGTGCTCGGTGAAAATGAAGACATCTATGTGATTCGTCCCGGCGTAAATTTCTCTTTGTATAACGACTTCCAGAGAGAGCATGCCGTCTTCCTGGATTTCCCCGATCTAGCCATCGACCTGAACAAGCGTCCTGACGGGAAAGTCCCACTTCGGGAAGCGGTGGTTCGCTCCATGGCAGTGCGGGAATGGCATCTGAGCGGTGCGCCCGCGGACAAAGAGCCGAGTCGCGACTTGACGGCTTACTCCGGAAAGGCGGCAGGACGCCGGATCGGTCGGTACGTGGGGGCAATCGAACGCTTGGTTTACGACCTTCCGGTTGGGACGATCCTCTTGGTCCCTGGACCAGGCTATATAAGCGACGTCTATATCGGAGAGATCACAGGCCCAGCCGAATGGTTACCCGCTGCTGACGCCTATGGCCCCGAGCGTATGGCGATACGCAGAGTGCGCTGGCTTGCAACGAAGCAGAAGGCATCTTTTAGCAAGGATCTCCGCGACCTTCTTGGGCGTCCTGATCCGCTTATGTCGATCGATCGCAGTCTTCGTGATGAGGTCCTCAGGTTCGGTTACAAACAATACATCTTTGAAGATACGTTCAGCGCCAGGCTGTCTACTACCGAAGACGACTTCAGCACGCTCGATGATCTACGCATACAGATTTTTGTAAATTACGTTGCCGGGGTGCTGGCTGCAGATGAACTAGGTGTAGTTTCGAAAGCTGGCCTCACTTTGGATGAGGCGCTTTCTTACTTAGCTGAGCGCCGCGACCTTGTGCCGGAGCTTGCGCAAAACATCAATTCCGCCGGATGGCAGAGGCTTTACAGCGAGACCATTGCACCGATGGTGATTGCCGTGCTAATGACAGGGGCTCTTGCTGGGACCGCGTTTGCTCAGTCGACTGAGGTAAGAATCCGTAACTCCGCAGCACTTAAAGCGGACCCATGCGCCGTTCAGGTGGAGAAGCGTGTAGAGGGTTCCATGAAGCTTATTCACTTCGACGAGTTTAAGAAGATTTGCGAGGGCGCCAAAAAGGCCAGCGAGGCCACTGGCCTGCGAACCTCCATGCATGTCGAGAGGTCTGAGCGAAAATGACCACCATGACTGCGCAACACAATAGCTTGTCGTCCTTTGATCGGACCTTGTTGGCCTTGGGGTTCGTGTTCTCAACGGGCCTCACTGTTGGACTAAATTATCTCGCGTCCGACAAGGCCGCCGAGAAACAAGCCGTGCGCTCGGTAGAACTAGAGCAAGTTTCTTCGTTCACGAAGCAGTCGCAGCAGTTCGAGGTGTTAGCTCGTGCTTATACTGGCGACCTTCTGAAGCACCGAGACACTGAGAAGTCGGGTAAAGCTTTGCAGGATCACCTGCAACAGCAACGCATTCTCATCCAAGACCTGGAAGCATACCTGTCACCGGCAGATCGGGCGATAGCTGACCGGTATTCTGATGCGATCGTCAACGTGATAACCGCTATCGACGATAAGCCAGCGCCGGAGAGCGCTGGGCCTCTATTCCAAGAACTGGAATACATTTTTGATAATAAGGTCGACCTGCAAGCTGCTTTGAACCGCCGTGTCGGGCTGCCAGCTCCTCAGGCCCCAATAAGGCCGGCCATACACTTTTAAGATCGCTACAGCACTGACCTCATACTCGCCGGATAATTTGGGCTGGACGACTTGCAGCAGGCCTACTCATAAACACCAAATGGAAGCAGCAGACTGGATACCCATCTATGGGGCTGGCCTAAGTACCGGCCTGGCCTGGCGGGAATGGCGGCGGGGCCTCACCATCGATGAGATCGCAAGTGCCGGGTGTTGATGGACGGGATCAGCTTCTAGGGCAGGCTGGTGCGGCGCGCCACCTTGCCAGAGTTGGATCATCGGTGGTGCTGTCGCCCTGCCAAGCTGGCTGCATTCACTCGTGCGACACCCAGCCGCAGGGCATCTAATCGCCGGCAAATCCCGTATTTGAGCTGGAGGCGTATGGTAACATCGCCGTACGGCACGGCGCCTGCATTACGTCCCTTGATTTGATATAAGCAGCAATCCACTGGGGGGGACTCGGATTGAAACTCGGTATCTTGGCACTCGCTAGTGCTGCATTGGTAGCTTCATCGGCCCATGCTCAGGCATGGCGCAATTGCATCCCGGGATCGGTCGGGCCTGGTGGCTGCGATTCGGTTGGGCCAGGAGGCGGGCGATCAGTCGGTCCCGGTGGCGGGCAGTCTGTAGGGCCGGGTGGCGGTCGCTCGGTCGGACCAGGCGGCGGTCAATCGGTTGGGCCTGGCGGCGGGCAGTCGATTGGACCGGGATAGGACACGCGGTCTGAACACCGACACGCTGCGACCCTATCGCAACCCATATGCTTCGCCATATCGGTCGCAAGCGCCAAGCCCGCAGTACAACCCATATGTGCCCACGTTCGGCCAGGACGATGAGGACGAAGAATAAGGGAGCGGGCGGTGCGTAGCAGTCGGTGAGCCTGGCGGGAGTTTTCGGAAGCAATACGCGCGCGCCCGCGCGCGAGGGGGACATCGGGAACACCTCGGAACACCGGCACACATCGGCGGTGTTCCCCGCAAACCGCAGAAAACTGCGCCTCCACACCGGGAACACCTAGAACACCGGAAATACGACAGGGGTAGGCCCGCCAGAGGTGTTCCTGATGGGCCGATGCTCACTAAAATAGAGGCGAATAGAGGGCAGCCGTGAATGTCCCCGCGCCGTAAAAAGGCGGTCAAGAATAATTTACGCCAATCTGGCCGAGGGGTTTTGCGGGAGAGCCGTAAAACGTCACCGCGTGATTTTCCAGAAGCGGAAAAAGCCGCCGATGTGGCCAAGCATTTCGGGAGCGGTACGCGCGTGTGCGCGAGGCTTGGCCGACGTGCAGCAGAATTTTGTCAGCCCCTAAAGGAGGGTCGTCTAGATGCCCAGCTTTTGGGAATGCCGGCCGCAGGTTCCACCAGGGCCTGATCTGCTAAGATGTGCGGTCAGCTGGGACGCGATAGGTTTTTGCAGTCCATACGCGCGGAGTTTCCGGACACTGTAAGGCGGGCGGCTACTGGCCGTAACTACGGCAGCGAAACGGGTTAGCTGATCAAGGAAGGACAAGAGATCAGATGAAAGACCCAAACGACCCTATCAATGAGATCGCGAAGGATCTGGACCGGCTCATCCCGGCTAGCGACCGGCTGCTGATGCTTGATCTGGTGATGGTATGGGCGAGGGTGGATACCAGCATCGGGCAGATGGCCTCCACACTCTTCGGCATGACGCCATCGATTGGTGCTATCGTGTTCAACCGCATGCGTGTGCAAGATCGTCTCAAGCGATGCCGCGATCTATGCCTGCAAATCGAGCACGCCGAAGGAGCGGCGCACTTCAAGAAGCTTCGGACCGACTATGAAAGGCATTCCAAGCCGCGCAACCTGATCGCTCACGCATGCTGCATCGGCATCACTCGATTGTCGCCGCGTTCGTTGGTGTTCCTGCCGTTCGAAGCTGAAGGGGGATTTGGCAACCTTGCTATCGAGCAACTGCCCATGCCGATGGTTCAGGACGCGATCGAATGGGGGGAGCGCATCGACGCGGACGTGATCGCCTACCTGAACGAGAACGAGTTTTGGGAGAAGCACGACTGATCAACCGCGCCACGAGTCGAGAGGCACCCGTAAAATAGGGTGCGATGCGATGAGATCGTGCATGGCGCTTACGTGGTGATTACGCATCTTAGCTGAGCCCGGCACGAGATAGCCGCGGTCTGCTGCTAAGTCTTTGTTTTAGCTTGGTGCCGGCTACAGGATTCGAACCCGTGGCCCCCTGATTACAAATCAGGTGCTCTACCAACTGAGCTAAGCCGGCCCGCAGTGGCGGATGCGGCGCCCCTTACCTGAGGGAAGGGGCGCCGGTCCAGTGGTTTGGCCCGAAAATCCAGGCGTCCGTCAGAAGACGGCGCGCGCGGTCGGTTCGTTCATCATCGCCTGGCGGATCAGCGGGATCGGTGCGCCGCCGTAGTCGAGGAAGGTGTCGTGGAACTGCTTCCACGCCGCCCGGCCGCCACGCGAGGCGGTCCAGTCCTCGCGCAGCTTGCGGATCATCAGCTTGCCCATCGTGTAGTTGAGGTAGGCTGGATCGTAGGTACCGCGCGCCGCCTGCTGCTCGGCGGTGCCTTCGTCCTGGTAGCACTGGTCTTCGAACAGCTTGACCGATTGCGCCAGCGTCATGCCTTGCGTGTGCAGGCCGATCGAGGAGAGGAAGCGGCAGTCGCGCAGCAAGGCTTCGGACAGCTGTCCCACGTGGACGCCGGGGTCGCCATTGCCCAGCCCTGCATCCCACATCATCTCCTCGGAGTAGTGCGCCCAACCCTCGGCATAGGCGTAGCCCACGAAGATCCGCCCGATCCACGAAGGCGCGCGGTTCGAGTGCAGGAATTGCAGGAAGTGCCCCGGCATCACCTCGTGGACGCTGGTGAACAGCAGGTTGTTCTTGCTGGGGATGTAGGCGAGCTGCTTTTCCTTCGACCAGGTCGGGTCCGGCGGCGCGATGTAGTAGATCGAGGGAATGCCCTTCTCGTACGGTCCCGGGGGATCGATGTAGGCGCCGTTCTGGGCATTATAGGGCGGGCTCTGCCTGACCAGCGCCTGCTCGGTGCCGGGGATCGTGGCCAGGTCCTTCTCGCGCACGAAGGCGGTCAGCATCGGGATCTGCTTGGTCGCGGCGGCGACCGGACCTTCGGGATACTTGTCCGCGTTCATCTTGGCGAAGCACTGCACGACGGTCTTGCCGGGGGCAAAGCTGGCGCAGGCGGCCTTCACCGCGTCCTGGTTGCGCTTGAGGTCGGCCCGGCCGATCGCCTCGATGTCAGCCAGCGAGATGTCGACGCCCTCGGTATTGCGCAGCATCTGCGAATAGAGCGCGGGCCCCAGCGCATAGCTGCCGGTGGCGCTCGCCTGCTGGCTCTTGAGCCAGTCGGCCAGGGCCTGCATCGCGTCCGCCGCCTTGGTCGAGGCGGCCTTGAACTCGGCCTGAAGCGCCGGGTCCTGCACGTCGGCGAAGGCGGTGCGCGCATCGCTGCGGTAATAGTCGGCAAAGCCGCCGAAGCCGGAGACGCCATGCTTGACGAAGCTTGCGGGCAGGGGGGCGCGCAAGTTGGCGCGGATGTTCGCCGCGGCGGTCGGGATCGCGTTGAAGAACGAGATCATCGCGCGCATCCGCACCGGTTTGTCGGCGTATTCGCGGGTCACATAGACGTTGGGGTCGAGGCCGCCATCGATGTACCAGGCCGGGTTGCGGTGCGGCCGGTCGGCATCGACGATCCAGAACAGCTGGCCCTTGGTATAGGCCACCAAGTTGTCGCGCTCGAACGCGTCCTGCGCGGAGAGGCCGGTGAACGCGTTGGCGTCGGCGATCACCGAGCGGTAGAAGGCAACGCGCTTCGCGATGCCGGCATCGCTCCAGTCGGGCAGCTTGCCATCGAAGCGGTGGTCTCCCTGGTAGACGGCGGTCGACGGGTCGAGTGCGAACCACTTGTCGATCGTCGACTGGACGAATGTCCTCCAGGGCTGCTGCTGGCTCTCGGCGGCAGGTGGGGGAGTGGGCTCCGCCTCGGCGGTCGGTGGCGGCGTGGCCGTGGCGCAGGCGCCGAGCGCCAGGCAGCTCAGGCCCGCCAGCAGTATCTTGGGTGTTTTCATCGTGTCCCCTTCAGAACGAGTGAAGGGGGCGCTCGCCCTGCGGCGAACACCCCCCTCCTGACGACCAGTTGTGAGCTAACGTGCGCCGAACGTCCAGCCCTCGGTACGGGCAATTTCGGGCGTCAGTTCCGCAGGGCGCCACAAGGCATTGTCATGCGCGTGACGGCGCAGCCAGGCGCTGGTTAGCAGCGCGTCAGTGCTGTGATCGTCGATCGGCCCCGACAGGCCCGCCGGCGCGGAGCCGAGCGCGGCCAATGCTGCATCCAGCGCCTCGCCGTCACGGATCTTAGAGCGGCCGGCGGTTCGCTGCGCGGCAAGGGCCGCGATGGTGGTGTAGATCTCCACGACGACCGATCCCTGCGCCGGCGGTTCGAGCCCGTCCACCGGCCAGACGAACAGCCGGCCGCCGAGCCGTTGCAGCAGCCGCATGCCGGTGAGGCTCGACTTGCCGACCTGGGCGGCGCCCACGAGGTTGAAGTTGCTGTAGGGCTTGCACCCGGCACGCTCCTGCGCGACCTCGGTGACGCGGAAGCGGCCACGCCGGTGAGCGGTCCCGGGCAAGTGGAACGCGCGCCCCTCGCGTCCGCCATGGCGCCGGAAGTAGGCGCTCGCCTCGAGATGATCGACGAAGCTGCCCGCGGACAAGTGGGGGTCGCTCGCGCAGACCTCGTCGATCAGAGCCCAGAGCGCGCGGGCGTCGCCGGGGCTGTCCGCCCATCCCGGGAAGTAGGCGCCGGCATCGGCAAAGGGCAGCGAGATGCCCAGGTCGAGGCCGACCAGTGTGTCGGGCGGCAGGTCGTCGAGCAGGTAGCGCCGCACGCCTTCGCGGGACCAGTGGCGATGGTCGGGCGGCGGCAACAGTCGGGGGGCCTCGCCCGCGTCGCTGCACAGGCCGAGGGCGATCCCGCGCTGGCGCTCTCCCACCGCGCCCGACCAGTCGATCGCCAGGAAGTGCCGGAAACGTCCGGGCGGCATCAGGGCATTGTTGGGCAAGGTGCCGGACCGGCCTTCAATCGTCCTGCTCCTGACGCTCCCGACGCTCCCGACGCTTCTTGTCCCACCATTCCATCCGCTCGATCACCTGGCGTTCGAAGCCGCGCGGGACCGGCTTGTAGTACGTCTGCGGGCTCATCTCGTCAGGCCAGTAATCGGCGCCGGAAAAGCCTTCGGGCGTGTCGGGGTCGTAAGCGTAGCCCTTGCCGTAGCCGATGTCCTTCATCAGCTTGGTGGGCGCGTTGAGGATCGTGGCGGGCGGCATGAGCGAGCCGGTCTCGCGCGCGGACTTGAACGCGGCCTTCTGCGCGACATATGCCGCGTTCGACTTGGGTGCGGTGGCGAGATAGAGGCAGGCCTGCACGATCGCGAGTTCGCCCTCGGGCGAGCCCAGGAACTCGTACGCGTCCTTCGCCGCGAGGCACTGCACCAGCGCCTGGGGATCGGCGAGGCCCACGTCCTCGCTGGCGAAGCGCGTCAGGCGGCGCAGCACGTAGAGCGGCTCCTCCCCGGCGGTGAGCATGCGCGAGAGGTAGTAGAGCGCGGCCTGCGGGTCCGAACCGCGCAGCGATTTGTGCAGCGCCGAGATGAGGTTGTAATGGCCCTCGCGGTCCTTGTCGTAGACCGCGACACGGCGCTGCAGGAACGTGCCGAGGCCGGCCGGGTCCAGGGGCGCCGACAGCTTGGCGGCGTACAGGGTCTCGGCCTGGTTGAGCAGGAAGCG
>Ga0068862_100004397_pt1 | contig 11907 bp, 9 predicted proteins | sample KBSSwiS52_FD_66598 | JGI IMG/M metagenome (GOLD analysis project Ga0068862, IMG submission 66598) | Switchgrass rhizosphere microbial communities from Kellogg Biological Station, Michigan, USA - KBS Switchgrass S5-2 | ecosystem: Host-associated > Plants > Roots > Rhizosphere > Soil ... | reverse complement strand
TTGGTCAGCATCACGTAGGTCGGCATCGTCGGCTCCTCCTCGAAAAGTGTCGCGGGTTCGAAGAGTAATCGCCGCGCGGGCGAGCGCGCGCAGCGCCCGACGAGTGTCTAGTACCCGACCGGGTGGCGAACCACGAAGCCGTCCGGGTAGGGCGGCTCGGCGTGCCAGCGGGGGCCGGTGCCGGATGCGTCGCCGACGGTGTCCCAACGGAGGCCGGCGACGACCATGTAGGTGTGGGTCGCGTTGGCGTAGATCGTGATCCACTTGCCTGGGCCCGGTTCGCCGTAGCTCTCCAGGGCGCCCGAGGTGAGCGGGGTGTTGAGGAGACCGGCGCCGTAGAGGGCGAAGCTGACGGCTCCCGAGCAGTCGTAGCCGTAGGAGTACCAGGAGCCGTGGCCGCCGCCCCAGACATAGGGCGTCGTCGCGATCGAGTTGGCGGCGGCGATCGCCGCCTTGATCGCGGGGGGCGCCGAGCGTGGGGCGCTGGCGAGGCCGTCGGGGTTGAGGACGGCCTGTTCGCCGGCGACTTCGGTGCCGGTGCCGAGCGGCGCGACCCGCCAGTCCATATAGGTGACCTTGCAGGCGCCTTCGATTTCCTCGGCGCCCTGGACCACCTGCTGGACGTACCACTCGGCCTGGTTGTGGGCGAAGACGCCGGCTTCGAGGCTGCCGTGCGACCAGATCAGCCGCGCCAGGGTCGCCGCCGAGTCGGCGATGTCGGCGTGGCGGATGTGGCCGTCGCGGTCGCCGTCGACCGCGTAGCGCTTCCACTCGCTCGGGTCGAGCCCGAGCGCCCCTTCGGTCTTCAGCTGGTGCTTGTTCATGCCGCGGCCGAAGTCAGACTCGAGGCGGGCCATCGAGGCCAGCGCCCAGACGCCGCGGCGCCCGAGTTCGTAGCGGCCGGCGGCTTCCTCGAAGGCTTCCAGGTAATCGGCAGGGATCTGCTTGCGCCAGGGCGCCGCCGGGTCGCAGTGCAGAACCTGGATCTGCGGCCCGAGGCTGCCCGAGGTGAAGGCCGGATCGCCGACTTCGTGGGCGTAGCAGCCGGCGTTGGCGAGCACGTCGGAGACGTACCAGTCGGCGTGGTTGTAGGCGAAGATCGCGCCGTAGGTGTCGGCCGGCATGCCGGCGGCGGAGAGGTAGCGGGCGGCGGCGAAGATCGCGTCTTCGGGGTTGTTCGGGTCGGCGACCCCGTCGCCGTTGGCGTCGACCCCGTACATGTCCCAGGTCGAGGGCATGAACTGCATCCAGCCGACCGCGCCGGCGTAGGAGGGACCGAGGTTGGAGCCAAAGTTGGTCTCGATCGCATTGATCCCGGCGAGGATCGCCGGTCCCTGCGGGCCGAGCGCGTACTGCGTCGAGGCGGCCTGGTAGATCGGGATCAGGACCGGCGGCACCCCGGTCGGTGCGCAGGCAGATTCGGGGAGGGAGGGGATCGTGAAGGTAGAGCCGACGCCCTCGGTCGCTTCTTCGCCTTCTTTGCGTTCCTGTTCGAGTTGCGCTTCGGAAGGCGGCGTCTGCGGCTGCGGTTTGCCGTTCGGTTCACCGGCCGCGGTGCCGCCGTTCGGCGGCTTCGGCGATTCGGTCGCCGGCTGGGTCGGCTTCGGCTCCTGCGGCGGCGCCAGCGGCGAGGCTTCCTCGATCGCTCCGCCGCTTCCCTTCCGACTCGATTCGTCCTTGCCCGATCCCTCCGAGCCCGGCTGCGCCAGTTCCGCCCCTTCCTTGAACGCCGAGGCCTGCTGTTCGACCGTCGTCCCTTCGGCCGCGGTGCTCGCCGCCGGCGGGCTCGCCGGATCGGCGGCGCGGGCGATCGCCACCGGGATCGCGAGCCCGACCGTGGCGGCTGCGACGGCGACCGCCGCCCGGGCTCTGCGCCGGCGCTCGTCCATCAGCCGAGGACGTTGGTGACGCGCCACTCGACGCGCTTGCCCTTAACGGTCTTTTCCATGTCGAGCCGCAGCTCGCTGGTGACGCCGACCCGCAGCAGCGAGACGCTGACCTTGTAGACCGTCCCTTGCGACGGGCCGGCGACGACGTTCAGCACCTTCGCTCGCGGCACCTTGACCCCGGCGGGCTGCTTCGGCGGCCGCTGCAGCAGTGCCTTGGTCAGCTCCGGCGTGGCGGAGGCGGCGAAGGCTCCCTTGAAAGCGCTCTTCTCACCGCCGGTCTCGTAGACGACGAACCCCTCGGCGAATTCGCGGGCGACCTTCAGCGCCGCCGGTCCGGCCGGCGGGCCGTCGGGAACGGCGGTGCGGGCGGCGGTCGCCTCGTTCGCGGTGTCGCCTTCCGCAACCTTCGAGCTCTTGGCCGGGTCGGAGGAGATCCTGGCGGCGGCGGGGGAGGGGGAGGTGGAAGCGTCGGTCGCTTCTTCGGCCGTCGCGCTCGCTTCACTCGCTCCCGTGTCGCCCGACGAGCTGGCGGCACCTGAGTCGGTGGACCCATTCGCAGTCGTTCCCTCATCAGCGGCCTTCGACTCACCGGTCTTTTCACTCCCCTTACTTGCGGCTGAGGGGGGGGAGAAGACCGGGGCGGCGCCGTGCAGCGTCTCGCGGGGCGGCTCTTGCTTCGTTGGCGTCGTCGCCTCGGGTGCGGTCGCAACCAGCGGCTCGCGTTGCGGCGCCGAAACCTGGGCGGAAGTAGTGGCCGGGGTGGACGAGCCGCCGTCCCCGCTCGAGAGCCCGAAGACGACCGCGACACCCGCGAGGAACAGCGCCGCGCCACCGCCAATCAGCGCGGTGCGGCCCGGCCTCGGACCGAGCAGCGAGAAACGGTCCTGCAGCGGCCAGATCACCCGCTCCTGGAGCGCAAAACCGACCGCCTCGACCGACTCTGGCAGCCGCCGCTTCCGCTGCGTAGCGGCGTTTTTCTCGTTGATCGGAGTCTCGTCGTTCATTTGCCGGGTACCGAAGACGCTTGTAACAGAACAGTTAAAAGCTTAAGCCTGATCCTTAAACAGGCCGTTACCGCCTAGTTTCGGCATTTCCAGCCCCTCTATTGACCCCAAAATCGGGTGCGCTGCAGGGTTTGCACCCCTATAGGGGGTGAAACTCGTGCAACGGGTGGACGCCGGGCTAGACGGCGGCCGAAACCGGCGCCGCCGCCTTCTCGAACGCCAGCTCCCCGTCGGCCGCGGTCACCAGCACCGTGTCGCCCTCCTGGAACTCGCCCTCGAGGATCTTCAGCGCCAGTTTGTCGACCAGCTGCTTCTGGATCACCCGCTTCAGCGGGCGCGCTCCGTAAGTCGGGTCGTAGCCGAGGTTGCCGAGCAGCGTCCGCGCCTCGTCTGAGAGCTCGATCTCGATCCCGCGGTCGCGCACGCGGCCGACCAGCTGCGCTACCTGGAGCTCGACGATCCGGCCGATGTCGGCCTTCGAGAGCCGGTGGAAGATCACCGTGTCGTCGATCCGGTTGAGGAACTCGGGCTTGAAGGTCGCCGCCAGCACCTCTTCGATCTGCTCGCGGATCCGCTCGTCGACGGTCTCGCCGACGATCCGGTCGGAGCCGACGTTGGAGGTCATGATCAGCACCGTGTTGGTGAAGCTGACGGTGCGGCCCTGGCCGTCGGTGAGGCGGCCGTCGTCCATGATCTGCAGCAGCGTGTTGAAGACGTCGGGGTGCGCCTTCTCGATCTCGTCGAGCAGCACCACCGCGTAGGGCCGGCGCCGCACCGCCTCGGTCAGCTGGCCGCCCTCCTCGTAGCCGACGTAGCCGGGAGGCGCGCCGATCAGCCGCGCCACCGTGTGTTTCTCCATGTACTCGGACATGTCGAGGCGGACGATCGCCTGGTCGGTGTCGAACATGAACTCGGCCAGCGCCTTCGCCAGCTCGGTCTTGCCGACCCCGGTCGGGCCGAGGAAGAGGAAGGAGCCGATCGGCCGGTGCGGGTCCGAGAGCCCGGCCCGCGAGCGCCGCAAGGCGTTCGAGACCGCCTCGATCGCCTCGTCCTGGCCGATCACCCTTTCGTGCAGCCGCTCCTCCATGTGGATCAGCTTCTCGACCTCGCCCTCCATCAGCCGGCTGACCGGGATCCCGGTCCATTTGCCGACCACCTCGGCGACGTCCTCCTCGGTCACCTCGTCGGCGAGCAGCGAGGAGCCGCCCTCGCGCAGCTCGGCGATCCGCGCGTCCTGGTCGGCCACCTCTTTCTCGAGCGCCGGGATCTCGCCGAAGCGGAGCTCGCCGGCGCGCTCGAGGTTGGCCTCGCGTTCGGCCCGCTCGAGGTCGACTTTGGCCTGCTCGAGGCGGGCGTTGGCCTCGTTGCGGGCGTCGATCGCGTCCTTCTCGTTCTGCCAGCGGGCGTTCATCGCGTCGAACCGCTCGCCGAGCTCCGCCAGCTCCTCCTCGAGCGCGTCGAGCCGTTTGCGCGAAGCGTCGTCGGTCTCTTTGGCCAGCGCCCCCCGCTCGATTTCGAGCTGCTGGATCCGCCGTTTGACCTCGTCGATCTCGGTCGGCATCGAGTCGATCTCGATCTTCAGCCGCGAGGCCGCCTCGTCGATCAGGTCGATCGCCTTGTCGGGCAGGAAGCGGTCGGCGATGTAGCGCTCCGAGAGGGTCGCGGCGGCGACGATCGCCGAGTCGGTGATCTTCACCCCATGATGGTTTTCGTAGCGCTCCTTCAGCCCGCGGAGGATCGCGATCGCGTCGTTGACGTCGGGCTCGCCGACGTAGACCGGCTGGAAGCGCCGCTCCAGCGCCGCGTCTTTCTCGATGTGCTTGCGGTACTCGTCGAGCGTGGTGGCGCCGACCGCGCGCAGCTGCCCGCGGGCCAGCATCGGCTTCAGCAGGTTGGCGGCATCGACCGCGCCTTCGGCGGCGCCGGCGCCGACGATGGTGTGGAGCTCGTCGAGGAAGAGGACGATCTGTCCCTCCGCTTCCTCGACCTCGTTCAGCACCGCTTTCAGCCGCTCCTCGAACTCGCCGCGGTATTTCGAGCCGGCGAGCAGTGAACCGATGTCGAGCGCGATCACCCGGCGGTCGCGCAGGCTCTCCGGGATGTCGCCGTCGACGATCCGCTGCGCCAGCCCCTCGACGATCGCCGTCTTGCCGACGCCGGGGTCGCCGATCAGCACCGGGTTGTTCTTGGTCCGGCGCGAGAGAACCTGGATCACGCGGCGGATCTCCTCGTCGCGGCCGATCACCGGGTCGAGCTTGCCCGCCCGCGCGTCGGCGGTCAGGTCGCGACCGAATTTCTCCAGCGCCTGGGCAGTCGACTCGGGGTCGGGGGAAGTCACCTTGTGCGGGCGCACCTCGCTGATCGCCTTGTCGATCGAGTCGCGGTCGGGGAGGAACTCGGCGATCGGCTCGGTCTCTGCCAGCGCCAGCAGCATGTGGTCGGTCGAGATGTACTCGTCACCGAGCCGTGCCATTTCCTGCTCGGCGCGGCGTAGCGTCGCCGCCAGGGTCGAGGACATCCGCGGCTCCTCGCCCTCGCCGCCGAGTTTCGGCAGCTGCGCGACCGCCTCGCTGGCGCGCGCCGCGACCGTCGCCGTGTCGGTGCCGATCCGCTGCAGGATCGGGACCACCAGCCCTTCCGGCTGATCGAGCAGGGCGACGAGCAGGTGGGGCGGAGCGATCTCCGGATTGCGGTGGCCGCGCGCCAGCTCCTGGGCGCTCGCAACCGCTTCCTGCGCTTTCGTCGTGAATCGATCAGCCTGCATCAGCCGCGTCTCCTTTCCCTTCCAGTTCTTCCACTCTCCGTCTCAATTTCTCCACCTGCGCTTCGAGCGCCAGCACGGTCTCGACCCCGACCAGGTTGAGGCCCTGGGCCGTCATTTCCTGGATCCGGCGCAGCCGTTCGACGTCGCGCTGCGAGTAGAGGCGGGTGTTCTTCGGCGACCGTTTCGGCGCGATCAGCCCACGCTGCTCGTACATCCGCAGCGTCTGCGGGTGCATCTCGGCCAGTTCCGCCGCGACCGAGATCATGAAGACGCCCTGCTCCTCGTTGAACGTCGCTTTCACCTGCCGCCGGTAGGTCGCCATCAGACGCCCGCCTTGCGCAGCAGCTCGGCGCGCGGATCGGACCCGTTCGACGCCTCCGCGAACTTCTCGATCGCCTCGCTCTGCTCCTCGCTCAATTCGGCGGGGATCGCGATCTCGAGGCGGTAGCGGATGTCGCCGTTGCCCTTGCCTTTCGGCTTCGGGGGGCCCTCACCGCGCAGTCTTTGAATCGTTCCCGACTTGGTCCCCGGCGCGACCTTGATCTTCTTCGTGCCCTGCAGGGTCGGCACCTCGATCGTGCCGCCGCGCAGCGCCTCCGGGATCGTGATCGGCACGGTCACCTCGAGGTTGCCGTCGTCGAGCCGTTTGAAGACCGGGGAGGAGGCGACCCGCGTGGTCACGTAGAGATCGCCGGGCGGCCCGCCGCGCGGCCCGGCCTCGCCTTTGCCGGCGAGCCGGATGCGGCTGCCGTCCTTGACCCCGGCGGGGATGTTGACCCGGTAGCGCTTGGTCTGCTGGGTGACGCCGGAGCCGCTGCAGGTCTGGCAGGGGTGCTCGATGATCTGGCCGGAGCCGCCGCACTGCGGGCAGGGCTGGCTGATCGAGAAGAAGCCCTGGCTCGAGGCCTCCACTCCTCGACCTTCGCAACGCGGGCAGACGGTCGGCGCGGTGCCGGGTTCGGCGCCCGTCCCGTGGCAGGTCGGGCAGCGTTCCTGCTTCGGCACGGTGACGCTGATCTGCGCCCCGTTGACCGCCTGGTCGAAGCTCAGCTGGACCTCGGTTTCGAGGTCGCGGCCGCGCACCTCCTGGGTCTGGGTGCGGCCGCCGCCGCGGTTGAAGATGCCGCCGAGGATGTCGCCGAGGTCGCCGAAGCCGCCCTGAGCGCCGCCGCCCGCGAACGGGCCGCCGCCGGGGGCGCCGCCGCCGAAGCCGCCGAAGCCGCCGAAGCGACTCGCCTCGTCGTACTCCTTGCGCTTCTCGGGGTCGGAGAGGACGTCGTGCGCGGCCGAGACCTCCTTGAACTTTTCCTCAGCCTCCGCGTCGTCGGGGTTGCGGTCAGGGTGGTACTGCCGCGCCAGCTTGCGGTACGCCTTCTTGATCTCGTCCTCCGACGCGTCCTTCGAGACGCCGAGGGTCTTGTAGAGCTCGTCTGCCACTTCTTCTCGTCCGTTCTCCTATGCGCTGACCACGACCCGCGCTGGGCGGATCAGCTGCCCGTCCATCCGGTAGCCCTTCTGCATCACCTCGACCACGGTCCCCGACTCGGTTCCCTCGACCGGCATCGTCGAGAGCGCCTCGTGCTCGGTCGGGTCGAACTTCTCGCCCTGCGGGTCGACCGGCTCGATCCCGTTCCGCTTCAGCGTCTCGCGCAGGCCGCGGAAGACCAGGATCACGCCGTGGGCGAGCCCGTCGTCGGAGTCGCCCTCGGGGTCGAGCCCGGCCGCCTGCAGCGCCCGCTCGAGATCGTCGAGCACCGGCACCACGTCCTTGGCGACTGAGGCCTTCCCCCGCACCGCCGCCGCCTGCACCTCGGCCGCCATCCGCTTGCGGTAGTTCTCGAAGTCCGCCTGCGCGCGGCGGGCGAGTTCGAGGTACTCGTCGCGTTTGGTCTCGGCCTCCGACAGGAGAGCGGCCAGGTCCTGCTCGACTTGGGCATCGCCGGACCCCGAGGGATCGCCACCAGGGCCCTCCCCCGACCCCGGAGGAGTCAGATTGCGACCGGGGTCGGGTGAGGCCGAGGTTCCATCAACGGGCATGTCCTCCGCTTCGCGTCCGGGCATGCCCGGCGGACCTTGTGGCGGCCGGGCCGAGTCCTGTGGCCTCATCTATTTGCTCTCCGCGTCGTCGACCACCTCGGCGTCAACTACCTCCTCCTCGTCGGCCGCTGAGCCGTTCGAGGAGCCGTCGCCGCCGGAGGCCTGTGCCTCGGACTGGGCCGCCGCGTAGATCTGCTCCGACGCTTTGGTCATCGCCGCGGTCAGGGCTTCGGTCTTCGCATTGACCTCCTCGAGGCTGCCGGTGTCGAGTACCGAGCGCACGTCTTTCACCGCGCTGTCGACCTCGTCCTTGGTCGCCTGGTCGACTTTGTTGCCGGCGTCGGCGATCGCTTTCTCCGCCTGATAGGCGGCGTTCTCGCCGATGTTGCGGGCTTCGGCCAGCTCGCGCTGCTTGCGGTCCTCCTCGGCGTGGCTCTCGGCATCGGAGACCATGCTCTGGATTTCCTCGTCGCTCAGACCGGAACCGGATTTGATCTCGATCTTCTGCTCTTTGCCGGTGCCTTTGTCCTGAGCGGTGACGGCGATGATCCCGTTGGCATCGATGTCGAAGGTGACCTCGATCTGCGGCATGCCGCGCGGCGCCGGCGGAATGCCGGTGAGCTGGAATTTGCCCAGGCTCTTGTTGCCGCTCGCCATCTCGCGCTCGCCCTGCAGGACGTGGATCTCGACCGACGGCTGGTTGTCGTCGGCGGTCGAGAAGACCTCCGACTTCTTCGTCGGGATCGTCGTGTTGCGCTCGATCAGCTTCGTCATCACGCCGCCTTTGGTCTCGATGCCGAGGGTCAGCGGGGTGACGTCGAGCAGCAGCACGTCCTTGACGTCGCCGGCCAGCACGCCGGCCTGGATCCCGGCACCAACGGCCACGACCTCATCGGGGTTGACGCCCTGGTGGGGCTCCTTGCCGGTCAGCTCTTTGACCCGGTCGCGGACTGCCGGCATGCGGGTCATGCCGCCGACCAGGACGACGTGGTCGATCGAGGCGTCGGCGTCGTCGAGGGCCTGTTTCACCGGCCCAACGATCCGCTCCAGCAGGTCGCTGGTCAGCTCGTTCAGTTTCGACCGCGTCAACTTCAGGTCGAGGTGCTTCGGCTGCCCCTCGACGGCGGTGATGAACGGCAGGTTGATCTGCGTCTCCTGCGTCGAGGAGAGCTCGATCTTCGCTTTCTCTGCCGCCTCATAGAGGCGCTGCAGCGAGTTCTTGTCCTGGGCGAGGTCGACGCCCTGGTCGCGTTTGAACTCGGCGACCAGCCACTCGACGATCGCTTTGTCCCAGTTGTCGCCGCCGAGGTGGTTGTCACCCGCGGTCGCTTTGACCTCGAAGACGCCGTCGCCGATTTCGAGCACGGAGACGTCGAAGGTGCCGCCGCCGAGGTCGAAGACGAGGATCGTCTGTTCGGTGCCCTCTTTGTCGAGCCCGTAGGCGAGCGAGGCCGCCGTCGGCTCGTTGATGATGCGCTTGACCTCGAGGCCGGCGATTTTGCCGGCGTCCTTGGTCGCCTGGCGCTGGTCGTCGTTGAAGTACGCCGGCACCGTGATCACGGCGCTGTCGACGGTGTCGCCGAGCTTCGCTTCGGCGTCGGTTTTCAGCTTCTGCAGGATCATCGCGCTGATCTCCGGCGGGCTGAACTGCTTGCCGCGCACGTCGACCCGCACGTCCCCGTTCGGCCCAGCCTCGACCTTGTACGGGACGATCGTCTCCTCCTCTTTGACTTCGGCCTCCTTGCGGCCCATGAAGCGCTTGATCGAGAAGATCGTGTTCTCCGGGTTCATCACTGCCTGGCGTTTGGCGACGGTGCCGACGAGGCGCTCGCCGCCCTCGGTGAACGCGACGACGGAAGGCGTCGTACGACCGCCCTCAGCGTTCTCGAGGACGGTGGGCTCGCCACCCTCCATCACCGCGACGCACGAGTTGGTCGTGCCGAGGTCGATTCCAATCGTCTTTGCCACTTCTGCTCCCTCCAGGGATTCGGGTCTATTCCAGGGGTTTCGTCCCCTAAGCCTAAGAAATCTAAGTGGCAGTATGGCAGATTCTCAGAACTTTTCAACCCAAATCCACGACGGAGGGCGCCCGCAGGCGCCCTCCTGAACTGCTTGGTTTGGTGTCGCGCCGGCTAGCGGCTGATCCGCAGCACGCTCGCGAGACCCGCATGGTCGGAGTCCCACCAGCCGTTGTGCTTCTCCCGCCCGGTCACCACCGAGGACACGAGCTTCACGTCCTTCGGGTCGTCGGTGAGGATGTGGTCGACCTTGTGGTTCATCTGTTTGACCGAACCGCCTTTGAGGTCGACCGATTGGATGCAGCAGCCGTTCGGCTTGCTCGCCGCCCGCTCGCGATAGCCGGCCCCGGTGACGACCCGGTAGGCCTGGCCGTCGCCGGGCTTCACTTCGGTCTTGACGTCCGAGTTGAGGTCGCCGACGAGGATCACCGGCAGTTTGTTGCTCGGGTCAGCCGCGCCGCCCGGGCCGACCAGTTCGGCTGCCTGCTGGGCGCGGATGCTCGGCACCGCGGTCTCCGGGTCGAACGCCTCCAGGTGGGTGTTGACGAAGTGGAACTTGCGGCTGCCGCGGACGGTCGCGTCGATGCTCGTCCAGCCGCGGGTCACCGGCACTTCCGCCGTGCCGGCGACTTTCTCGACCAGCAGGTGGGAGTAGTGGCCCATCTGCGGGTTCGAGGTCTTCACGCCAGCACCGACCCGGGCGAGGATCACGTCGCGCATCGTCAGCCGCGCGTTGATTTCGGTGTTCGCGAGCAGGCCCGGGCCGGGGCCGCCACCCGGCAGGCCGTCGTAGTTGGCCGGCGCTTCGAAGTCGAACTCCGGGTTGACCACGACCGCCCGGTAGGTCGTGCCTTTCTTGTTCAGCTGCTTCAGCAGTTCGGCGAGGAAGTCGTATTTGACGGTGGTGGCGCTGGGCGGCGCTTTCAGTGCCAGCAGCGATGGCGGGCCAGTGCGCCAGAGCGCCGCCTCCTGCAGGCCGACCAGGTCCGGTTCCTGTTCGAGGATCTCCTGCGCCAGGCCTTTGGCGCGGACCGGGAAGTTGCTGGCGTCGACCGTCCGCAGGATCTCGCCGGTCGCTTCGAAGAAGCTTTCGAGGTTGGGCGACACGATCGCCGGCGTCAGGTCGGCACCGAGGTAGAGGTTGCGGGTCATCACGGTAACTTCGTCGCCCTTGGGTTTGGCCGCTTTCGGCTTCGCCTGGGCGACGGCGGTGAAGGCGAGCAACGCGGCAAGCGCTACGGCAAGGGCCAGCGCCAGCCGCCGAGTCGGTGCGGTTCGGTGCGTCAAGTTCGATCCTCCTGGTCAGCCGCTCCCCTGCTCCAAGCGGCGGTTACGCCCCCAGACCTGTAACAACCTTATTGCGGCCGAGTTGCCGGCCGCTGAGGATTAGCCGCGGCCGGCTACGTGCCCGACGTATTCGGCGACTTCGTGCGCCTGGGTTGGGTTGAGGATGCCAGCCGGCATCCGGCCCGGGTATTCGCTGTCGATCCCGTTTTCGATCGCGTTGAGGACGCGGCCCTTGATCGCCTTTGCCGTTTCGGCGGCTTTATCGGGTTCCGGCGGCCCCTGTGGAGCAAGCAGTTCGTCGAGGTCGGGCCCGTAGTTCCCGTCGGTGCCCGCGGCGTAGAGCGTGTGGCAGGTACCGCAGTTGATCTCGAACAGTTCCTGGCCTTCCTTCATGCCGGCGGGGGCGTCCTGGCCGTTCGAGGTCGCCTTCCCGTTCGAATCGAAGACCAGGAAGGGCACCGCGGCGGCGAGGAAGACGATGACGATGCCGAAATAGATGAAGGTTTTCTTGCTCATGAAACGCCCCGCTCAGGAGGCGGCGGGGATACTACCTGCGGTCCCAGAGCCGGCGTCACGTTGTGCGCGGCCGCCCGCCCGGTTCTCCCGGTACCAGGGGCACATCCGCCGCAGCCCGCACTCGCCGCAGCGCGGTTTCGGCCGGCAGATCGCGCGGCCATGGCGGATCAGGCTGACGTGCAGCTCGTAGGCGTCCTCGGGGGGCACGATCTCCAGCATCAGGTCGTGGGCCTTGTCGAGCGAGACGCCTTCCGGGAAGAGCCCGAGCCGGCCGCCGACCCGGTGGACGTGGACGTCGACCGGAATCTCAGGGATGCCCCAGGTGAAGATCAGAACGCAGGCGGTGGTTTTGCGGCCGACGCCGGGCAGCGAGAGCAGGAACTCGCGCGACT